>Ga0078972_1003852_pt1 | contig 43431 bp, 37 predicted proteins | sample YelNatPaOPGAMG01_FD_67568 | JGI IMG/M metagenome (GOLD analysis project Ga0078972, IMG submission 67568) | Hot spring thermophilic microbial communities from Obsidian Pool, Yellowstone National Park, USA - OP-RAMG-01 (SPADES assembly) (version 2) | ecosystem: Environmental > Aquatic > Thermal...
AAGTCGAGTGCTTGAGCCAGTGGTGTGGGGAAATTTATGTAGAACTGCTGTGAATCCCGCCTCTGGATACACTGGAGTTTAGTTGGGTAGCCCATGAGTGGGTGTCTAGTCATATCACTAGAGCACTGCAAGAAAAAAATACCTTTTATGCCGCTCAGTCTAGTCAAAGCCAAACTCCAGAGCTGGGAGCTTGCAGCTCCCAGCTCCGAACACCTGGCTCCATGCCCCATGCTCCATGCTGCTTTTACCTTTGCGTTAGGAACGAGCTACGCCAGATCGGTGGCTGGACGGGATTCGGGCTTGCTGCGCCGGTTCGGCGAGTTCATCGTGTCGGGGTGCAGCGGATAGTAAGCGTCGCATGAAGGAGAGACAATCGCCTCACGTGGTGGTGGTGGGCGCCGGGCCGGGGGGACTGACCTGCGCCATGTTGCTGGCGGCCCGCGGCTTCAGGGTCAGCGTCTTCGAGAAAGCCCCGCGGGTGGGCGGTCGCAACGCTGCCCTTGTCCGCAACGGATACAAGCTCGACATCGGCCCCACCTTCCTGATGATGAAGTTCATCCTGGACGAGGTGTTCGAGGAGGCCGGACGCCACATCGGCGATTACCTGCGTTGCGTGTCGCTGGACCCGATGTACCGGCTCCAGTTCTACGATCTGCGGCTGGAGATGAGCAGTGAGCGGGAACGCACACGCCGCCAACTGGAGGCGGCCTTCCCCGGCTGCGGCTCCGGCTTCGACAAGTTCCTGGCCACCGAAAAGCGCCGGTTCCGGCTCATGTACCCCTGTTTGCAGAAGGACTACGCGTCGCTGCGCCGGCTGCTGGCGCCGGAGCTGGTGCGGGCCTTGCCGTACCTGTCGTTGGGCCGGTCCTTGATCGAGGTGTTGGGTGACTATTTCAAGGACGAACGGCTGAAGCTGGCCTTCACTTTCCAGTCCAAATACCTGGGCATGTCCGCTTGGGAATGTCCGGGCTTGTTCGCCATCCTGCCCTACGTCGAGCACGCCTTTGGCGTTTATCACGTGATGGGTGGCCTGAGCGAGATTTCGGAAGCCATGGCCCGCATCTGCCGCGAACACGGGGCGGAACTGCACTTGAACACGCCCGTGCGGCAATTGCTGATCGAGGGCCGGCGCGTGCGCGGGGCCGCGACCTCCGTCTGCAGATGCACCGGGATGCCCAGCTCGGCCATCAGCTTGCCCAGGCCTTCGGCCAGCCCGTAAAGCCCGCCCTCCACATACCAAAGGTCGAACCGGAACTGGATGGCCGGCAGACAGTTCATGAACGCGGGGGCGTCGTAGGCCGATGAGCCCACCTACTTGATGAAGTAATCGAACACGTCGCGCAAATACCGCGTTTGGAGGAACCGGCTGACCGCGCCGTGCATGGTCCGGAACAGGTCAAAGCCCCAAAAGCGCCACAAGCCGTAATGCCGCATGAAATCGCGTGGCGTATCGAGGCCCTGCTCGAAATAGCCTTCGTTGACCAGGTCATACAAGGCCGAGGAGTAGCGGAGGAACCGCTCCACGTTTTCCGGCGGTTCGCCCACCTTGCGCGCTTGTTCGGCCATGCGGTCCGGTTCCGGATACAGGTCCACGACCGTGCCGTCTTCGAAAAAGTTGCGCCAGTGGGGCCGGAGGGTTCGGATCGGCACGTAATCGGCCATGCGCCGGCCCGACCGCTCGAACAACCGGTCGAAGATGTGCGGCAAGGTCAGGATCGAGGGGCCGAGGTCAAAGGTGTAGCCCCGGGTCTTGAGCACGTTGAGCTTGCCGCCCAGATGCGCGTTCTTTTCGAACACCTCCACCTCGTAGCCCGCCTGACGCAGGGAAATGGCCGCCGAGATTCCTCCCAGCCCTGCTCCGATGACCAACACGCGTTTTGCCATGATTTCAGTCCTTCCGACCCAGCCGACTCAGCCCCTCGCGCGCCAGGCGGTGGCCCGGATGCCACCGCAGGGCCTCGCGAAACCAGCGCGCCGCTTCCTCCGGCCGCTGCAGCCGTTCCTCGACCAGGCCCAAAAAAGCCAGACAATCGCCACGGCCCCAGCGCGGCGTGGTCGCGGCGGCTGGCCGCTCCGCTTCGCGCTCGAACAACTCCCGCGCCAGCAGCAAGACTTTCCGCGCCGCCTCCAGCCCCGCCGCATCGCGCGCCGTTTTGAACAATGCGACCCCGCGCAGATACTGCACGCGGGGATTGTCCGCGCCATGCTTGAGAGCCGCCTTCTGATGCCGCTGCACTAGTGGCCCCCAACGTAGCGCCCGCCAGCGACTGGACCCGATCTTCATGCCATGGAGCGTGGCCAGCAACGCGTGCGCTTCGGCGTGGTTGGGGGCCAGGCGCACCACCGTGTTCAACGCCTCCACAGCCCGGGCCCAGGCGGTGTCGGCTGCCGCTCCGGCCTGGGAACCAGTGCCGCCCTGCTGCAGGCAGAGCATGTGATGAAATGCGGTGACCCCCAGCCAGTAAGCTGGTTCGGCGTTGGTCGGCTGGCCTCGCGCCAGCTCCTCCAACGCCGCGCACGCAGTGGCCAAGCCGGAGGCGTCCCACGCCGCGTAAGCCCGGGCAAACATCGCCACCGCCTCGCTCAGGCCCCCTGGCGGGCGTTCCTGGCCCGAGGCCGCCGCAACCATCAGCCAAGCCAAGATGGCCGGATATCGCCTCATGCCTTGACGCACCCTAGTGCGCATCCCAGCCTGCTGCCAAGCGGCATTGATGATGGAACACAGCGAGCTGGTGCGGCGGCAACGCGCCTGGTTCGAGTCCGGCCTGACGCGACCTTTGGCCTTCCGGCGCGAACGCCTGCAGGCTCTGCGCGCGGCTCTGGACCGATTCGAGCCGGACTTGCTCCGCGCCCTGGCGGATGACCTCCGAAAATCCGCCGAACTCGCCCAGGTCACCGAGCTGGGCTGGGTCCGGTCCGACATTGACTATACCTTGCGGCATTTGGACGGATGGGCGCGGCCACGGCGCGTGCCGGTGCCGTGGTTCTGCTGGCCCGGCCGGGCCCGGGTGATACCTGAGCCGTATGGCGTGGTCCTGATCCTGGGGCCGTGGAACTATCCGGTGCAGCTCCTGCTTTCGCCGCTGGTAGCCGCGCTGGCTGGTGGCAATTGCGCGGTGCTCAAGCCTTCCGAACTGGCGCCAGCCACTGCCCGGGTGCTGGCTGAGCTGATCAGCCGCACCTTTGCGCTCGAACACGTCGCCTGCGTCCAAGGCGACCGGACTGTGGCTGAAGCACTGCTGGAAGAGCGGTTCGACAAGATCTTCTTCACCGGGAGCGCCCACGTCGGGCGCAAGATTCTTGCTGCCGCGGCCAAGCATCTGACTCCGGTCACACTGGAATTGGGCGGCAAATCACCGGCCATCGTTTGCGCCGATGCGCCGGTGGAGGTTGCCGCGCGCCGCATTGCCTGGGGCAAGTTCCTCAACGCCGGCCAGACCTGTCTGGCGCCCGATTTCGTGTGGGCCGAACGCGGCATCTTCGAGCGCCTGATCGAGGGCTTGCGGGTGAGCTTGCGGCAGTTCTACGGACCGGACCCCAAACAAAGTCCAGACTACGGCCGCATCATTCATCGCGGCCACTGGGAACGGCTGAGCGGGTATCTGACCCAGGGCCGCGTGGTGCATGGCGGCCAGACCGATCCAACCGATCTGTATATTGCCCCCACGCTGCTGACGGACGTGCCCTTGGATGCCCCCGCGATGCAGGAAGAAATCTTCGGGCCGATCCTGCCGGTGCTGCCGTTTGATTCCCTGGGGGAGGTCCTGGCAGAACTACGCCGCCGGCCCGCGCCGCTGGCGGTTTATCTGTTCACGCGCGACCGCGCGCTCCAAGAACGGGTTTTGAACGAAACCCGCTCGGGTGGCGTGTGCTTCAACGATACGTTGCTGCAGGCGGTGCCCAAAGAACTGCCTTTTGGGGGTGTGGGCGAAAGCGGTTTTGGGCGCTACCATGGCCGGGCAGGGTTTGACTGCTTCACCCGGCCCCGAAGCGTGCTGGAGCGAAGTTTGCGCTGGGACCTGCCTTTCCGCTATCCGCCGGTCCGCTTCTCGGGCGCATGGCTCCGACGGGCTCTGGGTTTTCTGCTGCGGGTCTGATCGCCTTATGGTTGCCGCGCATGAACTGCCGTTTTGCCACGTCAAGCGCGCTTTTCGGTCTATGTCTCGAATAGGTTCACCCGTGCTCGTCTGGTTCCGACTCGACCTGCGTTTGGAGGATAATCCAGCAGTGCAAGCTGCCGTCGCCCAGGGCGGCCCGGTTTTGCCCGTGTTCATCTGGGCGCCGGATGAGGAAGGCGATTGGGCTCCCGGTGGCGCGTCACGTTGGTGGCTGCACAACGCCTTGGCTGCATTGGACGCGGCGCTGCATGCGTGTGGTTCGCAGTTGATCCTTCGCACCGGGCCGAGCTTGGAAACGCTGTTGGAGTTGATCCGGGCGACCGGCGCCAAGGCGGTTTTCTGGAATCGTCGGTATGAACCGGCTGCAATGGCTCAGGAGAAACGCATCGAGGCTGCGCTTTCCGAGCAGGGCCTGCACACAGGCAGCTTCAATGCCAGCTTGCTGCACGAACCGTGGGTTGCTCGGACGCAGGCCGGCGGTCCGTTTCGGGTGTTTACGCCTTTCTGGCGGCATTGCCTGGGGCTGGGGGAGCCGCCGCAACCATTGCCCGCACCTTCGACCCTACCGACGCCTCGGCGTTGGCCAAGAAGCTTGAATTTGGCCGCGCTGGAGTTGTTGCCGAAACCGGATTGGGCCAGTGGCCTGCGTTCGGCCTGGCGGCCTGGGGCTGAGGCCGCAGGCCAGCGGCTGGAACAGTTCTTGGATCAGGCTTTCGACCAATACGAGGCTCAACGGGATCGTCCCGATTTACCCGGCACCTCGCGTCTGTCGCCTCATTTGCACTTTGGGGAAATCTCACCGCGCCAGATCTGGCATGCGCTGCGCCGGCGCGCTGAACGCTGCGGTTGGCCACCGGCGCGCTGGCGCCGGTCGCAGTTCGTCACCGAGCTAGGCTGGCGCGAGTTTGCCTACCATCTGCTGTATCATTTCCCGCGCACCCCGCACGAACCGCTTCGAAGCCAGTTTAGCCGTTTCCCGTGGCGACGCGATCCGGAGGGGCTGCGTGCCTGGCAACGCGGCCGGACCGGCTACCCGATTGTGGACGCCGGCATGCGGGATCTGTGGGCCACTGGCTGGATGCACAATCGCGTGCGGATGATCGTGGCTTCGTTTCTGGTCAAAGACTTACTTCTGCCCTGGCAAGAGGGTGCTCGGTGGTTCTGGGACACGTTGGTGGACGCTGACCTGGCTTCCAACACGCTGGGTTGGCAATGGTGCGCCGGCTGCGGGGCGGATGCCGCCCCGTTCTTTCGCATCTTCAATCCCAACCTCCAAGGGGAGAAGTTCGATCCGCACGGGGATTACATTCGGCGTTGGTGCCCCGAGCTGGCCCGACTACCGGTGCGCTGGATTCATCGACCGCACGAGGCGCCAGCCGGGGTGCTCCGCGCGGCTGGGGTCACGCTGGGACGCACTTACCCCGAACCCATCGTGCCGCACGGGCTGGCACGGGAACGGGCTTTGGCAGCCTTTGCGCGGATGCGATTTTGGGCCCGAGCCCCTTCGCACAAACCAGGCTAGGCACCGGACTTTCCGGCCAGCCCGCTGCCAAGGGGCTAAAGTCTGGCGGCAGGCAACCGATGTGTTCAACGGTGCTATCTGGCGGGCCGGTGCGCCTTCGGGGGAGGGCACAACCGGCCCACAAGGTTTGGAGCGGGTAGAGGTTCTCAGGCTCAAAGAACCACGCACCTCCAAACGAGCCTCCCAGCGCAACTGCTGGACTTTCCTCTACCCGCTCCCGGGCTTGTGGAGCGCCCACCTGCTGTGGCCAGCTTCAGCCCAGGCTCGATTGGCCTGTCGGGCCAGCCGGGTGAGCTTTAGCTCAAGCCTGCCCTGTCCCAGCCCTGGGCCTGGCCCATGACTTACTGGATGGCTTGCAGCGTTTCAATCATGCGGGCCACTTGACTCCGATGCTCCAACAACAGACGCACGTCGGTGGTAAAGTGGGTCAGGTCTTTTGAAATGGCCTCAGGCACGACCAGCAGCCGGCGCGCTTGGGTGAGCATCGGCTCTAGCTCGGGCCGGCCCAACCCTTGGAGCCTGTTGATCTGTTGCTCTAGCAACCAGAAATATTCGTAGTCCTCGACGCCATCCCGCAGGTTTTCCCATCGGACCGAATTAATGGGGCCGTCCAGCGCCGGCTCAGAAGCGGTGTTGGGATCGCGCCGGGGCGGGTAAAGGAACCGGCCGTCGCCGTTGCCCCAGTAGCCCACTTGGCCAGGTTTGAAACTGTAGCCGCTGACGTAGCTCATCGGGTCCGTCCACGGGTCTTGGAGCTTGTCGGGAAACGCAGCCGAGCTGGTCCAGTAAGTGGTGGCCCAGACCAAGATACCTTGCACGCCGTATTGCCAAGATTGCCACGGCCACAGCCGCATGGCGATGCCCGGGTGATCAATGAAGATGGTCAGGTAGGGTGCCTTTGGGCCGGTGCACAAATACCACCAAACCTCCTCGCCGGCAGCTCGGCGTTGGCGCACTTTCTCCGGCGTCCACTCCGGCGTCAGCGCGCACCAGATGTCCACATGCCCGATCAGTTCCGGCTCGGGCTGCTCGGTCAGCATGCGCCGCAGCCCAGGTGCAGCGGCCTTGATCCGTTTCATGCCTTCGACCACGAACTCGTAGTCTTTGCGGTCCGGTTCATCGAACCAGTAAGTGTAAGCTTTGTGCAGCCAGCCGCGCTGACGCAGATGGCGTTCGACTTGGCCCAAGTAATCGGCAAACAGGCGTGCATGCTCGGGTGTGCCTTCTTTGAACCCTTCCAATTGGCCCACATACCGGCTGTGGAAGGTGCCGCCGCCCATACCCCGCAGCGGCAACCGAAACGCATTGAACCGGTATTCGTCCAGCCATTTGGCGGCGGCCTGATCGAACCGGGTGAAATCCACCTGCGCGTGTTGGTTGGTGCCCTGGCCAACAAATCGGACCTCGATGGGTGCGTAATCGAAGAACGAGTATGGGCTGATTCGGTGCTGGGCGAAGTTCAGCAGGTACTTCTCGTAAACGGCCTGTCGTTGCTCGGGTGTCTTGAGTTTGTGGTAGCGGTTGATTTCGCCTGAGCTCAGGCCGAATCCACTGCGCAAATGGGTCTCTACCGGCAGCTCGAACCCATACACCTGCACCTGCAACGGCACCCGCAGCTTGTCTTGCTGGAACTGCAGCTCCAATTCGGCCGTGCACAAGCCTGCGGGCGCCGACGCCGGAACGTAAAAGGTGAGCCAGATTGGTTGGTTCAGCCCGGCGCGCAACCGCAGGGGCGTGCTCAACGGCGGCAGCGGATCAGGATACCAGCCGCGGCGGCAGGAGCTATCGGTCGGATGCGTCACGCGCACGTAAGCCACCTCGTTAACCGTGACGCTGATGGGCACTTCTAACCCCGCTGCATTACGGAACGGGTGCGCTGCCACGCTGCTCAAGACACAGTCGTGCCGCGGAGACAAGATCAGTTGCGCTGGCTCGTATTCGCCGCGCGCAGCAGTTACGTGCACCGGACGAAGCTTGCCCTCCGGCGCCGGAGGCGGCGGACCGGCTGTCCGCCCGATTTTCCAGCCACCCTCGCACCACCACACATCCACGTCGGCGGTGCCCTGGAGCCAGTAGCCTGGCCGCGGGTCAAACAGCAACCCCAACTCGACCTCCGTCCGACCTACAAACAGTGCAGACCCGACCGCATCGGTCAGCCGCACCTCGACTCTGTGCCGGCCCGGTTCTGAGACCTTGCAGCTTAATGGCCAGGACACAGTTTCGCCGGGGCCCAACGTTCGACTATCCGGCCTGGCACTGGCTTGGCCTTGGACAAGCAGGGTGGCTTGAACCGGCAGAGGCTGGGCGGTCCGATTCGTCACAGCCAATACGCACCGAATCTGGCCTCGCCCCTCGCCCAACCGCACCTGTTGCAAACCCACCCCTAACGCCGGCGCTGCATGACGCACCTCCAAAAAATACGTCTCACCCTCAGACTCCAGCAGCGGCGATGGCGCTGCCAGGCTGGCCACATACTCGATTTGATTGACCTGCAAGCTTGCACTGGGGCCCTCGGCGGCTAGCCGGACCCAAACCGCTTCGGCTGGAAACAAGCCTGCCGGTAAGTTGGTCTGAGCACTGCGGTGTTGACCGTCCAACTGCATCACCGGCAGCCAATCGCGCCCGTTGCGACTGGCTTGGACCTGCAAGCTCCCTGCGGTGTGATAATTGAGGGCGAGGCGAAGTTGGCCCGCGGTTTGCGCCGGCCCGTCAGGCAAGCCGAATCGGTAAACCAGCTCGGCTCCAGCCGAAAACACCCACCGGTCCGAATTGAAGCTGGCGCGGCACTGCCACAGTGGCCGATGATAATTGGCCCCCAGCCAACCGAAACTGGGCTTAAACTGATACGACCCGTTCTGGATGCTCTCACCTTCACCTAATTGAACGCCGTCGCCCTGATGCACCGCCTGCACGGGCAGCAACTCCACGTGGTCAAAGAGAACCCGGCCTTGCACCTCCCACTGCCCGAGCCGGATGTAATCGTTGGTCCCGTCGTCAGGCACCATGAACACGAACCCATACGGTTGCCATTGGGTAGTGAAATGGAAGTCGCGGTTTACTCGGCTGGGGCCGGCGATAGCGCATCCGCCTCGGGTGCCCGGGTCTTGCCGCGCCCAAAACCGCAGCACATACACCCCGCCCGGCTGCAGCGCTAACCGCGGCGAGCGCCAAAAGGACGAGCCCCGGCCTTGGCCTTCGACCATCACACTGCGCCGACCCTCGTAAGCTTGGTCGGCCCACCGCCCGCCCTGGCCGGTCAGTGTCCAGTCTGAAGGGTTCGTTGTGCCCAGTTCGAAACTTGGGTTGGGCAGAAGATTTTGCGCCGCCAGGTGAGCTGCACCTAACCAAGCCGCCGCCGCCCAAACCGCACCATGTGTCAGGCGCACGCTCCTAACTGCCCAGTCACCAATCTGCATGGCCCACAGCTTCAGGCTCGAACCACCGCTCGGGCAAGCCGCTTCTGCGCCAGGTCAGCCTTGCCCTGAGCATGGCCCGGAGAACTAACCGTGTGGTTTGGGACCAGGCGGCAGGTTTACTCCAGCGGGCTGGTGGAAATGCAAACGCGCAGCAAGCTGGTGTGGCCCGGTTGCAAAGTCACGCTGTTGCGGGCCACATTGCCCGGCTCGACACACACCATCTGCCGGTATTCCTCGTTGCCAAAGTCCGGGATACGTTGCGCTTTGGTCAGCCCCGGATTCCACACCACCGTGGAAGCCGAGCCGGCCTTGTCGATCCGGATGCGGCGTTTCCAACGGGTATCCAGCACCTCCACTGGCCCGGTGTGATCCAGGTAAATCCGGTCCAGTTCAGCCTCGAACCGGACTGCATCAGCCGAATCGGTCTTGGGCACCAGATTCTCGATCTGGTCCAGATAGGTCAACCCCTTCAAGCCACAGACCGATACCGCCGCAATGTCACCCACGGCCAGGTAGGCCATCAGACAGTTCTCGAATGTAAACGGCTGGTCCGGCTCGGTGTTGGTCACAATCAACTCCAACGTCAGCTCCGCTGCCACCGTCACGACATAATAGGCTGTAAAGCTGGGCCAGACCGCTTGTTCGGCTGTCTCGGGCAGACTGAACCGGGCAGTAACCGCGCCTTCAGGCAGCGCCACTGTCTCGTGCAACTCCCACTCGGTAATTCGGGCAAACCCATGCGAGGGTTCGCCTTCCCGCGCGCCAAACCACGGAAACAGCACTTGGATGCCGCCTCGGATGGGGTGGCCCCGCTCAAAACGGCTGCACCGGCTCAAAAACAGCAGGGGCGGTTCGTCCTTCTTCTGAAAGGCTGTCACTTGGGCGCCGTGCAAGTAGATCTCGGCCCGGCTCCAAGCGGTGCAAATGTCCAACTTGGTCAATTCACCGTTGCCCTCCTGCAAGGTGAGTCGGCCGGGTATCTCGAACCGCCGGAGCCGATCTGGGATCTGCGTAGCTGCCATAGCACCGTCTCGTGCCGCCAGCTTACTGGAGCTGCAAAGCGGGCGCCACCAAATTCAATCGCCTGTGCCCGGTAGCCGCCGTCAGGCGGCGGACCCAGGCGGGTTCGGCGGATTAATCCGCCGGCTTACGCCGGCGGCTACGGGGTAGAGACCGGTGGCGATGGACCGGCGAGCAGGCTGGCTGGACCGTCGCGTAGCGACGGCTCGACGGTAGCCGTGGGCTTCAGCCCACAGTGGGCGCAGAGCCCAAAGGCGTATTGCGTCGCGGAGCGACGCCTGAAACCGGTGAAGGATGGATTCAAGCGTCGCTGCGCGACGCGCGGGGGGTTGGGCTGCACGCGACCCGTGGGTTAAAACCCACGGCTACCATCAGGGCACCGCTCCGCGGTGCCTTCAGGCCGACGATCCACCGAGTCCAGCGGCGGACCTGGCGGAGCCCGGGGGATCAATCCGCCGACTCACCTCGGCGGCTACGGGGTGGCTTGGTAGCTTGGTAGCCGCCGCCGTAAGGCGGCGGATCTAGGGAATCTGCGGGATCAATCCGCCGGCTCACGCCGGCGGCTACGGGTTCTCCCGTGGCCACCGCCAACGCAGGGGACGTCCGGTTTCGTTGCAATCAGCTCGTCGCACGGTCTGGAAAGGTCGGTGACTTGACTTGCCTGGGCCAGCGCCGGCTATAGTATCTAGGCGTCGGTGGGCCTGGTTGAGCACGTGACCTTCAGCCCGACTGCACCATGGACCACTTGAACGACACTGATTCTGGACCGAAGTTCGGGCAGCATCCAGCCGGTTGGCCTACGGCGATTGCGATGCTGGTTCGCTGCGGTGGCTGGGTCGGTCCAAGCCCCAGCAGCACTTGGCTTCGCGTGGGCTCGTGCCTGGCGGCTGCGCTTGGTCGGGGTCTATTAGTGGCTAGGCTATGGCTGAGCCTGAGCGCTCAGGCTCAGGGCCAAGCCGCCGTCTCTGATGCCCAAGCAGCCAGCGCAGAATCGGGTTCAGGCATAGCCATGCTGCAACGGGCCGCATCGGCAGTGGTGATGTTGAAGATGCTGGACCACACTGGGGCTGAGCGGGGGCATGGCACCGGGTTCTTCATCGGGCCGGATGGAATGTTGGTAACTGCGCGGCACGTATCGGAAGGCAGCCGCGAGTTGGTGGCTGTGACCAGCCAGGGCCAGACCTTGCCGGTGACAGGTTTTCTTGGCGACGACCGCGACTTTGACGTCGCGGTGCTGAAAGTGGACGGCACCAACCTGCCGCATCTGGGCTTGGCCGATACCGTCCGAACCAACGAATGGGTGGGGGTGATCACGCTGCAGCCCGGGGGTGAGCGGCCTTACGCCACCGGCGTGGTGGTGCAGGTGGTGGAGTTGGGAGACGTACTTAAGCAGATTCTGACCACGGTGCCGGTGCAGCGTGGTGACAGCGGTGCGCCCATGCTCAACGCTGCGGGCCAGGTCATTGGGATCGTCTTTGGCACCAGCCCTGATGGACCCAGCTTCGTTGCCCCATCGCAAGTGGTTCGGGAAATCCTGGCTGCCCCCGGAGGCACCAATGCGATCCCGTTTTCGAAACGACCGCGCCGTGGCAGCTTGCCAGTGGTCAAAGACCCGGATTTCCGCGCCGGTACACTGGCTTGGGAGCAAAAGGATTGGCAGAAAGCCAGTCAATGCTTCGCCCGATTGACCCGGCGCTTTCCGGACAGTCCCACGGCGCATCTGTTGCTGGGCATCAGTTACAGTGGGTTGAAATCTTGGCCTGCGGCTAAACGTGCCCTGGCTCGAGCCATCCAGCTCAAACCTTACAGTAGCGCGGCCTGGCAGCTTTACGGCTCGACGCTGCTTGCCATGGGGCAGTATGCCGAAAGCGCTGAAGCGCTGCGCGAGGCGCTGCGTTTGGGCCTGTTCGAATGGCACCGGGCCGTAGCGGCTTGGGCTGACCTAGCCCAGGCGTACGCTGGGTTGGGCGACGCAGCTCAAACCCAACAAGCCTTGGAACGGTTAAGCTGGCTTGACCGACGCCGTGCCGCTCAACTCCAAGCCCACTTGCAACAGCGTTACCCGGACCTGGGCTGGCCCACCTCACCGCAGTAGCCCACAAAAGCCCTATCGGCTCGGGCCCAGCCGGGCCGCCTGCCCGCAGACGGGCCTGGGGGGCTCAACCCGCGCCTGCCTCGGCTGTTGGAGCGGACGGGTCTGGCCGAAGTGATTGGTTGTGTTGACTGCAGCCAGCGTTGAGGTTTTGGCTCCGGCCGCTACCTTGGCGCCGGCATGAGTGGGTCCGATGCAGTTCCAACAACCAAGCTAGCCCACTGGCAGCGTGAGCCGGTGGTGAGGATGAGCTGGCTGATGAGGGTGTCCGGTTGGCTTGGGCTGGGTTTGATTGCGGCGCTTTGCGGTGCAGCAGGGTTAGCTGCGGCGGGCGAGATCGACGTGGATGAGCTGCTGAATCGCGCCCAGGCTGCCGAGTTGAAGGGCGACCGGGCAACTGCCCTGGCCTTGGCGGATCAGGCTGTCAGTGCCGCGCCGACCAACCCGCAGTGCTACTACGTTCGGGGCCGGCTCTACGCCAACGATGGTCAACACATCAAAGCGCTGGCCGATTTCAACAAGGTGCTGCAACTGGAACCCCGAGCCGGGCAGGTGTACCAGTTTCGCGGGTTCGAACGGTTCCGCCTGGGTCAATTGGATGCGGCCATCGCCGATTTCGACAAGTATTTGGAATTTGTCCCGCAGCAAGCCGCCTTTCACTGGCAACGTGGGGTGGCCTGTTACCTAGCTGGCCGCTATGAGGCGGCCCGACGCCAATTCGAGCTGCATCGGTTGGTCAACTCCAACGACGTCGAAAACGCCGCCTGGCACTTTGCAGCCGTGGCTCGAGCTGAAGGCCTGGCCGCAGCACGAGCTGCCTTGTTCACACCGGTGCACGACCGGCGTGTGCCCATGAGCCACCTTTACCTGCTGCTCCAGGGCAAGGCCAAGCCCGACGACGTGTTGCAAGCAGCCCGGGCAGGCCAACCGCCAGCGGCGGAACTGAAGTTTCGGCTGTTCCTGGCCCATTACTACATTGGCCTGTATCACGAAGCCACTGGCGCGGCCGGCTTGGCGCGCGAGCATATCTTGACTGCCGCCGACCAATACGCCCCAGCCACCTACATTGGCGATGTGGCCCGCGTGCACGCCCAACGCTATCGCGCCACGAGCCCGTAACAGGCGGCCCCCATGCCCACCCAGCCCCAAGCGCGCCGGCGCTCAGCTCATGGCCACTCGCTGCCCCGCTGCATCATCCACCCCTGCGAGCTTTCTCAAAGCCCAGCCTGTGGTTAAGCTCACGGCGTGATCGACACTGAGCATGCCTTGGCCGAATTGGTGTCGGTGCTCCGGCAGGCGCCGTGGGTCGCCATGGACACCGAGGCCGATAGTTTGCATGCCTATCCGGAAAAGCTGTGCTTGATTCAGCTTGCTCTGCCGGGCCAAGACGAGTTGATCGATCCGTTGGCGGCGTTGGACTTGGGGCCGTTGTGGAAAGCCCTGGCGCATCAGGAGCTGATCATGCACGGGGCCGACTACGACCTGCGGCTGCTGCGCCGGTGCGCTGGGTTCCTGCCGTCGAGGCTGTTCGATACCATGCTGGCAGCACGGTTGTTGGGCTATAAGCGGTTTGGCCTCACAGACTTGGTGGCTCATCACTTCGGCGTGCACTGGGAGAAAGGCCCGCAAAAGGCCAACTGGGCTCGACGTCCACTGACACCGCGCATGGCCGCTTACGCCCGCAATGACGTGCATTACTTGAAGCCGCTGGCGGACCTGCTCCGATCCCAATTAGCCGAAAAACACCGGCTCGCCTGGCACCAGGAATGTTGCGCGCGGCTCATCCAAGAGGCAGCCGACGTGCGCGCGCCTGATCCCAGCACAGTCTGGCGCGTCAAAGGCAGCCACAAACTGGGCCCCAAAGGCTTGGCCGTCCTGCGGGAAATCTGGCAGTGGCGCGAGGCTGAAGCAGTGGCGGCCAATAAACCGCCGTTCTTTGTTTTACCCACAGACACGATGGTCCAGTTGGCCCAAGCCGCCGAGCAAAGCAACGCAGTGACCGAAGCGCAGTTGCCCAGCCACCTGTCGCCACGGCGGCGGCAAGGTCTGTTGCACGCCATCGAAAAGGGTCGCACCACACCGCACCTACCCGAGGTCTTGCGCACCAAAGGTTGGCGCCTGACCGACGCCCAACGACAGCGCTTGCACGAGCTAACCCAGCGCCGCGATCGCCAAGCCACTCGACTGGGGATCGACCCCACCCTGATTGCCAGCCGTGCCCTGCTGGTGTTGCTAGCGCGGGACTGGGACGCACACCAAGGCCAACTGATGAGCTGGCAGCGTGCGTTACTGACTGGCTCTGATTAGCCGTGTCGCAACAGCGCCCAAGCACCCAGACCGGTCTAGGCGGATCGATCCGCCGGCTCACGCCGGCGGCTACGGGGTGGACGCCGGTGGCGATGGACCGGCGAGCAGGCTGGCTGGACCGTCGCGTAGCGACGGCTCGACGGTAGCCGTGGGCTTCAGCCCACGGTGGCCGCACAGCCCAAATGCACATTGCGTCGCGGAGCGACGCCTGAAACCGGTGAAGGATGGATTCAAGCGTCGCTGCGCGACGCGCGGGGTTGGGCTGCACGCGACCCGTGGGTTAAAACCCACGGCTACCTTCTGGGCACCGCTCCGCGGTGCCTTGCGGTGGATGATCTGCCGAGTCCGGCGGCGGCTTTACCGGGGCCCCGGCGGGTCAATCCGCCGACTTACGTCGGCGGCTACGGGCGGCTGGTGCGGCGGCATGGGCCGGTGCTAGCGCGCGATGCCCGGCAGCCGACTTGCCGTGGGCTTCGCCCAGGTCATCGCCCTGCAGTGCCCATGGGATGCGCCCCGGGCAATTTGGACCTGCACTTTGGGCTTGCTTAATGCCGGTGGCTCCGTAGGGTGAGCGCTTGCCTGGACGCCGCCGAAGCGGCGCCCGCGTGGGGCTGAGAAACGATGGTCAACGAGTAACCTGACACTCAACCCTCCGTTGCCTAGGCAACGTGTTTGGTCCGGTCAGGCAATGGAGACTTCGCTGGGGGCGTTGTGACCCCCGCCAAGGCTCCCGAAACGGTTATGAAAGACTGATATGCTGACAATGCAAGAGGCCCTGAAGCAAAGCCCGGTGCGCTTTGCAGTGGGTGATATCGTCAAAGGCCGCATCATCCAAGTGCGGCCCAAAGAGGTGTTGGTGGACATCGGCTACAAGAGCGAGGGCGTCATCCCGCTGACCGAGTTCGAGGATCCCTCGACGGTCAGGGTGGGCGCTGAAATTGACGTGCTCATCGAAAAGCTGGAAGACAAGGATGGCATGGTGGTGCTGTCGCGCGAAAAGGCCGAGTTCAAGAAAAACTGGGATCGTATCCAGGCCATTTGTGCCGAGGGCGGCAAGGTGGCGGGCAAGGTCAAGGCCGTGGTCAAAGGCGGCCTGCTGGTCAACATCGGCGTGGAGGCGTTCCTGCCCGCGTCGCAGGTGGATTTGGTCACCCCCAAGAACCTTAACGCGTTTGTGGGCCAGACCATCGAGTGCAAGGTCGTCAAGATCAATCCCGAGCGTCAAAACGTTGTCTTGTCCCGGCGCGAGCTGTTGGAACAGGAACGCAACGAACGGAAGGCCAAGCTGTTGGCCGAGATGATGCCCGGCGATATCCGCAAAGGCACCGTCAAGAACATCACCGATTTTGGCGCCTTTATCGACCTGAATGGCTTGGACGGCCTGCTGCATATCACCGACATGAGCTGGGGCCGGGTGGGCCACCCGTCCGAAATCCTCAAGGTCGGCCAGGAAATCGATGTGGTGGTCTTGGACATCAACCGCGAAAAGGAACGCGTCAGCTTGGGGCTGAAACAGAAGCTGGCCAATCCTTGGGACACGGTCGAGCAGCGTTACTCGGTGGGCCAACGTGTCAAAGGCAAGGTCGTCAACTTGGTGCCTTACGGCGCCTTTGTCGAGTTGGAGCCCGGGGTGGAAGGCTTGGTGCATGTGACCGAGCTATCCTGGACCAAGCGCATCGCCAAAGCCTCCGATGTGCTCAAGCAAGGCCAGGAAATCGAGGCGGTGGTCCTGTCCATCAACAAAGAAGAGCAGAAAATTTCCCTGGGCGTGCGCCAACTGGAACCCAACCCGTGGGAACGCGCCAAGGAAAAGTATCCGGTGGGCAGCCGCGTCAAAGGCAAGGTCCGCAACCTCACCAGCTACGGTGCCTTTGTCGAGTTGGAGGAGGGCATCGATGGCATGATCCACGTGTCGGACATTTCCTGGACCCGCAAGATCAATCACCCCTCCGAAGTCCTCAAGAAAGGCGACGAAGTCGAGGCGGTGGTGCTGGAGATCGACCAGGCCAACCAGCGCATTGCCCTGGGCATCAAACAGCTCACCGAAGATCCCTGGGAGAACATCGACAAATACTACCGCGTGGGCGACTTGGTCACCGGCAAGGTCACCAAGCTGGCCAGTTTCGGTGCGTTCGTGGGCCTGCAGCACGACATCGATGGCCTGGTCCACATCAGCCAGATCAGCGAAGAACGCGTGGACAAGATCAAGAACGTGCTCAAGGTCGGCCAAGAAGTCACTGCCCGCGTCATCAAAATCGACCGGGCCGAGCGTCGTATTGGCCTGTCCATCAAGGCCGCTTCCTACACCGAAGAACAGCTCCGCGCAGAGCAGAAATTGCTGGATTCACTCAAACCCGGCGAAGACTTGGTGGCCTTGCAACACGCCTTCGACGCCGCCGACGAGGCCCGCCAAGAACGCGAACAGGCCAAAGACAAGCCCAAGACCTGATTAGGGCTGCGGCCTTCGCCAGTTTAGTTGCTTGCCCGTGGTCATGCCTGGCCTGGCGCTCCGCCAGGCCAGGCTGCGCTTTTGCAGTGGCCCAGAGCAGCAGGCCGCCAAATCCCAGCCCAACTCGAGCGCGCCGTTCCGGACCTGGCAGTTCTGGCGGGTCAATCCGCCGACTCACGTCGGCGGCTGCGGATTTTTCCGCCGGCTCACGCCGGCGGCTACGGGGTGGACACCGGTGTCGATGTTTTTCTGGTAGCCGCCGCCGTAAGGCGGCGGACCTCGCAGTTCTGCCGGATCAACCCGCCGGCCCACGCCGGCGGCTACGGGGTGGACGCCGGGGGCGATGGACCGGCGAGCAGGCTGGCTGGACCGTCGCGTAGCGACGGCTTGACGGTAGCCGTGGGCTTCAGCCCACGGTGGCCTTCTCCACGGTGGCTTCAAGCCGATGATCTGCCGAGTCCAGCGGCGGACCTGGCGGATCCGGCGGATCAATCCGCCGACTCACGTCGGCGGCTACGGGGGCGGCGCGCGGGTCGAGGGTGGGGGGCATTCAGCCTAGCCCTGCCCGGTCCAACATGGCAGCAATGGTCTCCAAGGCGTTCCCTTCGAACCGGTTGTTCACGTAGATAAAGGCGCGTGTTGGGATGGGGCTGGTCAACACTTCCTTGATGAGCTCGGCTCCAGCGGTCCGGCCTGGCTCATTGACCTCCTGCACCCGGTCATAGGGGCTGAAGGCGCTCACTGCCGCCTCGTAGCTGCGGCCCGGGGCTAGCAAGAACCGAGCAGCAATCAGGTCCGGCGTGGTGCGGCTGCCGGGCAAGGCGCGTTGCTCGTGCACCGGCGGCATGTGCTGCCACGCGTTGTAGATGTGGGTGACGCCGTGTCGCGCCAGCACGGCAAAGTAGTCCGGATGCAAGAGGTTCCGGTTCCGTACCTCCACCCCATACCGCCAGCCTGAAGGCAAGCGGCCCAAGAATTGGTCCAGCGCCTCCACAAAGTCTCGACCCCGCGCAAGGTCCCGCGGGTAAAAGCGCGAAAACTCGAACATCACCAGCCCCACGTGCTTCCGATACGGTTCGCACGCGGCCAAAAACGCGCTGTTAAACAGGTCTGCATTCAAAAAGTTCGGGTTGGGCTCGCCGGCGCGAGGACCGAACCGCGCCAAGTTCGGAAACCGTTTGATGGTGATCTCGTCCGTCACTTTCAGGGCAAACAAGAAGTCCTCCGGCACTTGGCTGACCATTTCTTCCATGAACCGCCGGTCCGGGAACCGGTAATAGGCGGCATCGACGCTGACGGTTTTGAACACGGTGGCATACTCGGCCAAGCAGTACCGCTGGAACCGCAAATCCGAATACCGGCCATGCCACACATAACGTTGTCGATCATAAAGCATGCCCTGCCAACCGGGGTATTTCCAAGAGGAGGTCCCCACATACACACCCTGGCCGGCCAGTTTGGCCAACAGCGGCTTGAACCTGTCGCGATCAAATGCCACCCCAACGTTTTACCATCAACCCTGCCCAGCATGGAATTCGAAACCGCAGCAGCGCTGATTCACGCGCGGCCCCAAGTATGTTGCGGGCCGGAATTGCTGGTGCGTAGCCGCCCCCGCCAGCCAGCGGATCGATCCACTAAATTCTCCAGGGCCGCCCCCCTGACGGCGGCGGCCGCCAGAGAAATCGGTAGCCACCGACCTGAGGCGGCGGGAGGCAACAAAAACGGCTGTGGTCCCCCAGCACACCAGACCCCCAAAATTCAGTTGAATCCAGACGAGATTTCAGGCGGAATGAAGCACGGCTGCTGTTTGGTATGAACCTAGACGAGGCCCAAAAACAGAAAGTCGCCGCCTGGATCAACGAAGGCCTGAAGCTGTCGGAAATCCAAAACCGATTAGCGTCCGAGTTTGGCATCAGGCTCACCTACATGGAAGTGCGCCTGTTGGTGGACGACCTGAAGCTCATGCCCAAAGACCCTGAGCCGGCGGCTGGTCCGACGGTGTTGGCAACCCCAGGCCCAAGCCCAGCCGGCGCTCGGCAGGCCCCTGGCCCAGCGGCAACCCAACCCACCCCCACAGCACCGGCCCCAAGCCAAGTGCAAGTGACCGTGGACGAAATCACCCGGCCAGGCGCTCTGGTCAGTGGCAGCGTCACCTTCCGCAATGGCAAGCGGGCCGACTGGTACCTGGACCAACACGGGCGACTGGGCTTGATCCCCGAAGAACAGGGCTACCGACCCTCAGCAGCGGATGTCGAAGAATTTCAAACCGCTTTGGAAGACGAACTGAACCGATTAGGCCTTTAATTAAAGGCCTCCGCCAACTCGCCTTGGGGTAGCCCCCACACAGTCTGTTCAGTGCCGCCGAGAGGCAGCGGAACCTCGCTTTTGCCAAGCGCCAGCATGCGCTCCAACGACGCTGCTGCGCTTGTCCTCAGCTCATGGCCCGTTGCGCCGCTGAGCCGCTCAGCGTGGAGAGCATCGTTCGCTGGCCGAGCCGGCGCACCGGGTATGGGCTTGGCGCCCCAGCCAGGGCAGAGTCAGGGCTTGGACCTGCTGGCGTTGGGCCACCAGTAGCTCCAGCAGTTGGGCGCGGCGGCGGACCAGTTCGGTCAACTGCTATCAAAACTGGGATCGGGGCGGGCTGGGCCGGAGGGCTTAGCCGTAGGCGCGGAGCACTCTGGCGTCTAGGCGATCGGTCTTGGTACGCTGGTCCCCGGGCGCGGGCCAAGCGTCGCAGCCGGCTCGGGTTCAGCACCCTGCCAGGGATGACGGCTTGGTGCAGGGCGACCACCACGTCGCGCTCCTAGCCCCCGGTGGCTTCGCAGATGACCTGAGGGCGGAGCTGGCAGCCCTCGAGTCGGATGAGCCGGCTATACCCGTCTGGCCTGTCGGGCACGGCATAGAATCCATCGCTCCAGTGCAGTTGGAGATTCTGCTTGCGAATACCAAACCTGCGTAGATAGGACTGGTCATGGTGTTCCGACTCATTCTTGCCCATGCGAGCTGGCCCTGCAGGGCCGCTCCATCAACGGTTCGAGTGCAGGACACCGGCCCGAGCGGTTCTGGCTGCTAGCACACGGGGTCAAGGCCTCGTGCCAGACTGGAACGAAGCCGCTCGAGCCCCTGCCCTCCGGGCTGCGGGCAGGAGGCCAGGTCCATTTATGGCTGCAGACCATTGCTGGCAAGGCAGATGGAAATGCAGATACAAGCCTGGAAGTCTGCGCGGCGGGGCAACGAGAGACCGACGTTCGCCGTGGTATCGCGAGTTTCCAACCTGCCGTCCCGCCAGCTTCCATCCGGCAGGCCAAGCCTACAGTAGGCGCCGACCTAAGTCTGCGGAATCACCAGCCCATCCGCTAGGTCCGCCGCCATTACGGTTGCGGCTGCGGCGTTGCCCTGCTGACCCCACAACCGCGGGCGTGAGTCGGCAGAAGGCAGGAAAACGAGATGCACCCCCTGAAGGGCGGACCGCAGGGTTTACTTCCGGGCCGGCACCGCCCAGAATCGCTTCGTGAACCGGTCAAACCGTCGCTTCATTGCATCAGCTCGTGTCCAGGTGCGGTGGCTGCTGTGCCTGATCATGGTCAGCTTGAGTAGTGGCCTACTGCGTGGCCAGGCGATAGCGGCGCTCCCTCAGGGTTGGGGCTTGGCTGCGCAGTATCCGGGGGATGTGGGCTTGGGGACTGACCCGGATGTGCTGTTGGCCGAGGACTTCGAGACCGGTCAGTTAGGTGACCTGGCCCAACGCTGGAGCAACGTGAGCAATCGGGACGGTCAAGTGCTGGCCTTCAGCGCTGATGTGCCGGCTGGCAGCCGCGGCAAACGGTCCTTGGAAATGACGGCCACGCTGGGCGAAAACACCGGCGGGCACCTTTACACCCGGCTGCCCCGAGCGGTGGACACGGCGTTTGCGCGATTTTATGTGAAGTTCCCTGATCCGGCGGCTTACATCCACCACTTCGTGCATCTGGGCGGTTACAATCCACCCACCCCTTGGCCGCAAGGCGGCGCCGGTGAACGGCCCCGTGGCGATGAGCGCATCACCGTAGGCATCGAACCCCACGGCCACAATGGCCGATACCCACCGCCTGGGGCGTGGACCTTTTACACTTACTGGCACGAAATGAAGGTCTCGGCAGGCGGGCGGTTCTGGGGCAACGGCTTGTCGCCTGTGCAGCCGGCCTTGGTGCCACGGGACCGTTGGCAGGGCGTGGAGGTGATGCTCAAGCTCAATTCGGCCCCCGAACAGCCCGACGGCGAATTGGCCCTATGGCTGGACGGCCAGCTTGTGGCGCACTTTGTCAAAGGCGTGCCCCGTGGGCCCTGGACGGGCATGGGCTTCAAGCTGCTGGACCAAGGCGGCGAGCCATTTGAAGGGTTTCGTTGGCGGACCAGCCCCGCGCTCAAAATCAATTTCTTCTGGCTGCTGCATTACGTGACCGAGAATGCCGCGCGCCAAAATAAGGTATCCAACCCGCCTTGCCTGAACCGCGTCCGGTTCGATCACATCGTTGTCGCCACCCGCTACATCGGGCCAATCAAGGACTGACCCTGACGACCTGAGGCAATCTTTTGCCTCAGGCACGGCTTCGGAGCGGACCCGCAAAGCCTGCTTGAGCTGTGGGCTCTGACGCTCCGCGTAAGCCCGCTGTGCCTGAAAGCCGCCGCTGCCAGGTGCGTACCCGCCTGGCGGACAGGCGTCCCACACAAAACCCTGGCTCAGAAGAAAGCTCCGTTGGATAATGTTGCCATAATGTCGCGGCCTTAACTTGTCAGTTGCCCGGTCGAGGGACCGGGCCGGGCGCCTCGGCAGCTTGGGCCGCCGCATCGGCCGGAGCGCCTGGGTGAAAGGTACAAATAGGCGGCGGTGTAGTGTAACCGAGTTGTTCAATCACATGATGAAGCGCACGCAATTGCTCACTGCGATGTTGGTGCTGGGCTTGGTGGCCACGCTGGTCACCGCTGCCCGAGCTGATGATGAGGACAAAGCCGACAAGAAGAAGCCTGAGGCCCGAGCCAAGGTCCGACCGACCGCGGCCGAATCAGGGCTGCAGATCGTTGCTCAGGCCAAGCTGAGCCGTCAGGAAGCCGAGAGGATCGCGCTGGCCAGGGTGCCCGGCGGCAAGGTCAAGGCAGCCGAGTTGGAACTGGAAGACGGCGTGCTGATCTGGTCGTTTGATGTGGCCTTGCCCGATACAGACCTGATGGCCGAGGTAGCCGTCAACGCCGTCACCGGTGCTGTGGTGAAGACCGAGTTGGAAGCGCCCAAGGCCGAGGCCAAACAAGCCAAGAAGGAGCAGCCCGAAGCCAAGGCCAAACCCGCTAAGGCCGAGCGCAAGGAAGCCAAGCCCAAGCCCAAAGAAGCCAAGCCCGAGGCCAAGAAAGCCAAAGAAGCCAAAGCCCTCAAAGCTGAGGCCAAGGAACGCAAAGCCGAAGTGAACGAAGCCAAGGCTCAGGCCAAGAAGGCCAGGGCCAAGAAGATTGAAACCAAGGCCGAGACACCCAAGCCCAAGGACCGGGACGCCCAAAAGACCAAGCCAGCCAAAGGCGAAGACAAGGACCAAGACGAAGACTGAGATCGCCAGAAACCAACGCGGCCCAGGCGGGCCACTGCCCTTCGGCCGCGCCGCGACCCGAGGGGCAGTCCGGCCTGGCCTAACCGGCCAGCACGCTGACGCAACAAAGCTGTGAGGTTCAACCGGCGCCTGCTGGTTCGGTCAAGCGGGCCCGAGCCGCGTTGAGGAACCAGAAGCTGAGTAAAAAAGGACCGGTTATGAAACGATTGATGATCGCATTGCTGTTGGTCAGTGTGGGCTGTGTGGCCGGCGCGCTGTGGGCGGGTTGGCACCAAGCGGCTCGATACAGCCGTGAGCTCCAAACCCAACAGGCCGCCTGGGAAGCCCAACGGGCCGAATTGGAAGCTGCCCTGGACGAAGCTCGCGCGCGGCAGGCGACAAGCCCACTGCCGGCGCTGCGCGCGCCGGCACCGGTGCCGGCCGCGCAAGCTGCGCCCGGCCCGGACGCGCAGGCGCTGCTGGACCGGCTGGCCACCTTGCGTGTGAACCCTGCTCAGGGCCGCTCCTTGCGTCCGGTGCTGGGTCTGCTGGAGCAACTGGCCCAGATCGGCCCGCCGGCTCTGTCGGCTATTCGGCAGTTCCTGGCTTCAGGCCAGGACGTGGCCTACAGCGCCCCGGGCAAAGCACCGCGCGATGTGGCCGCGCTGGCCGAAGGGCTGGTCCCGGTGTCGTTGCGGTTGGCGTTGTTTGATGTGCTGCGCCAAATCGGCGGACCAGAGGCTGAAAGCATTTTGGCCGAAAATCTCAGCCGCACCCGGCGCGGCTTGGAGTTGGCTTACTTGGCGCACGTGCTGGAAGAGATGGCCCCGGGCAAATACAAGGACGCAGCCCTGGCTGCCGCACGGGACCTGCTGGCCGGCGGCGGTGCCGCCGAGCGGGACTATCTGTTCGAGCTGCTGCAGCGGTTCAGCGACCGCTCCTATGTGGCCACTGCCCAAGCGCAATTGATCCAGGCCGATGGCCAGGTGGATCGCGCCGCCCTCCGTTACCTGCAGCAGACTCTGGGCGAGCAAAGCGTGGCCGTGGCCGCGCAGCTTTATCAGGACAGCCGCCTCGCCGCCCCCGGCAGCAAGGAACCCCTGGCTCGCTTGGCTTTGGCCTACGTGGGTGTCAGCCCGCAAGCAGCCCAGTTGTATCACACCGCCATTCTGGACCCGGCCCTGTTGCCCGACCAAAAACGCGAGCTGGTGGAAGACCTCAACCAGGACGGGCTCAGCAACAAGAAAAATCCCACCCCGACCGACCTGCAGATCATCGCCAACCGATACGCCCTGACCCAGGCTTACCTGCAACAGGACTACGTGCAAAACGATCCGGTCCTGCTGGCCGCCTTCCGCGAAGCCGACAAGGACCTGCGCAAGATGCTGGAGAAAGCCGCTGCTGCGGCCGCCGCAGCCGCCGCCGCAGGGGCGGCCAATCCAAGCGCACCAGTCGCACCGCCAACTGCGCCGGGCAAATGAACCTTGGGTTGTGAGCCGAACCGAGCAGTGCTTACCCTAAACCCGAACACTGACCTGTTATGAAACCGACTCTTGTGCTTGCTGGTTTGGTGAGCGCGGCGCTGAACGCCAGCTTGGCGTGGGCCGCCGAGAAACCCGCCGCGGCGGCGGATCGCTGGACCGAGACGCTCACGCCGGTTGATGAACCGATGACCAACGTCGGCCGGAACACCTATTTCATTTTGGAACCCGGCTACCAACTGGTGCTGGCCGGCAAGGAAGACGGCCAGCCCACCGAGTTGGTCATCACCGTTTTGCCGGACACGCAAGACATCGGTGGCGTCCGGACCCGGGTGGTGGAGGAACGCGAGACGGTAGCCGGCAAATTGGTGGAAGTGTCGCGCAACTTCCTGGCTTTCGGCACCCGCACCGCGAACATCTATTACTTCGGCGAAGACGTGGACGTTTACAAGGACGGCCAGGTCCGGCACGAAGGCGCCTGGCGCGCCGGCACTGGCGGCGCCCGCCACGGCATTTTGATGCCGGGGACCATTCGGATTGGCGACCGTTACTACCAGGAACGCGCTCCCGGTGTGGCGATGGACCGCGCGGAAAACGTTTCCACCAACGCCACCGTCAAAACCCCGGCCGGCACGTTCAAGCACTGCCTCCGGGTGCGCGAGACCACCCCGCTGGAGCCCGGCACCGAATACAAGTTCTACGCCCCCGGCATCGGCCTGGTCCAAGACGGCGCCTTGAAGCTGGTCAAGCACGGTTTCAAGACCCCATAGTGCGACCATGCGCGTGCTGGTGGTGGAGGATTCGGCCCGGCTGCGTCAGACCGTCAGCACCTGGCTGCGCCGCCACGGTTTTGCCGTGGATGCCAGCGGTGACGGTGAGGAAGGGCTGTTTCTGGCCCAAAACACCGACTACGACGTCATCGTGCTGGACATCATGCTGCCGAAGCTGGACGGCCTGACGCTGTTGCAACGGCTGCGGCAGGCCGGCAAATCCACCCACGTGCTGTTGCTGACCGCCAAGGACACGGTGCCGGACCGGGTGCGCGGCTTGGAGCTGGGCGCCGATGATTACCTGGTCAAACCGTTTGCGCTGGAAGAGCTGCTGGCCCGGGTCAAAGCCCTGTGCCGCCGCGCCTATGGCAGCAAGGACACGCGCCTGGTCATCGGCGATCTGGAAATTGACACTGCCGCCCGCAAAGTCACCCGCGCCGGCCAGCCCATCGCCCTGCAGCCGCGCGAATACGCCCTGCTGGAATACCTGGCCCGGCGCCGCGGCCACATCGTCACCCGCGCCGAAATCGAGGAGCACATTTACCGCGGCGAAGTGGACCTGGCCAGCAACGCGGTGGACTCGGCCATCTGCTCGTTGCGCCAGAAACTGGCCGCAGCCAATCCCACCCCGCTCATTCACACCCGGCGCGGCCTGGGCTACGAACTGGCACCGCCGTGAACACCATCCGCCAACAACTCACGCGCAGGCTGCTACTGACGGTGGCGCTGTTGCTGGCCGCCGGGGCTGTGGCGGTGTATTGGTGTGCGCGAACGGCGTTGTTGGCGCAGTTCGATGCCGCGCTGCGGGCCAAAGCTCAAGCCATCACCAGCCTCACCGAACAGAAAGGCGACCACATCGAGCTGGACTTTGCCGATGAGACCATGCGCGGCTTCGAAAGCCACTCCGGGCCGGACTTTTTCCAGTTGTGGCGCGCCGATGGCAAAGTGGTCGAGCGATCCCGGTCGCTGGGCCGGGGGGACTTGCCGCTGCGCTACGGGCCGGCTCAGACGCCCCTGTTCTGGAACCTGACACTGCCTGGCGGCCAGCCGGGGCGGGCGGTGGGCCTGCGCTTTCAACCGCAACAAGGCGGCGGCAAGCGCCGCGGCGGACCGGTGATGGAGGCGGTGTTGGTCGTGGCCAGCCAACGACGCGACCTGGACCGCACTCTGGCCACGCTGGCGCTGGTACTTGGGGGCAGCGGGGTGCTGCTGCTGGCAGCCACCGCGTTGGTCGTGCCCGGCGTGTTGCGGCGCGGCCTCAGCCCGCTGCAGCAACTGGCCGACGCCACCGCGCGCATTGACGCCGGTTCGCTGACGGCGCGGTTCCCGACCCGGCACCTGCCGGGCGAGCTGGTGCCCATTGTCGCCCGGCTCAACGAATTGCTGGACCGCCTGCAAGACGCCTTCGAGCGCGAACGCCGTTTCAGCGCGGACGTGGCCCACGAATTCCGCACGCCGGTGGCCGAGTTGCGGAGCCTGGCTGAACTGAGCGTGAAGTTGCCCGACGCCCGCCCCGCTAATGCCGACCAGGAAGTGCTGGCCATCGCCCTGCATTTGGAATCCATCCTCACCCGGCTGTTGGCCCTGGCACGCGCCGAGCGCGGTCAACTCCAGGTGCAACGCCAGCCCGTGCGGTTGGCGGCCTTGGTGCAGGAGGTGTGCGGCTCCTTCCAGCCCAAAGCAGCCGGCCGCCAGATCACCATGCACTGGCGCGTGCCGGCTGACGCCACCGCCCAAACGGATCCTGTCCTGCTGCGATCCATCCTGACCAATCTGGTGGACAATGCCGTCACCTACAGCCCCACCGGCAGTGTGGTGGAAGTGGAAGCCGACGCGGCCAACGGCCAGTTCAGCCTGCGCGTGGTCAACACTGCTGACCAGCTTGAGGAAACGGATTTGCCCCGGCTGTTCGAGCGGTTCTGGCGCAAAGACGCCGCCCGCACCACCGACGGCCACACCGGCCTGGGCCTGGCCCTGGCCCGCGCCTTTGCGCAGGTACTGAACTGCGAGCTGACCGCCACCTTCATTCAGCCCCGCCGCCTGGCCCTAACCCTGCGGCAGAAGGAAGGCGTGCGAGCAGGTTCGTAGTGCAGCCTTTACGAGTATCGAGCACAGGGCAGGGAGCGGGAACATGGGGCATGGGCATGGAGCAGGGTTTCGGCGGGTCGCCGAAACCGAGCGGCTAGCGCACGGCCCTCTCCACCCTGATCGCGGCTCAAGGCCGAGCCGGCCCACTTTCCCGGCTTGGACGGCCGAGGTGAGAAGGGGCCTTGATTTTGGGTGAAATGGCTCGCGTCCCCTTTTGGTTCTAGGGCGTGGTGACGCTCAGCATCACCATGGGCCGACGCACCCGCGTGACCACCCGGCGATAGTTGCGGCGACGGCGGCGGCGCAGGCGCGCTTCAGCCACCGCATCGCCCAGCATCAACCAGACAATGCCTCCAACCACAGCCACCGCAATCGTGCCTAAGACTATCGTCTCCATACACCGACGGCTCAGTGTCGGCGGTTGGGAGGGGGTTGTAAAGCGTGTTTTGCGTCCGCCTTGAAGGGCCACACGCAGCTTAACTGCTGCCATACCAAGGCGTATGCCGGCCGACAAAGCTGCCAGACGCAGCTCCAGCAAGCTAGACGACCGAGCACGGGCCGGTGACCGCCTCGATGGCCCGGGAGCGATCCGGCTGTTGGACAAGCTCAGGTACCGGGCTCGGTCGGGAGCAACCCCGCTCCGAAAAACTGAAGCTCGCCTGGCAGCGCCGGCGGATCAAAGGCCGCTACTCTGTCTGGTTCTGCGAGCCTGTGCTGCGGCTGAGGTCAGCTCAGGCTCGGTCAGGGGGTTGGTCGCTCGGTTGGCGGTGTTGACGGAAGGTCGGCTTGGGGCGGGGCCCGTCGCCGCGATTCGGCTAGGGCTTGTTCGATGGCTTCAGCGCGTTTGTCCGGATCGGGTCGCAATCGGGCGCGCTGCGCGTCCAGTTCATCCAACCGCGCCACAGTCTGGGCAGCGATGAGCCGAGGATTGGGGGGGAGCGGATTGCGCAACCGTTCCGGGCCTCGAGGCCGGTCGCGCTGGGCTAAGTAGGCCTCCAAGGTTTGGATATAGGCATCGACCAAGCCAGCTACTGGATGGCCCACCCGCGCGCGAAGAGCTCGGAGCCGACTCAAGGTGGGCACCAACACAGCCATTTGTCGGGGGGAATCCCATTCAGCGATAATGGTCTGGAGGTTGACCCGGGTCAGGCGCGGCAGGGCGTTGGTGCGTGTCCATTGCCGGGCTGGTGGGCGCAACACCGCATCCAGTTGGCGCCAGGCTTCCTCGGGTGGCCAAACTGAGACCAAGTTGCGCCCGGTCAAGCTCACAGCTTGCAGACTCCACCATCGGTCCACGTCCAGCAGCCGGGTGAAATAAGGCCGAAAGCTGCGCAAGAAGGCGGTTTGCCAGTTCAAATGCTCCGGCAATATGGCCAGGAACTGTTGCAGGCATTGGCGTCCGCCCTTGAGTCGGAGCAATTGATGCACGAACAGATGCGCGCAACTGCGGTAGGTCTGGAGCTGTTCCTCGGTAGCCTGCTCATCTGGAGCCCAACTCAGCTCGTCAAAGGTCAACACCGGTCGGGACCGCAGAATGTCGCGCGCCCTGCGCAACGGGTCTGGATACCGCCGCGCCAGGGCCAATCGAGTCTCGGGCTCCAACGTTAGCGTGGCCAGGGATGTAGCTTCCAAGTGTGCCGTCAAGCCTTCCACCAACCACGGAGGCAACTCGACACAGCCCTCCTGAGCACGGCGGTTGGCCATTTCTAGCAGCAGCACCTGCACGACGCATTTGATCAATTGATATCGGTCCATCCGCTCCGGCAGGTGCAGTTCATAGACCCAGCCGTCGCTGAAAGCCGCCCAATGCAAGCCAATGGGCTCAGGTTGATGCTGGCCCCAGTGCAGCACCACAAACACCCGACCGCGCCATTGGTCCTGCAGCCCCAACACCTCTAACAGGGCCTGTTTGATCCGTTCGCACGACACCACCAACACAGCCGGGTCGAGTCGGACCCAGCCCGAGTTGGTGAGAGCCACGGTGTCGGGGGCAGGCGCTTGCGCTTGAAAGGCGCGGACAATGAACTGGCCCGAGCGGCTTTGGGTGACCTGCGAGCCAGCACCCTGAGCTAAGGCCAGGCTCAGCCCCCCCACACAGGCCGTGAGCAACAGCCAGCAGACCGTGCGGGTTAATGCCGCCCTGGCTAGCAAACCGCCTGGGCCCACCGCGCCCGGTGCAGGGCTGGATCCGGTCGGGCTACACCTGGCAGCCCTGGCCGGGCGCGGTCTGCCCTGGCGGGCCGCATTCAGGCATGGAACTGGATGCAGTCGGTTCAGGCGTTTCTAGCTGGCTGAGCTTTTGGCTTTGGCGGTGGTTGAACTGGTTGCAGGTTTACCGTCGCCGCCACCGGACGGTTTGCCGTCGCCGCCTGCTGGTTTGGCAGCCTCAGCCTCTTTCTTGGCTGCTTGGCGGTAGCTTTCACTCCGATAGTCCGTGATGTAAAAGCCGCTGCCCTTGAACAGCAGTCCTGCACCGGCACCGATCAAGCGGCGCACGTTGCCCCGCCCCCACACGCGCTGGGGGCAGACCTCTTTCGGACAAACCGTGAGGGGTTTGTCCGTGATGGACTGGAAGTGTTCAAAATGGTGTCCGCACTTGTCGCAAACGTACTCGTAAGTCGGCATACCCAGACTACGTCAGTCCTCTACAGTCACTTTGAGCCACCCACCCCGAAGGCTCAGGGGGGCAGCCTGCTGGCCCCTTGGCCAGTGTTCAAGATCAAGTTGGTTGTAATGACTTTGGCCGGATTGGCAATCCGAAAACTCTCGAGCAGTTGTGGCCAGGGGGCATCCCTGTTTGGTTGCAGGTTCGTATTAAGGTGCGGCCTGCAGGCACAGTCCAAGCCTTGCAGGCTGTGCCGACGCGGAATGTGTGCGGTCGGTCGTGGCCCGGCTCCTGCGGCACGGTCCGGGTTTTGGGAGGTGTCGCCTCAGCTCACGGCCATGGCTGGGCCGACGCAACGGATGCGTTACCGCACGAACGGTTTCTTGGGCTCGACTTGGGCGGAGATTCGCAACCGTTTCATTAGGCGCAACTGGATGGCCTGTTCTTTGGCTTGCCACGCCTCCTCAGGTGCGTCGCGGCCCACGCGGCAACTGCCTCCGGCAATGGGTCCATGACCACCGGCCTGTTTGGGGTTATCGAATGCCTCGCGCAAAAGCTGCCCAGCTTCGGCCTCGAGGCGGTTAGTGCGCAGGGACACGTGCAGCCGCCCTTTATGCCGGCCCGTCACGAAGCACCATGTCGCGCCCCGATAAGCCAACAGAAACTCGGCCACCTGCGACACTAGGTCGGGGGTCTCCACCGGCCCCAAGTGCGACACCAGCAGGCGACGATGCAGGGTAGCTTGGTGGATGCCACGGCCCAAGGTCGCGAAAAACTGTCTGGGTCGGACGGGATTTTGGATCCGCGCCAGCAACCGCATATCGCAATAGTGGAGCACCTGCAGGTAGGTCTGCACCACATCCGACCGTTGGGCCCGATACAGGTCCAAGGTGTCACTCAGGATCCCATACGCCAGGGCCGTCGCCACGCGAGCTGGGATGGGGTCGCCTTGGGCCAAGAGCGCCTGAGCCACGATCACGCAAGTGGCCCCGCACAATGGGTCCACCAACGCCAGCTCAGCATTGACCGGCACGGCGCTCGGGTGCTGGTCAATCACCAAGGTGGCCTTGCGGTGGGCTGGGAATGAATTGTTCTCGAAGGCCGGCTGGGTATCCACCAGGGCCACGTTGGCGTAGCGCTTTAGCCATGTGCTCTTGAACTTGTGCACCGGGATGCGCAACAGCCGCACCATGGCTTTGTTCTCGGTGCGCCCAATTTCGGCCCCGTAAGCAATGCGGCATTCGATGCCAAAGCTGCTGTGGGCTAGGTGTTGCAAGCCAAAAGCCGCCGCCAAGGCGTCTGGGTCGGGATAATCGTGGGTGAGGATCAACAGCGGCGAGAGCCGTTGCCGTTGTTCAGCCAGGAAAGCCCGCAGTTGTTGTGCCGGTCCGTTGGCTGGCGGAGGCGCGGCAGCTTCGGTGCTCATGGCTACAGGTTAGAGCGGACTGGGCCCGGCTGGGGCGCCGGGCTCAACTTGGCGCTTGGCCGCTCAAGCAAGGCCGTCGGGGTTAACTGATCGATAGTGCACCAGCCGGCAACGCGGGGTCGCTGTGCCCTGCCCCTCAGTCGGCCAACCTGAGCTCCATGCCCAGCCAGCAACCCGGCCGGGCCCCTGATGGCCTGGCCAAGCCCCCAGGATGGTAGGCGGATAGAGACGGTCCACGGCGGCCGTATGGCCCTTGTCCAAGCGGCCGACGGCTCCAAACTCAGATTGGCGGCGGCTGCCGTCACCTTTGCCAGATGGTTAATGGCTTCCGCCAGGCCAGCTCAGCGCGCCCGGCCTGCGGCAGGAATCGCCTATGGCCTGCATAGCCACAACGGTCATCATTTCGGCTCACGGGTTATACCCTCGAACTGGTAAGGGCAAAAGCTTAATCGTTTGCCAGCCCAACCAGGGTTTTGGGTTTGGGACGGTTGGTCACGCTTCATGGCCCCCGGGCGAGCCAGCAGGCGGCTCGGGGTCAGCCCCGTAAAAAATTTCGCTTCGGTTGGCCTCCTAGACTTGCATTGAGGCGTGATGGTGCGAAAATAGCTGTGTCTAAGATGGGTCGGGTAGTGCGGCGGACCCGGCTGGAGCAAGGCCGCACGGTTATGGTTGGAGAACGAAGTTCGCGATGAGCCTGGTGGATCTAATCAAGGCCACGGTAGTCTGTGGGTTAATAGCGTTTGTGGTTTACAGCTTTCCGGTGGTGGTGCAGGGCACCATCATAGGGGTGTTGGCGCTGCTGTGGCTGTCCTACGCCCACAAGACCGTCAAGACCCTTCTGGACAAACGCTGCGCGTGAGCTGACCCAGTTCATGCGGTAAGCGTGCAAGGACGCATGGTGGCTTTGCCTCACACACTGCATCGGCTGGGCAGCTGCGCCCCGCCTGCAGGCGGGGTTTTGCTATCGTCCGGGCGGCGAAGGTGCGGGCGCCTAACCAGTCTTGTGCCGCACAGGCGCGGCGCCTTGGGCTGTTTCTAGCCGGAGCTGAGATCGACTGAAACCGCGGATTTAAGCTAGGCGCAAAACGGCTACGGCGTTAGACCTTGGGCTTGCGATCCGTGAGCTGGCGGTTGGGCCAGCGGCCGGTGGCCTGAGTTAAATGACCGACACTCCGAAGGATTCAGGTCTATGTTTGCGGGGGCTTGGCGGTTAAGCCGCCGACCAGTCGGCCTGGCTGTGTTGTGCCTGGCGGTGGTCGGCCCACTGGTCGGCGGGCTGGCCGGTTGGCTGGCCAGCGCCGGCGGGTCGATCCCGATGCCCCCCGACCTTGTTCCAGGGCTCAGCTACACCAACATCCGCGTCCGCGAGATGCCGTGGTCCATCCATGTCGTGCGGGTGGACCGATCCAACTCGCTACTGGAAGTGCGCAGCACCCACGCCCGAGGTGGAGTAGGGGCCGTGAGCACTTTGGCTGAGCAACTGCGTGCGCTACGGACCGAGGATTGCCAGCCGGTAGCCGGAATCAACGGCGATTTCTACGCGCGGGATGGGTCCGCCTACACTGGTGACCCACGCGGCCTGCAGATTGTGGAGGGAGAAGTCATCAGTGCACCCAGTAGCGGGGCGGTCTTCTGGGTCGATGCGCAAGGCCAGTTTCACCTGGACACAGTCACTTCGCGATTCAGTGTCACCTGGCCTGACGGCACCTCGATGCCGTTGGGGTTAAACGAGGCGCGTCGGGCCACGGCGGTGCTCTATACCCCAGCGATGGGGCCATCGACCTTCACCCGCGATGGCTACGAATGGGTGCTGGAACCGGCAGGTGAAGGCCCTTGGCTGCCGTTGCAGGTGGGGCTCAGTTACACCGCTAAGGTCAGGCAAATGCGACGCACAGGCGACACTCCGCTCAGTCGTGACATCATGGTGTTGTCGGTGGATCCGGATTTAGTGCCGCGGATGCCTCGGGCTGGGCCTGGCACGGTGCTGAAACTGTTCACCGGCACCACGCCAGACCTGCGCGGCGCACGCACGGCCATCGGCGGTGGCCCGATCTTGATCAGCAACGGCCGCGTCCAACCCATCCGTATCCCGCCGTTGTGGGGCCAGTTTGCATACGAGTACCGCTCTATGCGAGAACGGCATCCGCGCTCGGCCATCGGTTGGAATGCCAGGTATTTCTACCTGATCCAAGTGGATGGCCGCCAGCCTGGCCTGTCCATCGGCATGACCTTGGAAGAGCTAGCCAACTTTGCCTTGCGCCGGCTGGGCTGCACTGAACTGATGAACTTGGACGGCGGCGTGTCCTCGACCCTGTGGGCCGTCGGCCGCGTACGCAACAACCCCTGCATGGGCGAACGGCCCATTGCCAATGGGCTGGCGGTGGTCCGGCGCTCAGGGCTCTCCCCTCAAGCCGGTAGCCGCTGACAAACCGGAACCGCTGGCTTCGAAATCCAGAGCGGCTTCACTCCCAACCAACCCTGCGCTGTTACCGAGTTCTCCAGCACGCCTGAGCCCGATTCCCGTCTTCCACGGCCCTAAGGCAACCCGCCCAGCGTGCCAATCAAGCAAGCCCAAGCCGCCTCAGCGTCCTGCGCGCGCTTCTTGGGCCAACAACCATCGTTTCCAAGCCAGCCCACCAGAAAAACCGCCCAGGCTACCGTCGCTACGCCGGACGCGGTGGCACGGCACCAACACCGGGATCGGGTTCGCCCCACAAGCCTGGCCCACTGCCCGCGCGGCTGCCGGTGCGCCCAGCGCCGCTGCTACTTGGGCGTAACTCCAAGTCTGGCCCAGTGGAATCCGGCGTAACAGACGCCAAACCCGACGCTGGAACGCGGTGCCAGCCGACAGGTCTAGCGGCGGCAATCGGCTCGGAGCCCGTCCAGCCAATGCCCGCCGCAGCGCCTGATCGGTGAGCTGGCGCCATCGGCGCACCTTGGCTAAGCCCACGCCGTGGCCTGTGGTCAGTGTGCGTTTCGGCACCGGCTTATCAGTGGGCCAGTTCAAGCGCACCAAACCCCGCTCCGAAAAGCAGGCCACAAAAGTGCCTCGGCAGGTGGCGATAGGCACCCGATGCACTGTCATTTCTTGCCCCAGCAAAACAGCGCCACCACTACGGCTGCGATCACCAGCAGCCCTAGACCTAGGAACACCAGCGACACAGGCCCTCCGGAGCTCATCGTGGATTCAAAAACACGTAGAAAAAGCCCAGCAACACCAACACCAGCAGCAGCACCAACACAAGGAACCGGTTCCGCGCCACACGCCGCTCATAGCGCAGCGGGCGCAGGCCCTGAATACTGCCGGCAGCCAGGTAACTGACCAACTTGGGGTTGGAAGGTGTGGGGCCGCGCAGATGCGTCTTGAGCCGTTCCCACGCAGCCACCAAGCCACCTTGGCCCAGCCCCAGATCAGCCCGAGAATTGCGGGCGGGCGATTCCGGAGGTGCCTTAAACGGGTTGACCTCTTCGAACACAGGCTCCTGGACAGGCGGGCTGGCGGCTTTGCTCTCTGCGACGGTTGGCCCGTGCGGGAACGTGGTCGAACGCAGGCGCGGTCCTGGGGTGCCGCCGACAGAGGGCTGTCCTGACGACGGCGCCTGGTTGGCCAGGGCAGTCAACTGCTGGATTTGCGCTTCCAAGGCGGCGATCTGCCGACGCAGCTCTTCGTGGCGTCGGGCCAAGGGGTCTTTTCTGCGACACAACCATCCCATGCCTACCAGTTCCTACCGCATGGCCAACAGCAAGAAAATCGCCAAGCCCACCACCGCCACCGGCCACGTCAACGCCAAGCCCAGCTTGCACAGATCCCAATACCGTTTCTGGGTAATCAACTCTTGCAAGGCCGGGCCGGTGGTGGCTGCCGTCGGTCCAGGCGCGTTGGACTCGCCCGACAGGATCGGAAACTTCAGCCGCGCGGCATTCCATTCCATCCGGGCATTGTCAATGATCGTCAGCGCCCGGGTTAGCTCCACCGCCAAGTTCTCGCGCGTCCAACCCTCCTCGCGCACAGCCTGCACCTTGGCCAGCGCATCCCGCAATTCGGTCAGCGTCTTGGCCATCTGCTCGGCATCGCGTCGAGCCGAAAATTCCGCTTCTTCCAGGATCGCAATGCCGCGAGTAAGCTGCTGGATCATCTCTTGGCGGCCTTGGGTGAACTCCAGTTGGCGGCGGCGCGTCTCCTCCAGCGCAGCCCGTTCACGCTCCAACTCCTGCTGCGCTCGGCGCAACTCGGCCAGTCGGGCCTGCATTTCATTGACGCGCGCTTCCAACTCCTCGCGCGTGGGCGCCCGCTGCGGGTCGGCGGCTGCGGGACTCAGAGTTGCTGCTGCCGGTTGCACTTGACGGCCTGCCTGAAAGTCCCTGTCCACAAACTCATCAAAATCCTCTGACATGCACTGATGCTAGGCCTCGAAGCCTCGGCTTGTAAAGCCGCCTTTGTGCCTGTGGCCACAAGCCCACTGGCACTGATTCAAGAAACGCCTGGAAGCCCAGCCCGTGGCGTCGGCCCTCCGGGCGGGCAGGCGGGTCATGCGCCCTTCCTACCGCCTTGTCCTGGCCGGAGAAGCCGCACCCGGACAAACCCAACCCCGGCGGTGCCCGAACCCGCGATTCCTACCGCATCAGTCCTAGGAGCCGGTCGCACTTAGCTCAATTCTCCGGTGAGGTTGAATGCTAAGCGGTTGAGACGCTCCGGATTACGCTTTGGGGCCAACCCCCAGCAGCACCCAAGCGCAGCATTGGGTGCCTTGCCCAAGCGCTCGGCAGGCAGAGTGCCCGGATTTCCAGTCCGTCCCCGGCTTGTTCAGCCCGCCACCGGCCAGGCCCAGCCCAGCCCCCAACCGGTGCAGCCGCTTCACGTTGTAGGCCAGGCACTCCAAGGCCCATTCCCCACCGACTTTCTTCAGGCCCCGCAGCAGCAATTGCCCAAACCCCAGCACCGCCTTCATCACCCCAAACACCGGCTCCACCGTGCAGCCCCGCCTCCGGTCAAGCGCTCGACCCTCAGGCCGTGTCAGTTTCTCGGCCATCGCCACCAACACCGGGTCGCTCAGCCTCCGGGGGCTCTGGATCTTGTCCAACGGTCGATAGTCGTAGCGCCGCTGAGCGTGCGCCTCCTCCCGGTGCACACTCACATACAGCTCCAGGCCCGGTCGCTCCCGCCCCAGCCGTTGAAAGTCCGCCTTGGCCGCATACCCGCAGTCAGCCAGCACCGCCGTGGGCCAGCCCCAGCGTCCACCATCGCCTACGGGCTCCAACTCTCCGCGTAGCTCAGGCGCATCAGCCGCGGGTCCGGGTCCGTCAGGTTAATCTGCTCCTCAGGCCCCGGCAGGTGCAGATGGTGGCATGAGCTAACCTGCTCTAGGAGTTGGTGCTCCGAACAAGACTCGTTGGCCGGCTTTGGGCGGGACAACGGCAGTGACATGCCAGGAACGTCCAATGCGTAAATGCGTATGCAGAATCCATTTTCGGGTCTGTTCTTGGATGGTGTTGCGTGTGAGGGGTAACTTTCGTGGATCGGCACTGGTCAGGCTGGGCAACCGGCAGGTTTTTCAGCGTTGCCACCGGGCTGGCCCTTGTAGAGCTTGGCGGTGGCAAGACCGCGTTGGACGGACACGCTGACGATGAAGCGAGTAAGTTCGATCATTCTGGGTTTGCTGCTGGCGGGTTGCGCAGCCGAGAAATCGATTTCGCCGCCGGCACTGGTCTATCCACCTACGGCTCGGGTCGAGCAATGGGACGATTACCACGGGGTGCGTGTGCCGGATCCGTATCGGTGGTTGGAGGACGATACCTCGGCAGAGACCAAGGCCTGGGTCCAAGCACAAAACAAGGTCACGTTCGCTTACTTGGAGCAAATTCCCGAGCGGGCGGCCATCCGGCAGCGGTTAACTCAGCTTTGGAACTTCGAGCGGTACGGGGTGCCGTTCAAGGAGGGCGGTCGCTACTTCTTCACCAAGAACGACGGGCTGCAAAACCAGAGTGTGCTTTACACCATGCCCGCCTTGGACGCCACGCCGCGGGTGTTGTTAGACCCCAACGCATTGTCGCCGGACGGGACCGTGGCGTTAACCGGTGTGGCTGTCAGTCGCAATGGCCAACTGCTGGCCTACGGTCTGTCCTCAGGCGGATCAGACTGGCAGGAATGGAAGGTGCGCGAGGTGGACAGCGGCCGGGACCTGCCGGACCAGGTCCGGTGGGTCAAGTTCTCCAGCGCAGCATGGACAGCCGATGGGCAAGGGTTCTTTTACAGTCGATACGATGAGCCGCCCCCGGGCCAGCAACTGAGGAGCGTTAACTATTTCCACAAGCTCTACTACCACCGGCTGGGCGCACCCCAATCCCAAGACCGGCTGGTGTATCATCGGCCTGACCATAAGGACTGGGGTTTCCATGGGACAGTGACCGATGACGGGCGTTACCTGATCATTACCGTCACTCAGGGCACCGACACACGCAATCGGGTCTTTTACCTGGACCTGCAGCAGCCCGACGGCTCCGTGGTGGAGTTGCTCAACGACTTCGATGCTTCCTACGCGTTTATCGGCAATGTGGATAGCCGGTTCTATTTTCATACCGACCTGAACGCCCCACGCGGTCGGATCATAGCCATTGACCTGGCCCGGCCGCAGCGGACGCATTGGATCGAGCTGGTGCCCGAATCGGAGGACCGCCTGCAAGTTGTGCGCCTGGTCAATGACCAGTTCATTGCGCTTTACCTCCAGCACGCCCATTCCGTGGTAAAGATTTTCTCGCGCGAGGGTCGGCTGCTGCGCGAGGTGACTCTGCCCGGCTTGGGCACGGTGGCCGGCTTTGGCGGTCGGCGCGACGACACCGAAACGTTCTACAGTTTTACCAGCTTCACCGTCCCGACCACCATTTACCGATATGACCTGCGGGCTGGGGTCAGCAGCCTGTTCCGCCAACCCAAAGTGGCGTTTGACGCCAGCCGATACGAGACGCGTCAGGTCTTTTACCACAGCAAAGACGGCACGCGCGTGCCCATGTTCATCACGCACCGCAAAGGGCTGCGCCGTGACGGCAACCGGCCCACGCTGTTGTACGGCTACGGCGGGTTCGACATTAGCCTCACGCCCAGCTTTTCCGTGCCGGTAGCGGTCTGGTTGGAGATGGGCGGGGTTTATGCAGTGCCGAACTTGCGCGGGGGTGGCGAATACGGTGAGCAGTGGCACCAGGCCGGCATGAAGGCCAACAAGCAGAATGTGTTCGACGACTTCATCGCTGCGGCCGAATGGCTGATTGCCCAGCGCTACACTCGCCCGAGTCGGCTGGCTATTAGCGGCGCCAGTAACGGCGGGCTGCTGGTGGGTGCGTGCATGACGCAACGGCCCGAGCTGTTTGGGGCAGCGTTACCGGCGGTGGGCGTGATGGACATGCTTCGGTTCCACAAGTTCACCATCGGCTGGGCGTGGACCTCGGAGTATGGGTGTGCGGATGATCCTGACCAATTCCGTTGGCTTTACGCCTACAGCCCGCTGCACCGCATTCGGCCTGGCACTTGTTACCCAGCCACACTCATTACCACGGCCGACCATGACGACCGAGTGGTGCCAGCTCACAGTTTTAAGTTCGCCGCTGCGCTCCAGGCCGCCCAAGCCTGCAAGAAACCGGTGCTGATCCGGATCGAGACCCGCGCCGGCCATGGCGCGGGCAAACCCACCGCCAAACAGATCGAAGAAGCCGCTGATCGCTGGGCATTTTTGGTGCGCGAACTGGGCATGAAAGTGCGGCTCTAGAAGTTGCAGCCGGCACCGGAAACAACCCGGGCGCAATGTGCCCCGATGCCCCAAGACACGGTTGGTCCGGTCAGACCTCCCGGTCGGGCTCTGAAGCTCTGAGGACCGGCCCGGACTAGCCCGTTGTGGCCAAGGCTTTGACTTTGCGGACGATGGCCGCTGCATCGATGCCGTATTGGGCCAGCAGCTCGGCCGGTTTACCTGACCGGGGCACTTCGTAGACGGCCAGCTTGTGCACCCGCACGCCGGCAGCGCTCAACTCGCCTGCCACCGCGTCACCCAAACCGCCTTCGGGGTAATGGTCTTCCACAGTGATCACTAAGTTCCGCGTTTTGGCTGCAGCCGCTTGGATGACGTCTTTGGCCAGCGGCTTGACACTGTAGGCGTCGATGACAGTGATGGGCATGCCTTCGGCGGCCAGAGTGTCGGCTGCCTTGAGTGCTTCGTGCAGGGTGACTCCGGCGGCTACCACGGTGACTTTGTCGTTGGGCGACTGGCGGAGCACTTTGGCGCCGCCGATGGGGAACGGTTCGGCGTTGTCGTAGATGACGGGTGTCTTGGGCCGTGACGTGCGCAGGAAGGCCAACCCCTTGGTCAGCGCCATTTGTTCGGTGAGTTTCTCGGCGCTGACGGCATCCGCCGGATACAACACAATGCTGCCGGGCACCGCGCGCATCATGGCCAAATCTTCCAACCCCATCTGCGAGCCGCCGTCTTCGCCAATGCTGACCCCGACATGCGAGCCAGCCAGCTTGATGTTGGATTGGGAATGGCCGGCCATGCGGATTTGGTCATGGGCACGGGTGAAGAAGGCGGCGAAAGTCGAGGCAAAGGGCACCTTGCCTCGAGCGGCGAACCCCATGGCCATGCCCACCATGTTTTGTTCAGCAATGTAGGCTTCGATGAACCGGTTCGGGTACCGAGCCAAGAACCGCTCCGAGAAAGTTGAGTTTTTGGTGTCGCCGTCCAGCACTACCATGCGCGGGTCCACCTGGCCCATGCGGGCCAGGGCGTTGCCATAGGCCTCGCGGGTAGCGACCATGTCGCCCTTGGTGTAGTTGAAAGGAGGGTAGGCAGCCGGGGCGTTGAGATTCGGCGGAGGCAACTGGTTGGGCGGCGGGATTGGATGGCCAGCGGCTGAGATGGCCTTGGGCCTCAATTCCGCAATGGCCCGTTCGGCTTCGTCTTTGGACAAGGCTTTGCCGTGCCAACCCTCTTTGTCCTCCAAGAACGATACGCCGGCGCCTTTGATCGTCTTGGCGAGAATGACCAGCGGTTGTTTGCCCAAACCCGCAGCAGCCAACACTTCTAGGATCTCCTCCATGTCGTGGCCGTTGATTTCTTCGGTGCGCCAGTTGAAGGCCTCGAACCGCTTACGATACACCGCCAGGTCGTGTCCGAACGGGGTAGGGGCGCTCTGGCCCAGCCGGTTGACGTCCACCAACGCTACCAAGTTGGTCAGGCCGTGAATGCCCGCCAGCGAAGCAGCTTCCCAGACCGCGCCTTCAGCCAGTTCGCCGTCGCCCAGCAACACGTAGGTGGTGTAGTCCAGATTGTCCATCCGCGCGCACAGGGCCATGCCCACGCCCACGCTGAGGCCCTGGCCTAACGAGCCGGTGGCCACATCCACAAACGGCAGCCGTGGGGTGGGGTGGCCTTCTAGATCGCTGGTGATCTTGCGCAGGTTGGTCAATTCACTGACCGGGATGAACCCCGCCTCGGCCCAGGCCGCATAGAGCAGCGGGGCCGCATGGCCTTTGGACAGGATGAATCGGTCGTTGTTGTGGTAATGCGGATTCTTGGGGTCATAACGCATGTGGCCAAAAAACAGCGCAGCCACCAAGTCCGCCGCTGAACAACAGGAGGTCGGGTGCCCACTGCCTGCAGCCGTAGTGGCCACAATCGAGTGGATACGCAACTGATTGGCGATGCCCGACAGTGTCTCTGGCGATGGTGTCGTCATGGCTGTGCCATACTGCGAGGCCGGTTCCAATCCAGGCAATCAAAAAGTGTCGGCCCAAGCCTGGCGCTAGCTCGGTGCGGCGGCTTGCTTTGGCGCAGCCAACCCGTATGTTGCCGGCGCAAACAACAACCGGATTGATCGAGAGCGTTTATGAAGACTGTGGGTATCATTCTGAGTGTGGCGTGGGCAACTGCCTTGCTGCTGCCTGCTGCGGCGGCTGAGAAACCGCCCAAGACCGGCAAACTCCAGCATGTGGTGGCCTTCAAGTTCAAGAGCACCGCTACCCCCGCCCAAATCCAGCAGGTCGAGGCCGCCTTCTGCGCGCTCAAGAAAAAGATCCCTCAGGTCAAGAGCCTCGAATGGGGCACCAACGTCAGCCCCGAAAACCTGCATCGGGGCTTTACGCACTGCTGGATTCTCACCTTCAAGACCGAGGCGGACCGGGACACCTACATCAAGCACCCGGCGCATCAGGCCTTTGTCGAGCTGCTTCGGCCGGTGCTGGAGGAAGCCTTTGTGATCGATTTCTGGGCACAAAAGTGACCCAGCCGGCTGGTGTGGCGGTGCGCTGGATAGACCTCCTGCCGTTTGGATCGTTGCCGCCCTATCGACCGCGGCGGTTTGTGCCTGCCTCAGTCGATCTGGGCGACTGGACCCAGCTAGCGCCGCTGTTCGACCAACTCCAGGCCCAAATCCAGGCCTGCTCCACCGCTGCCGAGTTGGAGCAGTGGCTGTTGGACTGGAGCGAGCTGACGGCTGCGTTGGACCAGGAAGGCACCCAGCGCTACATCGCCATGACCTGTCACACCGACGACGCCGAGGCTGAACGGGCGTATCTGCACTTTATCGAGCAGATCGAACCCCAAACCAAGCCCAGGCAGTTCGAGCTGGCCCGGTGTTACCTGCAGCATCCGCTCCGAACCGCTTTGCCCCGAGACCGGTACCTGGTGTTTGATCGCGAGCGGCAGGTCCAGGTCGAGCTGTTCCGGCCCGAAAACGTGCCACTTGAAACCGAGGAAGCCAAGCTGGGCCAGCAATACCAAAAGCTTACGGGCAGTCTGACTGTGCAGTTCCGGGGTGAAGAAAAGACCCTGCCGCAACTGGCACCCTACTTGGAGGAGCCCGACCGGGCTACTCGACAGGAAGCTTGGGAACTAGCTGCTCGGCGGCGGTTGCAGGAAGCCGACCGATTCGATGACCTGTTCGACGCGCTGTTCCAGCTCCGGCACCAGATCGCCCGCAACGCCGGGTTCGACACCTACACCCCCTACGCTTTCCGTGCCCGGTGCCGATTCGATTATACCCCAGCTGACTGTCTCCAATTCCATGCAACCATCGAATCGGAGGTGATGCCCCTGGTGCGCCGCCTTCACGCCCGGCGCAGACAGCACCTGAATGTGCCCACACTCAGACCGTGGGATTTGGACGTAGACCCGCTGCACCGACCACCCTTGCGCCCGTTCGCGACTGCTGACCAGTTGCTGGACCGCACCGAGCGCATTTTTGCCCGGCTGGACCCGAGCCTGGCTGACCAGTTCCGCCGCTTGCGCAAGTTGCGGCTGTTGGACTTGGAAAACCGCAAAGGTAAAGCCCCCGGCGGCTACCAATCCAGCTTAGCCGAGGCACGCTTACCGTTCATCTTCATGAACGCCGTGGGCGTGCACCGTGATGTCGAGACGCTCCTGCACGAGGCCGGTCATGCCTTTCACGCCCTGGCCACGCAACCGGAAGACCTCTACGCATATCGGACCGCCCCGCTTGAGTTTTGCGAGGTGGCGTCCATGAGCATGGAACTGTTGGGCAGCGAATTCCTGGACGAGTTTTATCCACCAGCCGACGCGCAGCGCGCCCGGCGCAACTTGTTGGAGGGCATCGTCCGGTTCTTGCCGTGGATGGCCACGGTGGACGCGTTCCAGCACTGGCTCTACGAGCATCCCAACCACACCCGAGCCGAGCGCACCGCTGCGTGGCTGGCGCTGATGGACCGGTTCGGCGGCGACGTGGACTGGAGCGGGTATGAAGCTGAACGGGCGCATTGGTGGCATCGGCAGCTCCACATTTTCCTGCACCCGTTTTATTACATCGAGTACGGCATCGCCCAACTGGGCGCATTGCAGGTCTGGGCCAATGCGCGCCGTGACCGCGCCCAAGCTCTGGCGGCCTGGCGACGCGCGTTGGCCCTGGGTAACTCGCGGCCATTACCGGAGCTGTTCGAAGCGGCTGGCTGCCGGTTCGACTTCAGCGTGGACACGTTACGGCCCCTGATGCGGCTGGTGCAGGCGGAGCTCGATCAACTCGATTGATCAGCCCACTTTCGGGCTGCGCTGGGGCGGCGTGCGGGATCGATGGCTATTGACCAGCAGGTAGCCGCCGACGTAAGTCGGCGGAAAATCCGTAGCCCCCGGCGTAAGCCGGCGGATTGATCGCCTGAGATCTGCCAGTCCGCCGCATGACGGCGCCGCCTACGGGGCAGCAGGTATCCGGCGGCGTGACCCGCCGGATTGATCCACCGGACCTCCGGAGTCCGCCGCCTTAGGCCCGGGACGTGTTTCGCGCTTTGGAAGCGCGTCTAAGGAGCCGCCGTCTTTTTGCCTCTCCGCTCACCCTGTGGCCCTGACCGAAAGGCTGCACAACCAGCGCCGCCCCATTGGACCAGAGCAACTGCACCAGAGCCGCAGCATGGCGGCTGCTGGCGCGGGCGGCAGCGGCAGGCCACTCGCCATCTACCTGGCTCAACATCTGAATTCGCGCACCCCCACAGGCCAGCTCAAGCACATCGCAACGCGCGATTGCCTCAACCGACTGCAGACGCAAGGGCTGCTTGGACTGCCCCCACACCGAGGCACCCGCCGCAACACCATA
>Ga0078972_1003854_pt1 | contig 43398 bp, 35 predicted proteins | sample YelNatPaOPGAMG01_FD_67568 | JGI IMG/M metagenome (GOLD analysis project Ga0078972, IMG submission 67568) | Hot spring thermophilic microbial communities from Obsidian Pool, Yellowstone National Park, USA - OP-RAMG-01 (SPADES assembly) (version 2) | ecosystem: Environmental > Aquatic > Thermal...
CAATGGAAGATCACCAAACTATGTAACAACAAAAATAGGGAAAATAAACTATTCCAGCCTGATATACGCCTACGCCAAAATAATAAACTTCTACAACACGACCGGGGAGCTGCCAAACTATGTAACAATAAAAAACGTGAAAATTGCAAGTACTTCTGCACCAGACCCCCTAACATCCCAGTTATCATACAATGAAATCTCCATCGCATCCAAGATAATAACAGATTATGCAAAGCAAAATAGTAAAATACCTTCCCAGGTCAGAGTAAACAATAAAAACATTACCATTGATGATTATCTTTACGCGGCGACAACCACAACAATAAATCTTAACAGCAACAGAAAGGTGAATGTAACCATCAAAGGTTATAAACCACCAACCAACCCCACAGGAATGGCAACAGGACCACTCTACAAAACCTACTCAACTGGTGTAGGTTATCTTCAAGCAGCCAAAAACATCAAAACATACATGGAGGCCAATGGAAGATCACCAAACTATGTAACAACAAAAATAGGGAAAATAAACTATTCCAGCCTGATATACGCCTACGCCAAAATAATAAACTTCTACAACACGACCGGGGAGCTGCCAAACTATATAAAAATAGAGAATATAACTGGAGGAGCAGTATTAGCACATGGTGCAATATGGCTTCCTGCTTCTAGCATGGAAAAAGTTAATTTCACTGAACTCAAAAATAAAGGTATAAAAGATATATTCTTAGGAGAGCAAGCATTTACCAAAGAACAATATAGGACAACGCTTTTAAACTTCCTTAAGAACGCATCAAATGCTGGTATTCGAGTAAGTGCATGGGTAATCTGTCTACAACAAAATGATGAATGGGTTGATCCCACAGACAGCGTCTACATTGAAAATCTAGTAAACAGGATCAAAGGATATCTAAATTTCACCAGTGTTGGCGGCATCCATCTCGATTATATCAGGTATCCAGGGACGGCCTATAAGGTTCCAAATGCAACGGATATAATAACAGGGGTGGTGCAGAGAATATACGGGGTTGTGAAGTCTGTGAATCCAAATCTTCTATTATCAGCGGCTCTTATGCCAGAGAAAAGCATGAACGCATATTATTATGGCCAAGATTATAGTAAACTTGCGCAGTACCTTGATGTGCTGGTACCAATGGCTTATAAAGGCAATTATAAAGAGACTAGTGACTGGATAAGAAATGTAACATCATATATAAAGAGTAAATCTGGTAACAAAGAGGTATGGACGGGAATTCAAACCTATAGATCCGATGATAATATAACAGCACTCTCTAAGGAGGAACTTGAATCTGATATAATGGCCGCCCTAAAAGGTGGGGCGACTGGTTATGTGCTTTTCAGGTATGGTCTCATTGACAGCGCATTTTGGGATGGAAAACCATACCATCTACAAACCTAGGATCTTCACCCCTTTCTATTTTTTGAAGTAAGGGTGTCTGTTTTTTATTGCTTTAATGAAGAGTTCGCGGAGTTTTTCTAGATTATCTTCTTGAAGCGCCTTTCTCACGTCGACGAGGTTGTCATTTTTCAAGAGACAAGGTTTTAATTTGCCCTCTGGGGTTACTCTCATCCTTGTACAGTTTTTGCAAAAACGGGTGTTGTCCATTGGTCTCACAATCTCGATTTCACCACCATCAACGTAATATTTCTTTCTATCTTGCATGAATCTCCTTATCTTTACCTTATCAGCTATCTTGGCGAGCTTTTCTTCGATTTCGACGAGGTTGTAATGGTATCTTTCAAAGCCATTATCTGGGCATTGCTTTGTACTCAAAAGTTCGATTAGTTGGAGTATGGCTCCTTGTTCATGGCAGAATTTGAACATGTCCCAGATCTCATGGGAATTTACACCCTCCATCATCACCATGTTAACCTTGATCGGGTGTAAGCCGGCTTTAACAGCAGATTTTATACCATTCTTAACATTTTCCAGCCGGTTTTTACCTGTTATGAACTTGTATGTGTCGGGATCAAGCGTATCAAGGCTTATGTTAACTCTGTCAAGACCTGCTTTCTTTAAGTAGAAACTATATTTGTCTAGGAGAGTGCCGTTAGTTGTGATTGCTATGTCCTTGAATCCTATGGTGTTGATTTTTTCTACTATTTCAACTATGTCATTGCGGAGCAGTGGTTCCCCCCCTGATAATCTTATTTTACTTATACCCAATTCTGATGCGACTTCGCATAGTTTTTCTATTTCATCTGGTGTCATCTCCCCTGAACTGGGGATTATACCATCTTTATGGCAATATAAACAGTTTAAGTTACATCTTGTAGTTACTGAGATTCTTAATGATGTTACCGGCCTGTTATAATCGTCGTAGATTTTCATCTTCAATGCCTGCTGAGAGACCCCCACCCAACGAAATGGGTGGAGAGCAGGCTTCCCACCTCCACAAAGCTTATACTTAGGGTGAATATTCTTGGAAGAGTAGGTTGACATGCTAGAATGATCAGAGGCTCTCCACGGGGGGCCTCCTTTTAGCATGGAGGCATAACAGCCGATGGAAGGGTGTACACGATGACAGTGTCAATTTGCGTTGTCCTTAGCGGGGCTGCCAGTCAACCAGCCCGTGTAGCGGGTCTGCATGAGATTCGCCTACAAGCTCCTTCTGTTATAGGGGGTGGTTGACTTTTATCCTCTTATTATTATCTCTATTTTGTTGATTTTAGTTTCTTTTCTTTGGAGGGATTTAACCATTCCGGTGATTGTCTTTGATAAGATTTCTTGGACGAATGGATTGAGTGGTATTGGATGACCGTTTATGCGTAACATTGCTTTTTTGAATTGGCTTTTGCAGTTTATATCATCTGCATTTCCTTTAATTTTGGCTTTTGCAAATTCCTCGCAGGATTCGAATCCGCATTTTCCACAATTTAGGTCTAATAGTAGGCCGTAGGTTCTTTTTTCTATTAGTTGGAGGAGTTTTTTGAATTCTTCGTTTTTGAGTGAGAATGGGTCTACTTTTTTTATGGTGAATTCGTTTTCTATTGAGGTTGATATGTTGGCGAATTTCAGCTTTTTGAATCCTTCAATTATTAGGAAGTCTATTTCTTCTATGAATGGTATTGTGGATATTATCCATCTTATGTCTTTTTCTGTGGGGGAGAGGAAGAAGGTTTCTTTTCCCGCTCCTGTGATTATTTTCGCCCCCGCTTTCCTGTGCCTTTCAGTGTCTTTACCTGGAAAGTCGAATCCTTTATGGCTATGTTTTATTGTGCCAACCTTGTAGCCTTTATCTGTTAATGCTTTTATTAGCCTCGTTACGAGTGTTGTTTTACCAGTGTCCTTTGCACCTATAACGCTAAGTATCTTCATATGGTCACCAAGACAAAGGTTTATTTTAGATAATGATAAATCTTCTCCATAAAAAAAATATTTTTTTAAGGATGTCCATGAAGGGGAAAGTACAGCTTATCTTAGATGGTCAAAGGATTGAAGTTGATGAGGGTAAAAGTATATTGGAGGCCGCCCTCGAAAACGGCGTGTACATTCCACATCTCTGTTTCAGGCCAGGTTTGGATGCCTTTGGCGCTTGTAGGTTGTGTCTCGTTGAAACAGATGGTAGGCTTGTAACCGCATGCGAAACTCTAGTAGAAGATGGTATGAGGGTAATATCTGATTCCCAGAAGCTTAATAGGATCAGGAGGGTTATAGCTTCTTTGTTGATAAGTGAACATGTGGAGGATTGTCTTAGATGCCCCAGATCTGGAGAATGTAAATTACAGGAGGTAGCTTCTTATCTTGGCATTGATGATGAGGATCTGACAAGGTTGAGGGAAGTTAAAATTGATGATTCAATTGACGATTCTAACCCATTCTTTATAAAGGATAATGGTAAGTGTGTGCTCTGTGGCTTATGCGTCCAATCTTGCGATATCATAGGTGTTAATGCGGTAGATTTCATATTTAGAGGTGCTAAAAGGAAGATAGGCACATTTATGGACAAACCCTTAATGGATTCCATCTGCGTATCTTGTGGTGAATGTGTTGAAACATGTCCTGTCGGCGCCCTTATAAGCAGGTCAGAGAAGCCATCGAGGGAAGTTAAAAGCATATGTCCATATTGTGGTGTGGGTTGTGGGATTTATCTTGGAATCAGGGGTAATAAGATAGTCAGCGCAAGAGGAGACCCCAAGAATCCTGTTAACAATGGAAGACTTTGTGTTAAGGGCAGGTTCGCCTTAAACTTCGTGAACAGCAGAGAAAGACTAGAAAAACCCCTTATAAAAGAAAATGATGGTTTTAAGGAGGTTGAGTGGGATGAGGCCATTTCTTTCATAGCAGATAAACTTTCAGAGTATGATGGGGATGAATTCGCGGCTATAGCCTCTGCGAAATGTACTAATGAGGAAAATTATCTGCTACAAAAATTCACGAGAGTTGTGATGAACTCCAATAATATCGACCATTGTGCAAGGCTCTGTCACGCCCCATCCCTTGTAGCGCTCAGTAAAACCCTTGGAAGCGGCGCCATGACCAATTCAATCAACGAACTTAAAAATGCTGATTGCATCCTCGCAATAGGAACCAACACCACAGAAACACACCCTGTAATCGCATATAAGGTTATAGAAGCCGTGAAAAATGGTTCAAAGCTTATAGTGGCCAATCCCGCGAGGATAGATCTTGTAAGACATGCTGATGTTTACCTTAGGAATAAGCCAGGAACTGACGTGCCTTTAATCCTGGGAATGTGCAAGATCATATTAGAAGAGGATCTCATAGACCATGATTTCATAAAAGAAAAAACTGAAGGTTTCGAATCTTTCATAGAATATCTCCATGATCTTAGATTAGATGAGATAGAATCTATAACAAGCGTGCCCCAAGAAGATATTAGGAAGGCTGCTATAATCTATGCTTCTTCTCCCAACTCATCGATAATCTATGCCATGGGTATAACACAACATGTCAATGGGACCGATAATGTCTTTGCACTTAGCAACCTCGCACTTCTAACAGGCAACCTTGGCAGAGCCCATACAGGTGTTAATCCATTAAGAGGGCAGAATAATGTCCAAGGATCCTCAGATATGGGCGCCTTACCCGATTTATACCCAGGATACCAGTCGATTGAAGATGCAAGGGAAAAATTTGAAACAAAATGGGAGTGTGAACTACCCAAAGAAAAGGGGCTGATGTTACCTGAAATATTCGAAAATATACTTAAAGGTAAAGTAAAAGCATTGTATATCATGGGCGAAAATCCGATTTTAAGCGAACCAAACATGAAAAGTGTGGAAGAAGCCCTTAGAAACCTCGAATTTTTGATCGTCCAGGATATATTCCCAACTGAAACCTCAAAATTTGCAGATGTCATTCTACCTGCTTGTTCATTCGCAGAAAAAGACGGCACGTTCACAAATACTGAACGGAGAGTCCAATTAATAAGATCTGCTGTTAAACCACCAGGACATGCCAAACCAGACTGGTGGATCATATGCAAGATAGCGGAGAAAATGGGGGCCTCAGGTTTCGAATTTGAAAATCCCAGGGAGATATTTGAGGAGATAAGAGAACTTGTACCATCTTATAGTGGCATGTCATATGAAAGGCTAGAAAATGGGGGAATACAATGGCCATGTGAAAGTATAGAAGATCCTGGGACCGCCTATTTTTATAAGGATGGTTTCACGAGGGAAGATGGTAGGGCGAAGTTTATAGTACCATCATTCCAGTTAGTTGAGATTCCTGATGAAGATTATCCTTTTATGCTTATCACAGGCAGAAGCTTATACCAGTATCATACGAGGACTATGACAAGTAAAATTAGGGGTCTTGAAGAGTTTGAGGATTGGAAGTTTCTCCAGATGAATCCTATGGATGGTGAAAAGTTGGGAATTCGTGAGGGTGATTTTGTGTTGGTTAAATCTAGGCGAGGGTCTGTTAGGGTTAGGGTAAGATTTAATGAAGCTTTAATGGAAGGTGTTACATTTATGAGTTTCCATTTTACTCCTGCTAATCGTCTTACAAGTTCTAAGAGAGATCATATGTCTGGTATGCCTGCTTTGAAGGTTTCTTGTGTCGATTTAACCCCACAACAGGATGTGTAGATAGCACACAATAATATATATACTTTTCTATTTTTTCTTGGTAGAAATATTTTAAATAAAATAAGCATTAAAGTGTGATTAGCACACATGGTGACCCGATGCCAAAGCATATAGTTTCCGGACTAAAGTACCTTGCAGCAGTAAACCTAACAAAACAGGGACACACACAAAAAGAGGTAGCCAAGAGACTAGGCATCAACAGATCCACCGTCTCCCACTACCTAAATGGTAGAAACCTTTCAATGAGATCGATAGAAATTGCAAAGGTAATAACAGAATTATGCCCAAGAGACTTCCTACTCCTAACATACGCCCTCATACAAGACATAGACAAAACAAAAACAATAGTTAAAAGTTGCCAAAAAAGAAAATTCAAGGCCTCAGTGAAAAATTCATGCATCGGATGCGGCATCTGCATAGACAGCTGCCTTATGAAAGCCATAAAACTAGACGAACTAAAAGCAAAAATCGACTCAAAATGGTGTTGTGGTTGCCTCATATGTGTTGAAATGTGTCCAACAAATTCCATAGAAATTGAGGAGGTAGAATATTGATGGAGACTACAGAAGTAATAGAAGAAGGGGGGAACATCACAGTCGAAAGAGCCGGCGAAGAAACCCGAAAATTGTTATTCAACAACGGTCTCTGCGCAGCCTGCGGCTTGTGCGAAGAAATCTGCCCAGTAGAAGCCATCGAAACCAACCCCACAGGTGCCATGATCAGAACAGAACAAGAAACCAGCAAAATAACAATAGACGAAGGAAAATGTGTACTATGTGGAATGTGCAGTTCAATATGCCCATTCCAAGCACTAGACCTCCAAATAGACGGCACATCCATAAAAGAAATCCCAGGATACCCACAACTAATAAAATCGGCCGAAATCGACGAAAACGAATGTATAAACTGTAAAGCTTGTGAAACAGCATGCCCACAAGACGCCATAACCATAACAAGAGAACTACCCAAAAGAAAAGACCTTGTAACAGGAGAAATAGAAATAGACAAAGACACATGCATCTACTGCGGAATATGTGAAGAAATGTGCCCAGCAGACGCCATCGAAATAACCCATGAAGAACCAACATCAATAAACCCAGTCATAGCCAGCGACATCAACGTAGACGAAGACAAATGCGTCCACTGCGGAATCTGCAAGAGAGTATGCCCAGTCGACGCAATAATGCAAGTATGCAGAATCTGCCCATATGGAGAATACGAAATCGAACTAGAACCAGAAATAACAGGAACATCATACATAGACCCAGAACTATGCGTCAACTGCGGATGGTGCCAAGAAATCTGCCCAGTAGACGCGGCCAAAGTCACAAAACCATTCGAAGGCGAACTAATACTCGACGAAGAAAAATGCCAAGGATGCGAAACATGCGTTATGGTATGCCCATGTAACGTACTCTCATTCCCCAAACCAGAAAAAGTCGGAGACAAACCCGAAAAACTCCACAAGGATGAAACATTCTGCATATACTGTGGTGCATGCGAAAGATCCTGTCCAGTAGATGCAATAACAGTTAAAAGGAAAAGCATCAACTACACACCAACAAAATCAAAGGCATGGCAAAATGCATTCGAATCCTTAACAAAATAATGGGGGTTTATCAAAAATGGCGATCGAATTAAAAGCATATCCAGATCTCTGTCACGGATGTGGAAACTGTGTAGTAGCATGTCCAGTAAATGCCCTAAGAAGCTCTGAAATCGCAGGAGGTAAAGGACCCACAGACGAAGTAGAAGTCATAATGGTAGTAGAAGATGGTGCCATCAACATAAAAAATTCAGATCTCTGCGGAAAATGTGGAACATGCGTTGAAAGTTGTCCTGTAGACGCGATAAGACTGGAGGAATCAGAATGAAAGCAATACTAAATACTGGTAGGACAATATGGCAAGGACAAGCCATAGAAGCCGGGAAAGACCTTAAATTATACGTGGATGCCGCTGCAATAGTCTACATGAACCCCGAGATGATGAGAGCGCTCGGAGTAAGAGAAGGAGACAACGTAAAAGTCATATCAGAATACGGAGAAGTAGTAGTAAAAGTCGTGGAGACAAAAGAAGCTCTACCAGAAAACATGATATTCATTCCAATGGGTCCATGGGCCAACTGCATTGTAAGACCAAGCACAGACTCAACAGCAACACCAAGCTTCAAAAACATCCCAGTAGAAATCATACCAACAAGTGAAAATGTACTCGACATGCCAACATTAATGAAAAAAGCCTATGGCAAATTTGGTCAAATTTAAGGGAGGATTAAAATGGAGCTTATAATAAAAAATGGATTTGTTTACTGCCCCCAAAACGACATTGACGGAGAAAAGATGGACATATGCGTCAAAGACGGTAAAATCGTTGAAAGCGTCAGCGACGATGCAAAGGTTATCGACGCCTCTGATAAAATAGTAATGCCAGGTGGCGTGGATCCACACGCACACATAGCAGGAGCAAAAGTAAATATAGGAAGAACCTACAGGCCAGAAGACAGCAAAAAAGCCGCGGCCAAATTTAAAGGTGGCAGAGCAGGGAGCGGATTCTCAGTCCCATCAACATTCATGACAGGCTACAACTATGCGAAAATGGGTTACACAACCGCAATGGAAGCAGCAATGCCACCATTACTTGCAAGACACACGCACGAAGAATTCTATGACACTCCCCTAATAGACCATGCAGCCTACCCACTATTTGGTAACAACTGGTTCGTAATGGAATACCTCAAAGAAGGAGATATTGACAAATGCGCAGCATATGCTTCATGGCTCCTAAAAGTCACAAAGGGCTACACCATAAAACTCGTCAACCCCGCAGGTACAGAAGCCTGGGGATGGGGTGGAAACGTCCATGGTATACACGAACCCGCACCATACTTCGACATCACCCCCGCAGAAATCATAAAAGGACTCGCGGAAGTTAACGAAAAACTAAGACTGCCACACTCAATACACCTACACTGTAACGACCTCGGACATCCGGGTAACTATGAGACAACACTCGCATCATTCGACGTCCCCAAGGGCATAAAACCCAACCCAGCAGTAGGAAGCAGAGACACAATCCTATACGCCACCCACGTACAATTCCACAGTTACGGCGGGACAACATGGAGAGACTTCGAATCAGAAGCCCCAGCGATCGCAGATTACGTTAACAAAAACGACCACCTAATCATAGACGTTGGACAAGTGACATTAGACGAGACAACAACAATGACAGCAGACGGTCCAATGGAATACGATTTACATTCACTAAACGGCCTCAAATGGGCCAACTGCGATGTTGAACTTGAAACCGGAGCAGGAGTAGTCCCATTCTTATACGTGCCAAGAGCACCAGTCCCATCAGTCCAATGGGGAATAGGCCTAGAATTATTCCTATTAATTGAAGATGCTAACAAAGTCTGTCTTACAACAGACCACCCAAATGCAGGTCCATTCACCAGATACCCAAGGATCATGGCCTGGTTAATGAGTAACAAATACAGAATGGAATATATAGAAGAAAAATTACACAGCTGGGCCCAGAGAAGAAGCAGTATAGCCACCATTGACAGAGAATACACATTCTATGAGATAGCCCAGATCTCAAGATCCACACCCGCAAAGGCCCTTGGATTAAGTGATACTAAAGGACACTTAGCTCCTGGCGCAGATGCTGACATAGCAATATATGATATCAATCCAGAGACAACAGACCCATCCAATGATTACATGGAAATCGAAAATGCATTTGCAAACGCAAGTTATGTTCTAAAAGATGGAGAAATCATAGTAAAGGATGGTAACATTGTCAAGGCAAGAGAACATGGAAGAACATATTGGATTGACACCCAAGTAGAAGAAGACATATACAAAGAAGTGGTACTTGACGTTGAAAGAAAATTCAAACAATACTATTCCGTAAACTTCGAAAATTACCCTGTACAGGATGCATATCTGCCAAAATCCGCTCCAGTTAAAGGGGTGATATTATGAGCGAGATAATATTAACTCCCTTAGATCAACCAGACGTGCCATTAGAAGCCTCCAACATAAAACCTGACGTATTCGCCGGTAAAACCATAGATGAAATCAAGAACATTCAAATATTCCATGGGAACACTCCTGTTAAATTATCAGACTTCTTCGAAGTATCTGGCGAATCATCAGAGAATCCGGCCGAAATCGGAATAGTCATTGACGGTGACGTTGACAGGACAAAGAGGATAGGTGAAGGGATGAGTGCCGGTGAAATCCTCATAAAAGGCGATGTCAACATGTATGTCGGCGCCGAGATGAAAGGTGGTAGAATAACAGTTGAAGGAAACGCCGCATCATGGGCAGGGCAAACCATGATGGGCGGTGAACTAGAAATCCTAGGAGATGCTGGAGACTACGTAGGATCAGCATACCGTGGAGACTGGAGAGGAATGCAAGGCGGCACCATAATCGTCCACGGAAACGCAGGTAACGAAATCGGAGAATACATGAACGGCGGCAAAATCATCATCAAAGGCGATGTGAACATAATGACAGGAATCCACATGAACAACGGACTTATCATAATCGAAGGAGACGCTGTTGCAAGAGTTGGCGCCGAGATGGCGGGAGGAACAATAATCGTAAATGGCATTGTCCAAGAATTCCTACCAGGATTCGAATACCTAGGCGTTGAAAAAGATATTGAAGTCGATGGACAAACCATACCCGGAGCTTTCTACAAGTTCCTTGGAGATCATGCTATTAAAGGCGCGAAAGGGACAGTATACGTGGCCGTTAGAGGTAACGGTCATATAGTCCCATAAAAATGGAGGTAATTATCATGGAATATGTGAAAAATGTTGTCTGCCCCTTCTGCGGAACCCTATGTGACGACATCATCTGTAAAGTGGAAAACAACAAGATAGTGGGCACAATAAACGCTTGCAGGATCGCTCACAACAAATTCGTGCACACAAAGGGCGCGACACGTTACACAAAACCGCTCATAAGAAAAAACGGAGAATTCGTCGAAGTAACCTATGATGAAGCAATAGAAAAGGCCGCTAAGATCTTGGCAGAAGCAAAAAGACCCCTACTATATGGTTGGAGTTGCACTGAATGTGAGGCGCATGCAGCGGGCATAGAACTTGCAGAAGAGACAGGAGCCGTCATCGACAACACAGCCTCTGTATGCCATGGCCCCTCAGTACTCGCACTACAAGACGTAGGGTACCCCACATGCACGTTAGGTGAGGTTAAAAACAGGGCAGATGTTGTGGTTTATTGGGGATGCAACCCAATGCATGCACACCCCAGGCACATATCACGCCATGTATTCTCCAGGGGATTCTTCAGAGAACGTGGAAGACCCGACAGGACACTTATCGTAGTTGACCCAAGGGAAACAGATACTGCAAAACTTGCAGACATCCACTTACAAGTAGAATTTGACAGAGACTATGAACTTATAGATGCAATGAGAGCATACCTATTAGGACATGAAATACTATACGATGAAGTGGCCGGAATACCAAGAGAAACCATCGAAGAAGCAGTTGAAATCATGAAAAACGCCCAATTCGGGATACTATTCTGGGGTATGGGCCTAACCCACAGTAGAGGTAAACACAGAAACATTGACACAGCCATTATGTTAACCGAAGACTTGAACGACTTCGGTAAATTCAACCTAATACCAATGAGAGGCCACTATAACGTTACAGGATTCAATCAGGTGGCTTCATGGGAGAGCGGATTCCCTTACTGTGTCGATTTTTCAGCTGGCGAACCAAGATACAATCCTGGGGAAACTGGTGCTAATGACCTTCTCCAGAATAGGGAAGCGGATGCTATGATGGTTATAGCATCTGATCCGGGCGCGCATTTCCCACAAACGGCTGTTGAGCACATGGCAGAGATTCCAGTGATAGCAGTTGAACCTCATAGGACGCCAACAACTGAACTGGCCGATATTATAATTCCACCAGCTATTGTCGGTCTTGAAGCAGAGGGCACGGCTTATAGGATGGAAGGCGTGCCTATAAGGATGAGAAAAGTCGTTGATACAGACCTATTATCTGATAGGGAGATTGTGGAAAAAATCATGGAGAAGGTGAGGGAGATTAAAGCATCTAAATAAAAACTTTTTTTATATTATTTTTTTTATGTTGGGTGTCTGTTAAGCATGTGGCATATTATAGATATTATAATAAAACCAATTAGTATTAGGGAGATTATTTGCATTGTTTGACTCATTTTTGGGCCTCCTCTTTTTCATCTACTGCTTCTATTATGCATACGTTTCCTTCACATTCATGTTCTAGTTCTATAAGGTAATCTTTGAGTTTTTCCACGTCGATTGTTGTAAGTCCTTTTATCATTTCGCTTTCGATTCTTACTTGTATAACACCTTCATTGTTTGTTATCACTTTTCCTGGGATGTAGACTCTTCCTAGTGACAATCTTACAGTGTCTCCTGGTTTTACTTCTTCTTTGATGTAACGAAGGAGTTCTTCGCATGTAGCGCATTTTTTCTCAGTTTTCATAATGCTCACCCTTTTTCTATTATTATATTTCATTAATTGATAAAAACTTATTTATATCCATGAGTGATTCAACAGCCTTGATCTTGATATCTAATCCTTTCTCTTTCACTGCTGCGATGGGATTTAAACCGCCTGCTATGACGATTCCGGCCTTGTATCTTTTTACTTTGGCATTGTAGAGGATTTCATTTGTTGCACCTGTTTTGAGGATGTTGAATCCGGCTTCTTGGAGTTTATCAATCACTTCCAGGGCTTCTTCCCTTGCAATGTATGGTATTTCTCTTAAACTTGCTAGTATTCTTCCAGATCCTTTAAGGGAGTCGTGAACCCTTGTCATGTCTTTTGAAATGTATATTTGGTGGGGGTCGAGTGAGGATCCATTGTAGGCTGTGAGTTCCACGAATCTTCGCATGTTACCTTTTATTTCGAGTAATCCACTATAGGTGGGTGTTGACATGATACCATGATTTATAAGGATTCCATCAATTGTTAAACTACATACGGTCGCAATACCCACCCTGTCCTTGTTTAATTCCATGATTTTAAAATAGGGTAATGGTGAGTATTCGGGTTTCTTTTCACATACTTCCTTTATGGTTTCAAGGGCCATGTCAAGATTTTTTCTCTTTAGGATTGAAATGTTTGCTATGATTTTCCCTGTCATCTTATCGGGTTCAAGATCTACTTTTTGGATGAGATTCCATGCCTTTGCCAAGAGAAATCTAACCTTTTCTTTACTAGGTGATTTTGGTTCTTTTAGCAGGTTCTTGTTGTGTGTGAATAGATTGAGTTTCTTGAATTCCATTAGGGTTTCCGCCATTTTGATGTTGGTCTTATATCCTGCTTCTTGGGCTGCGCAGATGGGTGTTATACCTCCTATGATGGCTATGCCAACCATCCCATCTTCCACTGGTATTCCAAGGAGATTTTCTCCACTTCCACCTATTTTAAGGATCCCGCCGATATTTATCCTCTTGAGTTTATTGAATAATTTAAGGGCTTTTTTAATTCCAGCTTCTGGTATGAGGCGGAAGTTTGCTGGTATCTTCCCATTACCATATTTTATCACATCAAGGACTGATGTCATCTCCCCTGCTGTGAAGGCTTCAAGTGGCATCATCGAAGTTTTCTTATAGGCTATAAGTTCTGTGAACCTTTTTGGTGTATAATCTTCTATTTCAACTAGTCCAGCGAAGGTTGGGAGTATAGGTATGCCCTCCTTGAGAAGTAAACCATCGATTGTTGTCCCGCAGACTGTCATTATCCTATAATTTTTGTCTGTTTTCTCCAATTTTACATGTGGACTTACACATAACCCTCCCTTGAATGCTTCTTCGACAACCGGTAAGGCCTCTGGTGGAATAATTGATGTGTTCACCACGATTTTCCCTTCACCCGTTTCAGGGTTGAGGCTTGTATAGTGTATCATCTCCTCAAATTTTGAGAATATAAAATCGACTTGATCATAAACAAGACCTTTCTCCATCTCTTTCAGGCCCTTTTTGGTTATTTTCCGGCCTGAATAGCCTATACGTTTGGTGAATCCTTTCTCGTCGAGTATGCGCATGTGGTATCTTACTGCTCTCTCACCTAGATTGTAACCTTTCTTTTTAAGTTCTTCAGCTATTGTTTTTGCTCCGAGGATCTTGTCATGTTCTGCTAGTATCCTTAAAATTTCCATCATTTTCTTGTCAGTTTCTCTAGGCACGCTTGACACCATCACAAAAGAAAAATTCAATTAATTATTAGACCTTATTTTATATATTTTATTGTGGATCATTTTCTTTTGTTGGGGGGTTTGAAAATAGGGACAAACCCTTAATACTATGATGACTAATAATTGGGTGAAATTTGCATTGTCGTAAACTTTCCCTGTTAACCTTTTGTATTCTCATGGATTTTTCATGGGTGCTTGTTATGATCAGCCCATGCTGGTTTCGGTCTAAATTTGCTAGTGACCTTTTTAGTATTATTTGGTGGGGTGAACTTAAAATTTCTATTTCAGAGGATTAGAGTGGATGCAACGTACATGCCAATCCCAGTAATTATGGGTATGGTGAGATTATCTTCTAAGGGTGTATATGCTTCTACTAATCCTCCTATGAACGCTCCTATAAAAGCTGTGAGGGGATTAACTTGCGTTAATGCTCCTATAAACGCTAAGAGTATGAATGCGATTGAGCCTTCGAATGTTTTATTAGTTTTATAGGGTAATGGATGTTCACCATAGATTTTGCCGATAATGGTGGATGCTGCATCTCCTATTGTTAAAATGATTATGGCGGCGTTTGCAATTGGAATGTTAAATCCGAAAATGGAGTATGTTAGAGTCAACCCGAGGAAATAGTATATAAATCCTCTTTCGCTGCTATCTCTTCGACAGGTTCTTAGTAGCCATGAGAAGAATGGTATGCAGTGTCTGCGGTCGTATTGATAGATTATCTCGCCTATAATTGCTGCCACGAGACCGAGTAAAATAAGGTTTTTCACTCCCACCAGGGGCTGTATTATCACAAATATTATACCAGTAGCATGTATAGCTTGTCTTAAAATTTCTTTTTTATGGTTCAAATAAAACACCCAAATGTGGGAGGCTACATATACTTTTCTATCACTCCATGGTATGTCTTTTGGAGTTCCTCTACTGGGACTATTAGGTCTCCTATTCTGAGGCTTCCACCACCAACACTACCTATAATCGAGGATGGAACCTCTATCTTTTCTATTATATTATCAACTATCTCTTCCTTTACTGTTATAATATATCGACCGTGGGATTCTGAGAATAGGAGCTGATAATCGTTTTTGCAATTGTTCGGGATCTTGTTTATGTGGATTTCAGCCCCGAGACCTGATTTTATGCTCATCTCCGCCAAGGCCACGGCAAGGCCACCAGCAGAACAGTCATGTATCGCTGTGATACCATCACCAAACTCTTCTATCATGTTTCGAATGGATTCAGCGGCTTTTAGTTCCTCTTTGAAGTTTACATGTGGAGGTTCACCATAGACGATATTGTGCACCTTCTTATAATATTCTGATCCTCCCAATTCTCCTCTTGTGAACCCAATAATGATTATCTTGTCATCTTCGGCCTTGAAGTCCATCGTCTTTATATTTTTAAGTTTCAGTGAGCCTGCAACCCCTACAACCGGGGAGGGGTTGACAGTGACGCCTTCGGTTTCATTGTAGAAGCTTACATTACCACTTATAACAGGGGTTTTAAATGTTTTAGCCATATCTGACATTCCCTTAACAGCTTCCCTAAATTCCCAGAATACGGTGGGTTTTTCAGGGTTTCCGAAATTGAGACAGTCTACTATGCAAAGTGGCCAGGCGCCCATTGATATGACGTTTCTTATGGCTTCTGCTACTGAACCGGCTCCACCATGGTATGGGTTGAGTTTTGTATGTATACTGTTGGAGTCTACTGTAAGTGCTATGCCATTTTCGTTGTCGATTCTTAGGACTGCTGCATCATCTCCAGGTTTTATAACGGTTCGGATCTGGACTTCATGGTCGTATTGTCGGTAAACCCATTCTTTACTTGCAATGTTAGGTGAAGATAAAACTTCGAGGAAAGCCTCTTTAAGTGGGGGATGCTCAACCTTCACCTTTTTTCGCGGATATGATGGCTTTTTAGCTTCTCTTATGATAACTGGCGGGTCTGCGAGGAGTTTGGCTGGGAGATCTGCTATTATTTCACCCTCTTTTATTACTTTCATCTTGCCGTCGTCTGTGACTTTGCCTATGATGGCTGCTGGAAGCTCATATTTTTCACATATTCTCATGGCCTTTTCTATGTCCTCTGGTTTTATCACGAATAGCATTCTTTCTTGGGATTCTGATAGCATTATCTCGTATGGTGTCATTCCCTCTTCACGCAATGGTATTTTTTCAAGTTTGACTATTGCACCGTTGTTGCATTTTGCGACAATTTCTGATATGCAGCAGGTGAGTCCGCCCCCTCCAAGATCTTTCACTCCTGAAACTTCCAGTTTGTCCATTATTTCAAGGCTGGCTTCTAGCACCATCTTTTTTGTGAAGGGGTCCCCTATCTGTACTGCTGGTCTGTCTTCTATCTCTGAGGAGCTTGTGAGCTCTTCTGATGCGAATGTGACGCCGTGTATTCCGTCGCGTCCTGTTCTACCACCCATGAGTAAGAATACTTCGCCTGGGTTGGGGGCTGCTGCCCTTTTTATATTTTCTTTTTTGACTAGGCCGGCGCACATGACATTTACGAGGGGGTTGTATTGGAAGTTTTCATCAAATTCGACCTCTCCTGCTACTGTGGGAACTCCTACCCTGTTACCGTAATCTGATATTCCTTTCACAACATTTTCAAAAAGGTATCTTGACTTTTGGTCTTTTAGGTGTCCGAAGTGTAATGAATCTAGGAGTGCTATGGGCATGGCGCCCATTGAGAGTATGTCGCGGAGTATCCCGCCTATGCCTGTGCCGGCTCCTCCATAGGGTTCTATGGCTGATGGGTGATTATGGCTTTCTATTCCTATGGCAAGGGCAAATTCTGAGGTTATTTCAACGACTCCTGCATCGTCTCCTGGTCCGATTATGACTTTTTCGCCTTCTGTGGGGAATAGTTTGAGTATTGGTCTGCTGCTTTTATATGAGCAGTGTTCTGAGAACATGACGTCTAGCATCCCATATTCTAGGGGGTTGGGTTCCCTTCCAAGCTCTTCTTTTATGAATTCGATTTCTTCATTGGTTAAAACCATTTCAACACCAAGATTATAATTCTAGGATGGATATGGCGAGTTTTTCATCGGAGATTTTCCATTCTTTTGTGTAACCTATCTTTTCGCCCTTGAATGATAGCGTCTTTGCTCTTACTTCATTTTTAATGAATTCTTCATGTGCTTTTACTAGGTCTTGGAATTTTTTGCTGCATTTAATATCCACGTTAATGTGGGCTTCAACATCAAGGTCTAGGTCTTTTCGCATATCCTGGATGCGGCGAATAAGTTCTCGTGCCATGGCCTCACTTAATATCTCATGGGTCAATTTTGTGTCCACGAAGACGCTGCCACCTTCGAACTTGGCTGTTACAATATCCTCTGGTAATTCTGTCTCGAATATTATATCATCTTCTCCTAATTGGATTTCTTTGCCTTTGATTTTTAGGGTATATGATCCTTCATGTTCTATGGTGGATTTCACTTCCGATCCGTCTGTTTCTTGGAGTTTTTTCATTGCTAGGGGCATGTCTCCTCTGAGTCGTGGTCCTAGGGTTTTTGGATTGGGCTTGGCGTTTATTTTCATCCTCTCGAATTCTCTGGTCACATCTAGTTTTTTCGTGTTTGCCTGGTCAATAACAACGCCTTCAAGTGATTTAACAGCCTCTAGTATCTTTTCGTCTTCAGATACTACTGTTATGTTTTTCACTGGCCATCTGAGCTTGTATTTTGCCTTGTCCCTTGCACGTGCACATGCTTCGATAACATCCCTTATAATATCCATTTTCTCTTCAAGATCCTTATCTATGAATTCTGGGTGGTATTTCCATTCTAGCATGTGTATGCTTTCTGGGACGTTTGGATCAGCGCCCCTTACTAAATTCTGGTATATGTCCTCTGTTAAATGTGGCGTTATAGGTGACATTATAATGATTAAGGTTTCAAGGACATTGTAGAGGGCGTAGTATGCCGCTATCTTATCTGGGTCGTCCTTTTCGATCCATGTCCTGCTGCGTATGAGTCTAACATACCATCTGCTAAGGTCCTCCACTATAAAATCATGCAGTTCTCGGGTGGCCTTGTGGAATAATAGTCTTTCAAGTGCATTTGTAACATTCTCCGCCACTGAATTTATCCTTGATAGTATCCACCGGTCTTCTGGCCTGAATTTAAATTCTTTGTGTTCATGGGGGTTGAAATCGTCCAAGACCATATAAGTGGTTGCGAAGACGTACACGTTCCAGAGGATGTTGAACATCTTATTAATGTTTTTAAGCTCTTCCCATACAAATTTAAGATCTTCCCATGGTTTGTTGGCCCATAGGAGGTAGAATCTGAGGACGTCAACACCATATTTTTCTATGACTTCCTCGGGTTCGACCACATTCCCGAGGGATTTGCTCATTTTACGACCTTCTTCATCAAGGGTGAATCCATGCATGAGAACCTTCTGGTAGGGTACCTGGTCTAGGGCAATGACTCCGCAGCCAAGTTGTGAATAGAACCAGCCTCTTGTCTGGTCATGACCTTCTGTTATGAAATCATAGGGGAACCATTTATTGAACAATCTTTTTTCTTTGGGGTAGTAGAGTGACGCCCAACCAGCAACTCCTGAGTCGATCCAGACATCTAGTACGTCTGGTGTTCTCTTCATTTTTGAGCCGCATTCACATTTTAGGATTATCTTGTCAACGTAAGGTCTGTGTATGAAGTCGCCTTTAAGTTCTCCCTGAGTCATGTTTTCTTTTAGTTCATCTATGGATCCTATGACTTTGATTTTGCCACATTTTTCACATGTCCAGATGGGTAGGGGTATGCCCCAGTATCTTTGTCTTGATATTGTCCAATCCTTAGCGTTTTCTATCCAGTTGCGGAATCTGCTTTCACCAGCCCATGATGGGATCCATTCAACCCTTTCGATCTCCTTTAACATTTTGTCTTTTATTTCTGTGATCTTTAGGAACCATTGTTGGGTTGCAAGGTATATTATTGGGGTTTTGCATCTCCAACAGAATCCGTAACGGTGTCTGATGGTACCGGCATCGAATAGCAAGTTTTTTGATTCAAGGTCTTTGATGATGAATGGATCGGCATCCTTTACGAATTGACCCTCGTATTCGCCTGCTTCTTCTTTGAATATGCCTGCCTCGTCTACTGGACAGAATATTGGCAGCCCATATTTTTTACCGATTTCAAAGTCTTCTGGTCCATGTCCTGGGGCTGTGTGAACGCATCCAGTCCCTTCTGTGAGGCTTACATGTTCTCCTAGGATTATGTGGTGTTTAATGTTTTTGTGGTATGGTACTTCGTCTTTGAGTGGATGTTCGTATTTTAATCCTTCAAGTTCGCGGCCTTTAACCTTTTTTATTAGTTTGTAATCTTCTAGTATGGTGTCTGCTAGCGCCTCTGCCAGGATGTATGTTTCATTATCTACCTTTGCATATACATAGTCAAAGTCTGGGTGTACTGTTACTGCCATGTTGGCTGGGAGTGTCCATGGTGTTGTGGTCCATACTAGGATGAAATGATCTTTTTTTTCTAGTGGGAATTTCACATATATTGAGGGGTCTTCCTTTTCATGATAGTCTATCTCGGCAAGTGCAAGGGCTGTTTCACAGCGGGGGCACCATGTTATGACTCTTAGGTCATTTACGAGCAGGTTCTTTTTATGTGCTTGTTTGAGGGTCCACCAACAAGATTCCATATAATTAGGATCGAAGGTTATATAGGGTTTATCCCAGTCCATCCAAACCCCTAGTTTTTTGAATTGTCTTGTCATTATCTCCTTGTTTTTTGTGGCGAATTCCCTGCATTTTTCCACGAATTTGTCTATCCCTATCTTTTCTATCTCTTTTTTGCTTTTTATGCCGAGAAGCCCCTCTACTTTATGTTCGATTGGGAGGCCGTGGGCGTCCCAGCCAGCCTGCCTTCTAACATTAAACCCCTTCATGCTCTTAAATCGGAGGTAAGCATCCTTTATAATCTTGTTCCATGCTGTTCCAAGGTGTATGCGGCCGCTGCAGTATGGTGGGCCGTCTAGGAATGAGTATCGTGGCTTTTCTCTTTTTATTCTTTTAATTCTTTCGTAGATGTCCCTTTCTTCCCAGAAGTCTTGGACTTTCTCTTCGATGCGCTGGGGTTGGTATGTTCTTTCAGCCTCCTGGATTGGCATTGTTAACTCTCCCTCTTGCAAAAGGTGGTGGAAAACTAGAATGTTTTAAGTTTTCCTTTTATGAGCATCTCTGTTATATCCCCTATATTGTCGAACCATTCATCCATTATCCTTGAGATGGCTCCTTGGACGTCTTCTATCTTGTAGCCTTCTTCGAGTAGTATCTGTGAGGTCGCTGCCTTTGGTTGGTTGATTGGTTTCCCTATCTGGCTTAGGATCAGTATATGGATTTGTTTAACGCCATCAACGTTCTCGATTATATCTGACGCCATCTGATTAGCTAATAGGTTGTATATTTTACCTACATGGTTTATCGGGTTCTTACCAGAGGTCGCCTCCATTGACATGGGCCTGTTAGGTGTTATAAGCCCGTTCGCCCTGTTACCACGTCCTACTGAGCCGTCATCTCCCATTTCGGCTGAGGTCCCAGTGACTGTTATATAAACTGAGGGTTTTTCTCCATCGTATTTGTCGGCTGTGTTTATGAATATCTTAATGTTCCTGTCAGTGTATTTTCTGGCGAGATCTATGATGTTCTCTTCGAGGATGCTTTTGATTTCTATGTATTCTTCAAGATCTGCCACATATCTATCAACAAAGGCGACCGCGACTGTGAGGGTTATTTCATCCCCTTCTCTTAGTCCCATGACTTTTATATCTTCTCCTACTGCCGGATACTTTCTTTTGAATTTCTGGGAATTTAACAGCTTTTCGGTTTCAAGTACTATGTTTTCTGTCTCTGAGAATGGGGCGAATCCCACTCCAAATGAGGTGTCATTGGATAAGGGTGCGCTATCCCTTCTTTTGAACACGTCCCTTAATTCCCCTGAACCGTGACCTATCTTGCATTCCACTACAGTGCATGTTTCAACGTCAAGGTTTCGGATATTCTCTTTCAAGTATTCTTTCGCGGCTCCTATAGCGATACGATCAATTCCTATCTTCTTCCTGTCCACTTCTGATATGCCCCTGCCTGTTAGGAGTATGTTTATGGGTTTTAGTACTTCGCCGCCGCCGAATTTTGGGGCTGATTCGCCTGCTGTTATCTGGACTTCATCGGTGTTATGATGCATTATAGCCCCAAAATGTTCAAGATAAGCATTACAGAGGGCTCTGCTAACAGACTCTGCTATACCATCACTTATACTATCAGGATGGCCTATACCCTTCCTTTCAACTATTTCTATTTTTTGTTCTTCGATTGAGGGTTGTCTAAGTGGTTCTATAATTATGTTTCTCACAGTTTTAACCTCCCGGAATCTATGAAAATAATCATTATGATAGATATGATTTTTTGAACTGATAATATAAATAAATTCATTTCTCTCCAGCGAAAAAAGGGTGACCAGATGAAAATTTTAAACAAGACCAGGAACAAATGTCTTGGGAATGTGAAAGTTGCAAATACATTCATTTCAAGGTTTAAAGGGTTAATGTTCAAGAAAAATATAGAGGATGGTCTGCTCCTGGAAATACCTAAGGGTAGGGGGCGTGGAGGTTCAAGTATTCACATGTTTTTCATGAGGATACCCCTAGACTTCATATTCCTAGACGCGGAAAAAAGGGTTGTGGACCTGGCCACTCTGAAACCATGGCAGATATATACACCCAGAAAACCGGCCAGGTACATAATAGAACTTCCAATTGGAAGCATAAAAGATTCAGGGACTAAAATAGGCGACATTATAAAATTTTACAAGTGATCCCAAAATTCCACTGGACTTTTAATGACTTGGACGCCCTCTATCTTTTCAAGGCGCCTTGCATTCTCCACGTCTATGCTCCTCATCTTGAGGGTTATGATACTTCCACCTGATACAGCACCATATGGACAAGCCTTCTGACAACTACCACAGCCTATACACTTTAAAAGTTGTATTTCCACCCCGGGTATTATCGCATCCTGGGGGCAAGCTGCCGCAGCTTTACATGTTTCACATTTCCTGCAAATACTCAATTCTAACTTAGAGGGTATCACGGTTTCGACTTCCCCCTCCTTTAGGTCCACGGGTACTATTATTGTCCTGACTTTACCCTTACCGGCTTGTGCAACTGCATTCGTGACAAGGGTGTCTGCTATTCCATGAACTATCTTGGCCACTGTATTTGCAGTTGCAGGCGATACTATAAGTAGGTCATAGCGGCCCAGGGATAATCTTCCAGTTATCGGGAAACTGAAACCCTCATCCTTTTCTAGTACTAGTTCTCTATAGTAGCCCCCTCCCAATTTTTTAACACGTTCAAAAAGGCCATACATCCTTAATACTTCTTCAGCGGCCCTTGAAATCATTATTGTGACACTATGTTCTTTTGCAAGTTTTTCAAGTTCCTCGACACTTTCAAGGAGTAAGTGTCCGGCTCCTGTAAATGCCCAGGCTATCCTCATCGCAGATCCTTCCCTAGATGATCTCCAGATATTTATAAGCTTCTGATTCCTCAAATGCGTAGTGGACTTCCGTATAATCTGCCATGAACTCCGAAACTTCCCTTTTAACATCCTTTTTATCTATAAGCACTCTTTTGATATATTCAGCTATCTCGGCCATCTCTGACTCTTTCATACCCCTCCTTGTAACCTCCTGGGTGCCTATACGTATACCTGATGGGTCGTTCGACCTGTTAACATCATCCCATGGTAGCAGATTCTTATTCAATATGATATTGTTTTCTTCAAGTTTTTTTGCCATTTCAACAGCTCTCCCAATATCTGAAACATCCATCACAAGCTGATGAGACTCGGTGAATCCAAGATCTTCACATAAAACATTGAAACCTAACTCATAGAGGCTTTCAGCAAGTTTCTTAGCATTTCTTATAGTGTCTTTTGCATAGGCTTCCCCAAATTCTAACATTTCAGCTGCTGTGATACCCAGTCCAGCCACATGATGAAGATGGTGATTACTCACAAGACCTGGGAATACAGCTTCATCTATTTTATCTGCCAATTCCTCGCCACACAAAATTATGCCACCTTGTGGTCCTGGGAAGGTTTTATGGGTGCTGCCTACCAGAACATCAGCCCCCTCTTTCAGAGGGTCTTGGAAGCATTTACCTGCAATCAAACCCAGTACATGGGCTCCATCATACATTATACTGGCACCTACTTCATCAGCAGCTTCTCTTGCCTCTTCCACAGGATGTGGGAATAGGAAAAGACTACCCCCAAGGAGTACTAGTCGGGGTTTTAATCTGATTATCTTCTTTTTCATTTTTTCAGCGTCAATGTTCATCTTATCCGCGTCAAATGGGTGGGAGTGGATCCTTAATCCCCTAACTCCAGCCGCGCTCACGCTTGCATGGGATAAATGACCCCCATATGGGATTTCAAGGGCCATGATGCTATCACCCACGTTTGTAAGTGCGAAGAATGATGCCAGGTTCGCCACAACGCCTGATGTGGGTTGTACGTTGGCATGTTCTGCATTGAAAAGTTTTTTGCATAGGTCTATCGCCAATTCCTCGATTTTGTCGATGTAGTGGCAGCCTTCATAGAATCGTTTACCTGGAAGGCCCTCCGCATATCTGTGTGAGAGATCTGAGGTGAGGGCTTCTTTAACCCGCGAACTTGTGATATTTTCACTTGCAATTAAGTTGATGCTCTCCTCCATCCATCTATTATGGTCTTTCATGAAATCTCGGATTTTCTCGGCGTAAATTCGATTATTCACCATTGCTTATCTCCCCTTTTATAATCCCCCAAAAAAATTTTATAGTCCAAAATATTGGGAGATCTGTTTTTCATATTAGTTTCAATATATATGTAGTCTATGCTGATATGAGTTAAAAAAGTAAAAGCCTAGAAAAAATGATAATTTAAAAAGATAACAAGTAGTAGGGTTAGTCTTTTAAGGCTTTCTTTTTCATTTCTTCTAGATTGTGTATGATCCTTTCAAGATGTTGGTATGGTATGCTAATCATTACTTCTTCGTCTTTGAGGTTTTTCATGTGCCTTCTTGAGCCGACGTCGGCAAAACTATAGGTTACCTGTCCTGTGAGGTATGGGCGTGCTGCCATGGTGCTGCAGATTGGGCCGACACCAGCTCCCATGGCCTCTGAGATGCTGTCATATGCATGGGCGTGTAATAGTTCCATTGCCTGTTTACCATTGCATATGATAACTATTACATCTGGTGTGAATTCTGTCTTGGATAGTGGTGCGAATAGTATGCTTGAGAAGATTTCTGGTTCTATTGATATGTTTTCGCGCCATGATCTTTGGACTGATTGTATACTATCATGTATTCCCATGGTAACGAGGAATGCTCCTGTTCTCATGTTCTTTGGGAATTCTTTGGGGTCTTTCATACCAGAGTATCTCGCACCTCCAAAGCATTCCTCCTCTTCCGCTGTTGAATAGAAAACTTCCCCTTCTATTGCTTTATCTATTTTTCTGCAGAATCTGGATTTTTCTTTTTCTCTGGGCATGTTCTTCGGTTCTTTCACTGACCATGCGATCGCGACTGGTTCCTTCTCCAAATCCAATAAAGTTTTAAGTTTTTCCGCGGCCTTTTTCAAGATGGTAGCCCCCATGGAAAAAAATAGAATTTAGGGGGGGTTATTTTGCCGGTTCTTTGAATGCTGCTTCGATTTGTGCCATTATCTGTTTTGTTCTGAAGTGTTGTTGGTCCATTGCACCTGATGGGCATGCGGCTACACATGTTCCGCAGCCTTTACATAGGGCTACATTCACGTTTGCTTGGTTATCTTTTATTTCAATGGCTCCGAACGGACATAACTCTACGCATACTTGGCATCCGCCACATACGTCTAGGTCTGCGACAGCGATTATAGGTTCGATTTCCACTTCCCCTTTAACCATTGGTATGGCTGCTCGGGCTGCTGCACCAGAGGATTGTGCAACGGAGTCTGGTATGTCCTTTGGACCCTGTGAAACGCCTGCGAGGTATACTCCGTCTGTTAGGGTGTCAACAGGTCTGAGTTTTGGGTGTGCTTCCATTAGGAAGCCGTCAGCGGACTTGGATAATCCTACGGTCTTTCTAAGGTCTTCTATTCCTTCTGGTGGTGTTAATCCAACTCCAAGAACTACCATATCATAGGTGTATTCTGTTGTCTTGCCGAGGAATGTGTCCTCTGCCCTTACCGTTAATGTGAGGTCTGGGTTTTCTATTATTTCGGCTGCTCTTCCCCTGATGAACTTTATACCATATTGTTCTTGTGATCGTTTATAGAATTCTTCGAATCCTTTACCAAATGCCCTGATGTCCATGTAGTAACATGCTATTTCGGTTTCTGGCACTTTGTCTTTTATGAGTTGCGCGTTCTTCATGATGTACATGCAGCAGACCCTTGAACAGTATGGTTTTCCAACTTGCTCGTCCCTTGAACCGACACAGTGTAGGAACGCTATTCTCTTTGGTTTTTCACCATCTGATGGTTTGAGCACTTTACCTTCTGTGGGTCCGGATGCGTTGATCATCCTTTCAAGTTCTAGACCAGTTATTACATTGGTGTATTGGCCGTAGCCGTATTCTATCTTTTCTGTTGGATCATATGGATCGTATCCTGTCGCCACTATAATAGTACCGACTTCTAGTTCGATTTCTTCCGGTTCTTGGTCGTGGTTTACAGCGCCTCTTTCACAGACCTCGTCACATAGGTTACATTCTATACAGTAGTCTTTGTTGATGGTGGCGCATAATGGCACTGCCTGTGGGAATGGTATGTATACGGCTTTGGTCATTCCAATGCCTTCATCGAAGTAGTTGGGCATTTCAATTGGGCATACTTCGGTGCATGTACCGCAGCCTACACATTCCTCTTCAATAATGTATCTTGGTTTCTTTTCGACTTTCACCTTGAAGTTTCCAATGTAACCGTCTACTTGTTTGACTTCAGCATATGTTATAAGTTCTATGTTTTCGTGTTTGCCCACGTCCACCATTTTTGGTGAGAGGATACACATTGAACAGTCCAAGGTTGGGAATGTTTTGTCTAGTTGGGCCATTCGGCCTCCGATGCTTGGCCTTCTCTCGACGAGGTATGTTTTAAAGCCCATATCGGCAAGGTCTAGGGATGCTTGTATACCCGCAACTCCTCCTCCTATGACTAGTGCTTTGTCTTCGACGCTGACTTTTGATGCTTCTAGTGGTTCTAGTAGTCTTGATTTGGCAACTGCCATTCTTATGAGGTCTTTGGCTTTTTCTGTTGCGGCTTCTGGTTCGTGCATGTGGACCCATGAATCCTGTTCCCTTATATTCGCGAATTCGAATAGGAATGGGTTCAGGCCTGCTTCTTCAACGCATCTTCTGAATGTGGGTTCGTGGAGTCTGGGTGAGCATGCGGCGACTATGACTCTGTTTAGTCCCAGTTCTTTTATGTCTTCTTGGATTTGTAGTTGTCCTGGGTCTGAGCACCAGTATTTGTAGTCTTTTGCGACGACTACGTTGGGTAGTGATGCTGCATAGTCTCTTACTTCTTCAACGTCTATTACGCCGGCTATGTTCACTCCACAGTGGCAAACATAGACGCCGATTCGTGGTTCTTCCATTTCTTCCTTTTTTTCTTCTGCCAATTAAACCACCCTTTTTTATAGGATCTGGATGTGACTATAATGTGATGTAAGATCTATCACAAGAATAAATAAAAGTTTCTATTAGAGCATTTAAGTAAAGTTTATATATGATAATTTTGGGTTATGCTCTCCCTTTAACCAATGAAAGCTATTATTAATGGTAGGGTTACTAAACTGAGTGCTGTGCTCATAAATACACAGGCAGCTGTTAAATTAATATCAAGTTTGTTTTCAATGGATAAAACCATGCTGAGCATTGCAGATGGCATTGCGGCTTCTATAATTGCAACAGATTTTTCCAAATCTGAAAATAGGAATACTATTATTAGTAGAGCGGCTAAAAGTGGGGAGATTAAAAGTCTGAACATGCTTACAATAGCCGCATCTTTTAATGAAGATCTTATAACCTTAAAGTCTAATGATAACCCTAATGAGATCATTATAAGTGGAATAGCCGCCCCTGAAAGATAATCTATAACATTTGAGATGATCCCAAGGGGTAAACTAAGAACATTAAAGGCCAACCCTAAAAAAAGAGCCCAGAGCGGGGGGAAAAAAAGAGTCCTCCTTAAAATCCTCCTATAATCATTACCAAAAATAAACGCTAACATAATACCCATGATTAAGAAAACGAAAACAGACCCCATATCATATAAGATAGCTCTCAAAAGGCCAGCATCCCCAAAAACCCCTAAAACCACCGGATAGCCCATGAAACCCGAATTGACCATGGCAGCTGGTAATATTATGCTCCAAGCCCGTCTCTTATCATAATATGCCATTTTAGTCCATGAGAATACCATCATACCAACTAGAAGACTGATGGTCACAGATAGAAGTGGCATTTTCAAAAGGGTCGCTATAGTTGAAACCTCTGAATTGTAGAGTGAATTGAAGATCAGAGAGGGTATAGCGATATTCACAACTATCCTATTAAGAGAATAGGCATCCTTTTCCTTGAGAACGCCTAAAATCTTCATAAGATAACCAAGTAAAATCATCAAGATTATTGAGAATATGGTCTCAAATGAGTTCATAGGAATCAAAATAAAATAATCTAAGTGGGGGGTAGGCTTAGTCCACTATGCCATCATTTGTTATTTTAAAGACACATTCACCTTCTGGTAGGTGTGGGCTGTCAACGAGCCTCGCTATCCTTTTACCAGCCAAACCCTTTTTCAACCATATCCTATAAGTCGCTGCATGTCCAAGCACATGGCCGCCTATGGCCTTTGTCGGACTTCCAAAGAATGCGTCGGGTCGTGCTTGAACCTGGTTAGTTACGAAGATAGCTACATTATAGGTGTTGGCGATATTTTGTAGTGTATGTAAGTGTTGGTTTAACTTTTGTTGTCTTGTTGCAAGGGATTCTCTTCCCACATATTCTGCTCTGAAATGTGATGTGAGCGAATCCACTATAACAAGCCTTATATTTTTACCCTCTTGTATTAGTTCATTTACTTTTTCCGCCATTAGTATCTGATGGCTTGAATTAAAAGCCCTTGCAATATATATTTTCTCCATAACCTCTTCAATGTTGAGTTCGAAGGCGTTAGCTATCTGTTCAACCCTCTCTGGTCTGAATGTGTTCTCTGTGTCTATGAATACGGCTTCTCCATTGAGTCCGCCCCGATCCTCTGGTAGTTGTACTGTGACAACGAGTTCATGGGCTAATTGACTTTTACCAGACCCGTACTCTCCGAAAACCTCTGTTATGGCCTGGGTTTCTATTCCGCCGCCTATGAGTTCATCGAATGCTTTGCTGCCTGTTGTTATCCTCCCAACATCTTTTCGCCTTTCCATAACATCTAAAGCTGTTTCAAAGTCTATCTTCTCGGCCTTTCTAGCGGCTTCGATGATCTTCTCAGCCACTCCCTCACCTATCTCCACTTTAACTGATAATTCTTTGGCCGTGGCTGTTGCAAGACGCATCATATCCCCAAATCCTGCTTCTCTAAGTTTCTGCGCGGTTTTGGCCCCTACATTTGGTAAATCTTCAAGTTCAACCATTTCTATTCTCCCTTTTTGATTTTAAAATTGGATATTAACGATCTTTTTGGGATTGAATCTCAATTCTTCGCTATATTCGTCGAAATTCGCATTCCCAATGACAGTTATATGTACTCCGTTAAGGTCTTCAACTTTATCGTGTAGAGCTCCTTCGTCACCTGTCTTGTTAATGATATCTACCACTTCTCTGGTTTTCATTCCAAGCAATTCTTCGGCTTCCCTTCCAAAGAATGTTATCCTTATTTCACCAGTTTCATCAAGGATTTTGCCTGGTATCATGAGTAGGTGGCGTGGTTCATCTATTGGTTCACCACAGAAATTACATATGTTTTCTTCGTTGACTTCGAGGCGTGTATTACACCTTGGACATCTGTAGGAGATTATCCTGTCACCATAAAGATCTGTTAATTCCCCTGAAATTTTCACATTCTGCGATTCCTCATCAAGGTCTCCTATGTTCTTAGGTGGGTAAACCATCTCTTCTATTTCATCAAAACTTGGTAAATCCTCAACATCTTCTTCCTTGATGACCTCGATTTGTGAATTTCGACCTATGCTAAGTTCAAGGTTCTCGTTTCTATATCTGACCCTGGGATTCTCTATTTTCACAGCATCTCCTATTTTGAGGGGTGTGTCTGCCTTTTCATCCCATAGTGTTACTCTTATGGCTCCCGTGTCGTCTGCCAACTCCATAATCCTGAGTATACCGACGCCATCCTCCCTTTGGAACTCGCGGGGCTCATAAAGGTCGATAACTCTACCAATAACTTTTATTTTTCTGTCGTCCTCTTCTATTTCATCGATCTTTTTCTTGGTGTAGATAACATCTTCGAGTTCTTCTATGCTTGGAATTTCTTCGATATCAGCTGGGAGGGGTTTCATTATCCTGGAAGTTTTACCCACACTTAATTCGATGTCATATAATCCTAGGCGGACTCTGGCATTCTCTATCCGTATAGCATCCCCCACATTTAATGGGGTGTTCGCTTTTTCATCCCATAGTGTTACTCTTATGGCTCCTGTGTCGTCTGCCAACTCCATACTCCTAAGTATACCGACACCATCCTCCCTCTGAAACTCCCTAGGATCTTCAATCGCTAATATACGACCTACCACGTCAAGTTCCTCGCCTTCTTCCTCCATTTCTAGTATTGAGGCTATTTTCTCGGGTTTTAAATGTTCTTTGTATTCTTTGAGGACTTTTATGAGGCCGGTGTCCTCCTCTGGGTTTATTATTATCCTAGTATTCCAGTTGGTGTTTATGCGATGAGATGATGTGTAATCGTCAAATTCAACGTTTCCGCCTTCTATTTTTATTATATCACCTTTTTTTATGTTTAGGTCCGCGTCTTCATGCCATAGTGTTACTCTGGTTTTCCCTGTATCATCCATTATCTCAAGGGATCTTAGAGAGCCTGTTGTCCCATCAGCTCTTTCAAAATTTATTTTATCATGGACTTTTGTAACGAGGCCAATTACGGTCACGTCTCTTTTCTCGTGGAGGTCTCCTATCTTTAATATTTTCTCCTCCACTTTCGGGACTTCGAAGTCGCCTTTTATGATCCTGCTAAGGCCATGGTGTGTTAGGTAGATTTCTCCTTCTCTTTTTCTTGTCTGGGCGCCTAGTATTTTTATGGCATCTCCTTCTTTTAGGGGGAGGTCTTTTATCAGTTCCGTGTCCCTGTTCCAGAGTGTGTAGGTTATTTTTCCTGTTTCATCTTTTAATTCTAGTGATGCTATTTTACCTTCTTTCCCATTCCTTTCAAAGGTTCTTATCCTGGATATGCGTGTTATCCTTGCTATGATGTTGACTTCCTCGTCTTCTTCTCTGATCTCTGCTATGGGTGTTATTTCTTCTTTGTATTCTGGGATCTGTGGGTGGTCTTTTGGGTCTAATACTTTTACTGTGGCGCGGGGTTGTAGGTGTATTTCTTTTCTGCCTGCGAATCCCCCCCTTACTTGGAAGCCTTTTATTTGGATTATGTCCCCTTCCTTGAATTTTTTAAGCAGCTTTATATTGGGTGTCCAGAATACTGCTCTTATCTTTCTGGTGTCATCTGCTAATAGGACATTGGCTACTTTACCTTCTTTTCCGAGGCGGTTGATGAAACTTCTTGTATTGGATATTCGGAGGACTCTGCCTATAATTTTAAGGTTTTTGTCAGCCCCTTCCATTTCAGCTATCTCGGCGATCTTATAATCCTTTTCTTCAGATAGTGGTTTGTTTTTTTGGTTTAGGTATTCTCCCACTATCATACGGGCTATGTCAACATCGTCCATGAAACCTACATCATATTCCTTTTTTCTTTCCTCTAATTGTTCTAGGAACTCTTCCTTCGAGATCTTATCCTTTATCTTTTCATATTCGTCTAAGATTTCCCTTTTCATTACCGTCCCTCAATCATATAATTTGATCATTTCCCCTAATAAAATTGGTGAGAGCAGATGAAAACTATTATAATAAAAATTAATATTAAAATAATATATAAAATTTATCCCAAGGTTTTCCCAGATCCGGGCACCTTTAATATCGCGCCCTCTTTACAAATATCTATACAAGAACCACACTTCAGACACTTTTCTTGATCTATGGTATGCGGTTCATCCTTCACACCACTAATCGCATTATTAGGACAAACCTTCAAACAAACCATACAACCTGTACATTTCTCTTTATCAATGAAATAATGCATTAACTCCTTGCAATATGCCGCGGGACATCTCCTATTCTTAATATGTTCAACATACTCGTCCCTGAAATATTTAAGGGTGGTGAGAACAGGATTCGGTGATGTCTGGCCAAGTCCACAAAGTGAAGCCTCCTTAACAGTCTCAGCAATCTCTTCTAGAGTCTCAATATCCTCTAAAGTTCCTTTCCCCTTGACTATATCCTCAAGGATAAGGAGCATCTGCTGGGTTCCAACACGACAAGGCACACACTTACCGCAAGATTCCCGCTGAGTAAACTCAAGAAAATAACGTGCAATCTCAACCATGCAAGAATCATCAGATAATACAACAAGACCACCAGAGCCCATGATAGCCCCAGCCGAGGTAAGCGAATCATAATCAATTCCTGTGTCCATCATCGAAGCCGGAATACAACCCCCAGATGGCCCGCCAATCTGAACAGCTTTTAATCTTCCACCATCACGTACACCCCCACCTATGTCAAATATAACCTTTCTAAGTGTTGTGCCAAGGGGCACCTCAATAAGACCTGTTCTTTTAACGTCTCCTACAAGTGAAAATGTCTTGGTACCTTTACTGGATTCTGCGCCCATCAAACTAAACTTTTCAAGCCCCTCTTGGAATATTAATGAGACCGCCGCGAATGTCTCCACATTATTTATTACTGTTGGTTTGCCCCATAATCCACTTGTTGTCGGGAATGGGGGTCTTGTCCTTGGCATCCCTATCCTGCCTTCAATTGAAGCTATAAGAGCCGTCTCCTCACCACATACAAAGGCACCCGCACCCTTTTTTATTTCAATATCAATACTTGGAATGCCCGAATCACTCAGATCCTTTATAGCCTTCTCTAATCTTTTCAGGGCCATTGGGTACTCGGCTCTGCAATAAATGTATGCTTTTTCAGCCCCGATTGCATGCGCTCCTATGAGCATGCCTTCAATTACAGAATGTGGGTCGCCTTCAAGAAGAGAACGATTCATGAAGGCGCCAGGATCGCCCTCATCCGCATTACATATAATATATTTTTCCTCAGAATCTGATTTCCTGCACAGATCCCATTTGAGCCATGTTGGGAAACCCGCGCCACCCCTTCCACGCAAACCAGATTCCTTAATTGTCTTTATGATTTCATCAGCTCCAATTTCAAGAGCCTTTAAAAGGCCGCTGTAGCCTCCTGTTGCAAGGTAATGTTTAATATCTTCTGGGTTTATCAGACCACATCTTCGGAGTATGTGCCGGGATTGAAACCTCATAAAATCAGATTCGAATAAGCTCCCCCATATCCTAGTTTTTTTCAATTCTAGGGTGCCTAGAATGTTCTCTCTGACTATTTCATCTTCTATGATATTTGTTTTGACGATTTTTTTCGCCAGGTTTTTGTTCACGGGGCCGTAGAATATTCCCTTTTTATCTTTGAATATTCCTATGAGGGGTTCTGCGTAACATGAGCCTATACAACCTACTGGTATTATCCTTGCGTTGATGTTCTCTTTTTTTATTTCATCCTCCATGATCTTTAGGATCTTATTTGCTCCTGCTGATATGCCGCATGTGGCCGATCCCACAAGGATGGTTGGCGTTTTTCCTTGGAAGAGGGAATAGTATTCTTTTTTCGCGTTCTGGACAAGTTTTTTGAAGTTCATATAGACACTCTATTATTTTTTGGGGAGTAATCGTTTTATTTGTCGCGGTTTTATCCTTGATATTACTTTCTCGTTTATCATGGCGCATGGCGCGAGAGAACAGCAACCGATACATCCCACGGCTTCGAGTGAATATTCAAGGTCTGGGGTTGTTTCGCCTTCTTTTATTTTGAGGTGTGTTTGGATGGTGTCTATTATCTGGTCCGAGCCTTTAACATGGCATGCTGTGCCAGTACATACGATTACATGTTTCTTACCAGTTGGTTTGAATCTGAAATGTGCATAGAATGTGGCTACACCATAAATTTGACTTTCACTAACACCTGTAAACTTTGAAAGTTCCTTTAAGGCATTGAATGGCAGGTACCCGTATTCTTCTTGGATATCTTGGAGTATTGGGATTAAATCCTCCCTTTTACCATTATAGGCTGCGAATATTTTATTCAATCTTTGCATTGATAGCCTCCTCTTGGGGGGAACATTAATTTGGCCTAGTATCAATTTTTATTATTCTTGGCCTATATAATCTCAATGAAAGGGGAGTTTGTATATGAAATTATATAGGGAAGTTGTCGCTTTTAAAGTTGATGGGAAAACCGTTAAGGTCAAGGAAAGAGTAGTTAAAGATTCTGAGATCCACGTGATAATAAACGGGGCCATATCAAGGCGTTTTTATGTCACTCCGAGTAAATTGAAGGAATTCGCAGTAGGATACCTTCTAGGTGAAGGTCTAATCAGGAGAGTATCTGATATAAACCTTCTAGATATAAATGGGGAGAGCATAAACGTGGAGATAAACCTAAAAGATGCAAATATGGAAAAAGAACCTGTTATAGGATCAGATAGTCTAGGTGGTTGGAGATCTAAGATAGAATCTGTGGAATATGTGGAGTCCAAGTTCAGGATAACAAAGGATGAAGTTTTCGAGGCTTTTGATAGATTAGTCAAGGGCGCCAGGTTATGGAGGATGACTGGAGGGGCTCATGTAGCTGCATTAGTGGGTGAGGGTGAATTTGTGCTTGCAGAGGATGTGAGTCGTCATGTTGCAGTGGATAAGATAATAGGGGCTGGTGCAATAGATAAAGTTGATTTTGCGAGGAGTTTTATAGTTTATAGTGGTCGGATGCCAGCTGACATGCTTATAAAAGTTGCAAGGGTGGGTATACCAATCATAGCATCAAATGCCGCCCCAACATATTCTGGTTATAAAGTTGCAAAGGATGCTGGTCTTACCATGGTCGGATTTGTAAGGGATGGGAGATTTAATATTTACACTCATCCCGAAAGGATAAAAATCTAAAAATTTTCAAAGGTTTTAAGTGGGTTGGGGGGCTCAAACAACATTTTTTTGTCTTTTTATAGTGAAAATTTGGATGTGAGCATATTTTTTAGACTGTGAAACCTAAGGAATGAGAAGATGGGCGGATCCTATCTCTGGGAGGGGGTGGTTCACTCAAAAACGTTATGCATTTCTCTCATATCTTCTTCTTTTTTGTTTAATTTTTCCATGAGCTCTGCTATTAACCCGTCTAAGAATATTAGGGCCGATATTTCGAATAGCGTGCCTAGAGGCGTTTTTGAGTGATGGTTGCCTTTCATTTGCCTTTTTATATAATTTTGTTCACCATCTATTTTAGTCCTCCCCTTTATGGTCACGGTAAGGTCTGCGATTTCTGAAAGAGATGATCCCGGATTCGATGTTATCGCAACAACCTTTGAACCCCTGTCTTTAGCTATCCTAGCCGCTTTTACAATGTAACTTGTCTCTCCAGATCCTGATATTGCTATAAGACAATCATCCTCTTTTATGGCTGGGGTTATGGTCTCCCCAACCACAAATACTTTCATGCCCAGGTGCATGAGTCTCATTGCAAAGGCCTTCGCCACGAGCCCTGAACGTCCAAGGCCGATCACAAATATGCCTGCGGAGGATGTTAAGGTTTCAATCAATTTTTTTAGGGTTTCATCATCTATACTCTCTGCAACTTCCTTCATGTTCTCGATTATTGCATTGATAGTATCTTTTATTATCACAGTTGATGCACCCTGCCCCTTTTTTATATGATGACAAGTTTAAATTACATGTATAAGTTTTTTGGATTTAATCTATAAAAACATATTATACTGGATCTGGTATGAAAGAAAAGCCACTTGTTGGGATTTTAATAGATGGTATTGAATTAGACCATAAACTACTTGAAATGTTAGAATGGGTTTCTAGGACATGCTCCCAGAGAAGAGCGGCCAGAAAGATTGGTATAACACCTCAAGTATTTAATAGGCGCATACTGAAATTTGAGGATAAACTAGGATTCAAACTGATCAAAAGTGGTAAAAGCGGCTCTGAACTCACCCCAGAAGGTGCAAGGATACTTAAAAGATACCATGAATACCGGGACCTTTTAAAAAAGGATGATAAGATTCTGATAGCGGCTGGTTACATATCATCACAGCTTATAGGGGCGCTCTTTGAAGCATATGGATCAGACATTGCATTATACACTTCCAGCGACAATGAAGCATTCCACCTTTCAAAGAAATGCAGATTAGACCTCATAGCACTCGATGATCCGCTAATAGCATTCAGGAACAACCTAGACTTCATACCAATCGCCTATGACCACCTCGCACTCATACCAGGAGACCGTATCAAAGACATCCATGAACTTAACAATGCCAAGTTCGTCGCAGTGGAAAACTCCTCACAAAGACTAGTCTGGAGAATACTAAGAGAAAATGGTATAAAATTTAGGATCGTTCAAAGGGTTAAATCACCATTTCAAGCATTCCAAATAGTAAAAAAAACCCCAAACCTCTACACTTTCCTGAATGCCAGCAAATTCCCAGGAAACAACATACTAAAAGAAGAGACAAGACACGTTATAAGCATAATACCATTCCATGAACGCGTCAAAGATTTCATAGACTTCATATCAAAAAAAGGCCAAAAAATAATCCTAAAAGAAGGATTTGAAAGACTCTAACCTTAAAACCTCCAATTCAGAGGAAAGATTAATATAATAAGCAATAATACACCCTCACATAAAAAGTCTATTCTCCCAAGGTGATTTTTTTGAACGAAAGAGACCTACTATCCATCGGACACACAGCCATCGACTATATAATCCAAATAGACGAATTCCCACCACCAAACTCCTCAGTAACCATAAAAAACATGAAAAAAATGCACGGAGGCGCCGCGGCAAACGTTGCACTAGTCGGATCCGCCCTCGGCCTCAAAACCTCACTGGTATCAGCAGTAGGAGGAGACTTCATAGGATCAGAATACCATAAAAAACTAAAAAAATTCAAGATAAACACAAATTCAATGATCATCATAAAAGATGAAAACACACCCACAGCATTCATAATGACAAACAACAACAACGACCAAATAAGCTACTTCTACTGGGGAGCGGCCAAAAACTTCAAAAAAATAGAAGCACCATACCAGACAATACAAGAATCCCAAGCAGTCCACCTCGCCACAGGCGACCCCTCCTTCAACGGCAAATGTGGAGAAATCGCCCGAAAAGAAGACAAACTCATATCATTCGACCCAGGACAAGACCTCCACCTCTACACAAAAAAACAACTAGAAAAAGTAATTAAAGTAACCAACATACTATTCGGCAACCACTTCGAAATAGACAAAATCAAAAAGAAACTCTCAATGACCATAAAAGAACTCCAAGAAATCGGGCCAAACATCATAGTCCAAACCTATGGAAAACAAGGCAGCATAATATACGCAGAAGAAAAAATAAAAATAGGCGCCGTACCATGCAAAACCATAGACCCCACAGGCGCCGGAGACTCATACCGTGCCGGTTTCTTGAAAGCCTACCTCGAAGGAGCAGACCTCGAAAAATGTGGAAAATTCGCATCCACAGTAGCATCATTCATAGTGGAAGCAGAAGGCACACAAACCAACATACCAGACTACAAACTGGCAAAAAGCCGATATGAAAATTACTGGAATGAAAAACTAAACTTCTAAAAAAAAAAGGGTGAACTTTCATGACACAAATGGACGAAGCCAAAAAAGGTATTATAACAGAAGAAATGAAAGCCATCGCCAAAAACGAAAACGTCACAGAAGAATTCATAAGAAGAGGCGTGGCAAAAGGGAGAATAATCATACCAAACAACATCAACAGAGAAGTCAAACCAGTCGGCATAGGCGAAGGACTCAGAACAAAAGTAAACGCGACCATAGGAACCTCCACAGACATAGTAGACCTTGAAATGGAGGAAGAAAAAGCAAAAATCGCAATAGAAAACAAGGCAGACACACTCATGGAACTCTCAGTCGGAGGCGACCTCGACAAAATCAGAAAAAGAATCCTAGAAATCTCCCAGATACCAGTAGGCAGCGTACCAGTATACCAGGCAGCCATAGAAACCATAAGAAAAAAAGGCGCCGCAATATACATGGACGAAGACATAATGTTCAAAACAATAGAAAAACAGGCCAAAGACGGCATAGACTTCATGGCCATACACTGCAGCATAAACATGGAAACCCTCAAAAGATTAAAAAGACAAGGCCGCGAAGGAGGCCTCGTAAGCAGGGGCGGGGCATTCATCTCAGCTTGGATAGTTGAAAATGAAACAGAAAACCCACTCTACAAAGACTTTGACTACATCCTAGAAATAGCCAAAGAACATGACTTCGTATTATCACTCGCCAATGGAATGCGCGCAGGGGCGATCGCAGACGCAACCGACCGCGCGCAAGTCCAAGAACTCATAATACTCGGAGAATTAATCGACAGGAGCCGAGAAGCCGGAGTCCAGGCCATGGTAGAAGGTCCAGGGCACATACCATTAGATGAAATAAAAGCAAATGTCATAATACAAAAAAAGTTATGCAGGGGGGCTCCATTCTACATGCTAGGGCCTATAGTAACTGACATAGCAGCCGGCTATGATCATATTGTTGCCGCGATAGGGGCCGCGGCATCCGCGGCAGCGGGCGCAGATTTCATCTGTTATGTCACCCCCGCAGAACACCTCGCACTCCCCTATCCAGAGGATGTTAAAGAAGGTGTTATAGCCACGAGGATAGGAGCATATGTAGGTGACATGTCCAAGGGGATACATAACGGCGAAAAAGACCTCCTGATGGCTAATGCACGTAAAAAGTTGGACTGGGAATCACAATTTGATGTTGCCATGTGCCCTGCAGATGCCAGGAGAATAAGAGAAGAGAGACCACCAGAGGATCCTGACACTTGTACAATGTGTGGAAATTACTGTGCCGTGAAGATAGTGAATGAATGGCTTGAAAGTGCAGAGGAAGATATCTTCACAGACTAATACCATTTTTTCCTGGAGTAGTGGTGATGGGATTGAAGCACTGGATTGAAAGGATAGCCTGTGAACTTAAAAAAATGGACATAAAGGAACATGTAATTGCCAGCGGAACATCCATATCAGGGGCCATACATATTGGGAATTCATGCGACGTTTTCATAGCCAATGCTATAACAAAGAGTCTGTTAGAAGATGATTTAAAAGCCAAGACAATCTGGGTGGCGGATGACCATGATCCGCTGCGTAAAGTACCTTATCCTCTTCCTGAAAGTTACAAGGAATACCTTGGAGTACCATACTCCAGGATACCATGCCCAGAAGGCTGTTGCGGGGGGTTCGTCGAACATTTCCAAAAACCATTCCTTGAAACCCTTAAAAAGTTTAACATAAAACTTGAAGCATACTCTGGAGCCCAAATGTACAACGACGGATTATACAATGAATACATCCGCATCTCATTGGAAAGAGCGGCGGATATAAGGAGAATATTCAACAAGTATCGTGAAAATCCACTCCCAAAAGACTGGCTACCATATAATCCCATCTGCGAAAACTGCGGACGGATAAACACAACCTATGCATATGATTTTGATAATGATACAATCTACTATAATTGTAACTGTGGATTTAATGGTGAAACAGACATCAAAATAGGAAATGGCAAACTTACCTGGAGGGTTGAATGGGCTGCGCGATGGAAAATGTTAAATGTAACCTGCGAACCATTCGGTAAAGATCATGCAGCGAGCGGAGGATCCTATGATGTTAGCAGCGAAGTCTCAAGGGAAATATTCGATTATCCACCACCATATCCAGTGCCATATGAGTGGATAACCCTCAAAGGAGAAGCCATGTCAAAATCAAAGGGCATATTCTTCACACCAGGACAATGGCTAGAAATAGGACCCCCAGAAAGCCTAAACTATTTCATATTCAGGAGCAAACCAATGAAACACAAAGACTTCAACCCTGAAATGCCATTTCTAGACTTCATGGATCAATTCGACCGCGTAGAAAGAATATATTATGGTATTGAATCAGCCACATCAAAAAAAGAAGAAGAAAAACTGAAGAAAATCTACAAGGTCTCAATGATCCAAGAACTCGAAGATCTCCCATTACGTCCACCATACAGGTTCATGGTGGTAGCATATCAGATAGCCGGCGAAAACCTCCAGAAAATCTATAAAATCCTCAAGAAAAATTCACAATTACCCCCAGAATTCGATGATAAAAGCTTAAATGAACTGAAGAACTTCCAAAGAGAACAGCTCATCGAAAGAATAGAACACGTGAAAAACTGGCTGGGAAAATACGCCCCAGAAATGGTGAAATTCCAAGTACAAGAAAAACTACCCCCAGTAAAACTCTCAAACAAACAAAAAATGTTCCTCAGCGAAGTCGCGGACATCATAGAAGAAAAAAAATTAACCGCAAGAGAACTACACGACGAAATCTATAATACACTGAGAAAACATGACCTAAAACCTAGAGAAGGATTCCAGGCAATCTACAAAGTCCTAATAGGGAAAAAGATGGGTCCAAGAGCAGCATCATTCCTCCTATCCCTCGACAAAGAATTCGTCATAAAAAGACTAAAACTGGAAAAATGATAATCTTAAATCCACTCGCAGAAACAGAAAAAAAAGAAACCAAGATAAACGGGATAGGGAAAATAGAGAAAATCACCCTACTCAACAATACAAAACCCAACGCAGACATCATACTCGAAGAAATCCCAAAAAACCTGAAAAATATAAAAATTTTAAAATCCGCAAAACCCGCAGGAGCACCCGCAACAGACAAAAGAATACAAGAAGCAGCAAAGACAGACCTCTGCATACTAGCACTTGGAGACTGCGGATCCTGCACAACATGGCTCATACTAGACGCCATACGCCTCGAAAAAACAGGAACCCCAACCATCACCATATGCTCAGACAAATTCAGCAAATTCGCAAAAGAACTAGCCACAACACACGGAGCACCCAAACTTAGAATAGTCGAAATAGAACATCCAATAGCCGGCCTAGAAAAACAAAAGGTTATCAAAAAAACAAAACAGACAATAAAAGACATCAAAAAACTCATACGGTGAAGACAATGAAAGGATGCGGATGCCAAATCAACCCCCAAACCGACCCTCTCGAAAAAATAAACATAGACTTCTACCAAAAAGGCTTCACCGATGGCCTGCCCATCATACCACCCACACCAGAAAGAGTGGAGAAATTCTATGAATATTCCCTAAAGGATCCGGAGGATATAATAGCAGTTTTACCGCCGCGAAATGGTAAAGCAACCATAGAAAAAATCGCTGTAAACGCTGTCATGGCAGGATGCACACCCCAATTAATGCCCTTCCTTGAACATGCCATCATGGCCATCGCAGAAGAAAAATTCAACCTAGCAGCATTAAACGCAACAACACATCCAATAGCAGCTGCCATAATAGTCAACGGTCCAATGAAAGACGAAATAGGATTCAATTATTCAACAGGATGCCTCGGCCCCGGAAACCTTGCAAACGCAACACTTGGAAGAGCCCTAAGACTCTGCCTAATCAATATTGCCGGGGCCATACCAGGGGTGGGGGATCATGCTACCATGGGGTCTCCTGCAAAATACACTTACTGTTTCGCAGAAAATGAAGATGAGAATCCCTGGGAGCCACTACATGTTGAAAGAGGCTTCCCAGAGAATTCAACTACAGTGACAGTCATGGGTGCGGAAGCTCCATATAATGTAAATGACCATAGAAGTACAATGCCAGAAGAGATACTAGACACCATAATACATACTATTTCAACAGCAGGTTCCAATAATAGTCACGTTCCAGGTGAAATATTAGTTATAATGGGTCCAGAGCATGCGAAGGCAATTGCAGATGAAGGTTGGGAAAAAGAGGATGTGAAAGAGTACATACATGAAAATGCACGTGTGCCATTGGATTTGGCTGATAGGGGTGGTCGTTCACTCGATAAAAAATTCATCAAGGATGATATGGTGCGGATAACACGCTCAAAGGATGATATAGTGATAGTGGTTGCTGGTGGGGTGGGTAGACACACTCTTGTCGCGCCTGGATTCGGAGAATCCTCAAAATCCATTACCAAGATTTTAAAATTAAAAAACGACTATGCAACCTCCATAAGAGATTACCTAAAAAGGTGACCTTCACAAAAAAGACAGTTATTTTTAATAAGGCATTAAACGGGTTTTATAAAGAAATAACAGAAAATTAGCCCCTTTAAAAACATCCAGGTAATTGACTATCCCCCCAGAACTTTCAATCACAACACCCAATAAAAAGATGACCGCACTTAACTAGAAGTGATAGGACAAACTAGAGGATTATTTAATTCCATTAGTCTCTTTAACAAGAAAGATCATTTTTTGAAGATGTTAACTTGCTTCGTTAATGGAGCTATAACAAAAAATACTTTTATTTCACTCTTTTTAGGCTCTTTATCCCCCCTATAGGTTTTAGAATAATTTGGAAAAATTCGACAGTGTCACATAGTAATAGTAGATTAATTTCAAAACTGTAGCATTCTCAATAATACACCCCCGAAATAATAGGAAAAAAGCAGGTCCCTTGCAGACCGGCTCCAATATCATAACCTTAGACCTGAAAACATCGCTTAAAATCGAAAAAATAGGATTAGCGTATTCAATAAAATCATAGTAAGCTATCATGTTCTGATAATCAACAATATTAGAAAACTTAGGAGAAGATCATCCAATATCACCTATTTAGCCGCTGAAACGAATCAAAAATGCTAAAGGAAAGCCGATCATTATTCTTAGCAGCGTAAAATGTAATATAATCCCCTTGGGAAACTCCATGCGAAGTGTTGAAAGGAAAAACTGGAGAACATTCAATCAATAAACTAAAATGGGGTTTTCAGAGCCTAACAGAAAATGGAAAGGGGATTCACCCCCCCCATCTTCTTCCTTCAAGTCCGGGCATCCGAGAGTAGGTATTAAGTTAATAGTGTGGATTTAAGGTTTGATTCTATCGCGCTTTTCATTACAGAGCCCGACTAAAATTTTATAAAAGTTCATTTGATATAATTTTTTATGGATATGTTGGGGATGAACGTATAACCTCTATAGGTAATGAAAGTGGCGGTTATGAAAGCTCATCTGGGCATGTAAGTGATTTTTTGGTGGTTTTTGAGGTAATAGACAATGGTAGAGATTTTATTTTCAAGGATATGAGTCCACCTCCTGAAGGTGTCAATCCAGAAGACATCCAGGGTAAAAGAATAACTGAACTTCCAGGGTATTTTCATCGTGGAGTAGTGAGGATTTTAAGGGAGGTAGACACTACAGGTGAACCGAAAAGTTTCACTATTCCTTATTATGAAGGTGGTGAACTTAGAGCATGGGCTAAAGGTACCGTATATAAAGTCTCGAGGGGTGAAATAATAGTAACTCTTAAGCACGTTACTGAAGTGAAAAAACTTGAAGAAGAGATTGAGGAAAAAGAACAATATAAATCAATATTCGAGAACACAAGCTCAGCAACAGCCATACTAGAAGAAGACACCATAATATCACTTTGTAACAGAGAATTTGAGAAGCTAACAGGCTATTCCAGGGAGGAGATAGAAGGTAAAAAGAGTTGGACAGAATTTGTAGTAGGGGAAGATTTGGAAAAGATGAAAAGGTATCATAAGTTGCGCAGAAAAGACCCTGGATTAGCGCCCAGAAGATACACCTTCAAGTTGC
>Ga0078972_1003855_pt1 | contig 43388 bp, 36 predicted proteins | sample YelNatPaOPGAMG01_FD_67568 | JGI IMG/M metagenome (GOLD analysis project Ga0078972, IMG submission 67568) | Hot spring thermophilic microbial communities from Obsidian Pool, Yellowstone National Park, USA - OP-RAMG-01 (SPADES assembly) (version 2) | ecosystem: Environmental > Aquatic > Thermal...
GTTGGGCATGGTGGTAGAGCCTCCTTCTCCTGGTTTGCTGTTCTGGGGTTCTTACCACCATAACTTTTCTAATAGACTTTTTCCACAGATTTTATAATAGAGCCATCGTAACCTTGACAATTAAACTGCCAGTTCTTTACACTGAATTCAACCACGATCGCTTTGAGCAATTTCAATCTCAAAAAATGCAAGGAAGGTAACGCATGAAAAATGAAAAGTCCCCTGCTGAACTACTGCAGGAGAGAGAAAAAAGGGTCATGGATGCGGTTGCCCTGAAAATACCGGACAGGGTGCCGATCATTCCTGCTTTTGCTTTTTTCCCGGCTAAATATACCGGCGTCACCTGTGAAGATGCATTCTTCAATCCTCCAAAATGGAAAGAAGCCTGCAAGAAGGTGCTGATTGATTATGAGCCCGATTTATGGCAATTCGCTTCGGTCCTGCCCGGACCGGTAATGCAAATCCTCGGCTGCAAGCAGGTGTTGTTACCGGGTCACGGTACTTCACCATATCATACACATCAGTTCGTGGAAGGTGAATATATGACTGCCGGCGAATGGGAGGCTTTCAAGCGAGATCCCGGCGATTTGGCGATCCGCACCTATGTTCCGCGGGTATTTGAGAAGTTGCAGATCCTGCAGGAATTGCCTCCGCTGGATGATCTGGTGACCGGAGGAGGTGTTGCCGGTGTGCTGGATTATTTTACCAGACCGGAATTTATTGAGGCTTTTGATGTGATTATTCAGGCGGGAGAGGCAATGGCAAAGTGGCGGGTTGAAATGGGGACTTTTGGAAAAGATTTCGCAGAACTGGGCTTCGCCGCTTACTCCGGTGCCGCTACGCAGGCACCGTTTGATCTGATCACCGATTTTATGCGGGGAATGCGCGGTTCGATGCTGGATCTTTACCGCCATCCGGATGAGCTTCTGGAAGCCTGCGAAATCTTTACACCGCTTTTGATTGAAAGAACGATTGCTATGGCTAAAGTTTCCGGTAATCCGAGGGTTTTTATTCCGTTACATAGAGGCGCAGAGGGGTTCATGTCCTTGAAGCAATTTGAAAAATTCTACTGGCCGACATTGAAGAAGGTATTGCTGGCGCTGATTGATGCAGGTTTAACGCCGGCTCCATTTTTTGAGGGTGGTTATACCACCCGGCTGGAGTACCTGCTGGATCTGCCCAAAGGCAAGATAATCGGGCACTTTGATACCACAGATATTTTCAAAGCAAAACAGATAATCGGAAACCACATCTGCATACGGGGAGATATGCCTCCTTCCCTGTTACAAACCGGCACACCGGAGCAGATCAAGGACTACACTAAAAAGCTGATCGATGTTGTCGGTAAAGATGGTGGCTATATCATGTCAACCAGAGGATCGCTCGATGAGGCAGAACCCGAGCTGGTCAGAATCTGGGTGGATTTTACGAAAGAGTACGGCATTTACCGGTAAACTGCACCAGAGCCAGTATCATCAACAGGGCAAATATATACGTTGAATTAGAAAAACTAGAGGATGGACATATGAGTGGAGAAAAATCTGCAAAAGAGTTACTGCAAGAAAGGGAAAAGAGGGTCAATGATGCGATCCAATTAAAAGTGCCGGACCGAGTACCCATTATCCCTTCTTTTGCTTATTTCCCGGCAAAATATGCGAGTGTAACCTGTGAGGATGCCTTTTTCAATCTGCCGAAATGGCATGAAGCCTGCAAGAAAGTAGCAATCGACTTCGAGCCGGATCTGTATCATTTTGCGATGACTCAGCCGGGACCGGTGCAGATTGCTCTGGGTAATAAACAGCTTGCTTTACCAGGACACGGGGTTTCTCCGATGCATTCCCATCAATTTGTGGAAGGCGAATATATGAAAGCCGATGAATGGGATGCTTATCTGCATAATCCCACAGACTATGCTATCCGGACTTATTTACCGCGCGTTTATGATAAACTCAAGGCTTTTTCCAGCCTTCCTCCTCTGGTTCGCCTGTTCTGGGGCTATGGAGAAGTTACCACCACTGAATTATTCACACGTCCTGAGTTTAAAGAAGCCCTGAATGCCCTTGAACTTGCCGGAAAGGAAATGGAAAAATGGCGTGAGGAGAAATCCAGATTTGATCAGGAAATGGAATCGCTGGGTTTCCGGGCTGTCAGCAAGGGCAGCACCAGCCCACCTTTTGATCTGATCTCGGATATGTTCCGTGGTATGCGCGGTTCCATGCTTGACATGTACCGGAATCCCGATAAGCTGCTGGAAGCTTGCGAATGGTTAACTCCCAGGATGATCGAAAGGGGCATTAAATCGGCAAAAGCGAGCGGCAATCCGCGCGTTTTCATTGCACTGCATAGAGGCGCAGAAGGCTTCATGTCTTTGAAGCAGTTTGAAACCTTCTACTGGCCGTCCCTGAAAAAGGTCATCATTGCTCTGGTAGATGCTGGTCTTACACCGGCTCCTTTCTTCGAGGGGGATTATACTTCAAGGCTTGAGTATTTGCTGGAATTACCCAGAGGGAAGGTGGTTGGTCATTTCGATACCACCGATATTTTCAGAGCCAAGCAGGTTCTGGGTAACCACATGTGCATTCGCGGTAACTTCCCGGTTTCTCTGCTGCAAACCGGTACGCCCGATGAAATCAAGGAATACACGCGGAAATTGATTGATGTGGTGGGGAAGGACGGTGGCTATATCATGGCCACACGCGGCTCACTGGACGAAGCGAATCCTGCCCTGGTGAAGGTCTGGGTAGATTTTACCAAAGAGTACGGCGTGTACAGATAGCGTCGGGGGAAATAATTCATCTATCGATGAAAAATGTACGACTGAAAGACCGGTGTGTCCGGTAAGGGTATCTGATTGTCCTTGTGCCCATCCGGTCTGTGGTCAAGGTGCTACCTGTCAATCAGTTCGATTTCAGTTGCACCGATGCCTCCGTGGAACCGGTCGGCAGCATGGAAGGATTTTACCAGCGGATGCCCGGAAAGAAAACGGGAGACTTCCTGCCGCAAAGTACCGCTGCCTTTGCCGTGGACAATTCTGACAAAATGAAGCCCCGCCCGGTAATTGTCATGCAGAAACTCATCTACCTTCAGCAAAGCTTCATCCACGGTTAACTGGTGAAGATCCAGTTCTATCCCCATGATTGGCTCCCGAATGAATTTCTTCCGTTTATATCTTAACATGTATTTTGACCGGAGTCATTCAACATAGCCGTCTGAGATTCAAGATTTTGATTATTTGCAGTTTAGATTGATAGAATTTGGATATGGCAATGCATCCTGAAATACAATCACTGGTAGCTCAGATCAGGGATGATACCGAACACGGAGCAAGTGAACTGGCTCGGCGTGCGCTCAAAGTGCTGGAAAAATCAATCGAAGTGAGCAAGACAGCAGATATCACGGCATTTATCGGAGAACAGCAGCAGGTTGCCAGCGCATTAATGAGTACCAGACCGTCAATGGTGGCGGTGCGCAATGCCGTTTATCAGGCAATTAAAGAAATTCCCGCTGTGCAGGATTTAAAGGCAATCAAAACTTACCTGATCTCAAAAATAGAGGGATTGGTCAGTTCATCAGAGCAGGCTGTTTCCCGGATTGCCTCTCTGGCGAATGAACTGATCCTCAAGCCCGGTGACAGGATTTTTACCCATAGCTACAGTTCGACCGTAGTCGCCGCCCTTGAAAAAGCTGCTGCCAGGTTGTCTTTTAAAGTATTTGTAACTCGTTCGGGTGCGGGAAACTCGGGGCTCAGAACAGTTCGAAACCTGACTGGTGCCGGTATCCCGGTGGTATATCTGGACGATACAGCAGCGGGATTGTATTGCAGGCAATCCGACAAGGTGATTCTGGGAGCAGATCGCATCTGCGCTGATGGCAGTCTGATTAACGGTATCGGGACATATCAGGTTGCCTTAATCGCCTGGCACAACGGGATACCGGTCTATGTGCTTTGCGAAAACCTGAAGATTGATTGCGAGCATAATGGGGAGGATGTTCATCTGGAAGAAAAAAATCCCGCAGAGGTGTTGAAACCGGGGCTGGTGCAGGGTTCGATAACAGTGAAGAATCCTTATTTTGATCTCACACCGCTTAAATTTATTACCGGTATTTTGACCGAAAATGGATGGGTTGAGCAGAGGGATGTGCTTTCTTATATCCATCAAATCTGTTGAAAACAGGACACTTTTCTCAGTGGCCGGAAATTTTCGAAATTGCGGTGAGTCCTAGGAGTTCAGGACGGAATGCAAAGCCTCTTTCAGTTTAGGTACAGTCTGGTATTGATCTATTTCTTCTGGAGCTATCCATTTTATTTCTTTATGTTCCCAATCAATATTGATTTTCCCCGGATTCTTAATCCTGAAAAGGTAGGGGAAAACTCTCCACCTGGTCCGTAATTCTCGATCAATTATTTCAATGGGATGGGATTTACGGATCAGGGCTATATCGTCTTCCTCCAGTCCGGTCTCCTCTCTGATTTCTTTAAAAGCCTGTTCGTCCGGATTCGTTTCGATATAGCCGCTCACTCCCGCCCATCTCCCCTGGTAGCTACCGACTCTATCACTCCTCTTTAGGAGCAGGATTTTATCCCCTGATTGAAGAAAACAGGTTACCACTTCCCTTGTCTTCAAACCAGGTGCATTTTTATTCAATCGGGAAAGGTATTCTTTCACCCAGAACAGTGCCATTTCAGCAGCCTGCTCTTTATTCTCCAGGCGGTTGCCCAGAAAAATATGTTTACGGCTGTAGGTACCTGATTGGTGGGAGAGGCCCAGGTAGAATAAACCGACTGGTTTGCCCGGTGTCGCGCCGCCGGGTCCTGCAATTCCGGTATCGGCGATACAGATATCCACACCCAGCAATTTGCGTCCACCTTTTGCCATTTCTCTGGCAACTTGAGGGCTGACTGCACCGTACCTGGCGAGGGATTCCTGTTTAACTCCTACCAGACGGGCTTTTATCTCATTGCTGTAGGATATTATTGAGCCGAGATAATATTCTGAACTGCCCGGCACATTGGTAATGCGGTGTGAGATCAAACCGCCGGTGGCTGATTCCACCGTACCGATAGTCATGCGTTGCGATCTTAAGAGCTCGCCGATTTCTTCTTCGAGTGTACTCATTAAATAAACTCTTCCATTAAAGAAAAGATAACTTCAGGGGCAAGTTTTTTATTGCCCTTGTTGAGCTTGAATTTGATCTGTTCAACCAGCTCGTGTTTTTGCCAGTCTTCCATATCTTTCAGCGTTTTATAGAGGCCCACCCGGCGACCTACCATGAAATTTTCCTTCTCCTTTGCGGGTAACTCCTCAAATTTATCAAGAACATCCAGCAGTTTTTCTTTGTCTCCGGGTAATTGACCCTGCAGTTCCTGCAGCAGGTTGGATAGATGATCGCTTACATAATAAGAATTTACATTCAGATTTTCAATTAATGTTCTTTCCTCACGTATTATTTCCTCATCAGAGGCGCGCAGAAATTTCCCTGCATTAATCTCCGCATACAGAGGTACGCTCTGATTGACTACCAGTGTTCTGACTCTGATAAACTCCGGATTGATCTCGTTCAGTACTCTGGCTGTATTTAAAGCGTGCAGGGTTGAATATTCTTTTCCTCCCAGTCCCAAGATAATATATTCACTCAAAGAGATTCCCGCTTCGATGATTTTTCTACCGCCTTTGATGTGATCAGACGAGCTTTCGCCTTTGTTCATGAATTCAAGTAACGGATCATAACCGGATTCCAGACCGACATGCAATCTGGAAAGTCCGGAATGTTTCAGATCCAGCAACTCAGCGGGCTTCTTCTTTGCTGCATTCAACGAGCGGGCGTAAGCCGTAATGCGTTTGACGCTGGGAAAGGTCGTTCTGATATGCTGGATAACATCCGCTAAATCGCCGGTTTTCATGACCAGACAATTGGCGTCCTGGATGAAGACGCTTTCTCCTCCACCATATAACCAGAGAGCCACGTTCCGAAAAGATTCGTTGGGAGGGTCGTTGAGTACCATGCTGACCACTTTTTGCATGCCACCTGAATGTCCGGATTTAACAGTGATCTCCTGGATTTTGTCCATCATTATGCGGGCGATATCGATATCCCTCTTGATGTCGCTGACGGAACGCAATTCAAAAGGTTTACCCTTGTAGGAATTGCAAAATTTACATTTATTCCAGGCGCAGTTACGGGTTGCACGTATCAGGAGTGAATGGGCTTCATTAGGTGGTCGTATCGGACCTATTTCAAAAGAATATGCCATTTATTTACCCTGGTTAACAGCCTGTTCTAAACAACCTTAAACAATAGATTTGTTCCTGCTATAATAGGTCAGTCGTGTTTCTATCTTATTATGCAATAGCTTGACCAGGTTTTCCACAGGAATTTATGATTTGATTGATTATATGATACCAGACTGCAGTTTGAAAAGGAACAGGCACCTTGGATGCTGTATTGATTTCGGTGAAAGTACTGCCGGGTGCTCCGCGAAACGAAGTAGCCGGTAAAATTAACAACACCTGGCGGGTTAAAATTGCCGCTCCGCCTGAAAGAGGCAGAGCCAATAAAGAATTGATAGAATTTTTAAGCCAGCGACTGGGCTTGAGAAAAGATTGCCTTGATATTGTCAGGGGACAAACCAGTCATAATAAACTGGTCTCAATCCGGGGATTGTCTCCGGAATGGATCGAAAAAAGACTGGCTCCGGACTAAGCGGAGCCAGCGATAAAATCTTGCAGTCAGTTTTAGTTTGCTTTTTTAAGGGTTTCTGAAGGATTAATGGATACCGGTGGTTGTCGTGGATCGGGGAAGCCGGGACCGATATAGCCAAACATCCTTACCATGACTTCATCCCTGATGCGGTCGTAATCCTTCTGCGGTACGGTTTCCGGCTTGGGAAATTGCCATTTCATCTGCCTGAAAGCTTGTCCAATATTGATACCTGAACCGTGGATATCCGCTGCGTGTACAATTGAATACGCCAGCGCGGCTCCACAATCCTCAGGCGGGATGGGACCGGGATAACCGGGCATCGCCGGTGGAGCGATAAATGTTCTCGGCTCATTTTGGCTGGTAGTGCGGGGTCTTCCCACCAGCGTGGGAATAAAGGTAAAGACCGCCGCACCGGTTTCCGGATTTCTGGCTGCAATCACTACTTTTGCGCCAAGCCATGCGAGACACCAGGCTGTTGCCAGACCTATATTGCTGGTTCCACCTGTGACAACGGCAACTTCTCCCTGCAGGGCATTTTTACTCAGCCTGGTTTTCTCTATGGTAAGCGGAGCGATATCAAGTGGTTTTTTCATTCATTCCCCTTTCAACAACGGATTTGATCAATTTTTCACTTTTCATCTAAAGTTCTTTCCAGTAAATTAGCAGGCTGCTATGGCACAGGTAGGTGCTAATCATAAAACAGAAGGACACGGATGTCAATCAAACCTGATTGATTTTTCCACGTTTATTTTTCCACCGGACTCTCAACCTGCACCTTGAGGATTTGACCGTTGGTCCAGAAACTGATGCTGCCTTCCTTATCGGTACGAAATACAGTATCGAGAGAACCTGTCGAATCTACCAGCCGTTCGAGTACTTCTGGGGAGGGATGACCGAACGGATTATCCTTGCCCACTGAAATCACAGCGATCCCAGGTCTGGCTACTGCCAGAAATTCAGCGGAGCTGGAGGTAGACGAGCCGTGATGGGCGACTTTCAGTACCGTGCAGGCTAAATCGGCACGCTCACGGATCAGCCGCGATTCAAGACCCTCTTCGGCATCCGCCATGAACAGGAAACTGACGTTACCATAAATTAACTTCGCGATTATGCCGATGTTTTCTGATTCACGATCATCGCTGGCAGGATCAGATGATACCGCCTCCAAAATGACGAGTTTAGCGCCATTTCCCATTTCCAGCGTCAGACCGATTTGGGCAGGAACAATTTCAACCTTATTTTTTTGAATTAATCCAAGCCATTCCCTGAAAAGGGGTGAACTATCCTGACGATCTGCAATCACCACACGATCAACCTTGTACCTGTTGAAAACCTCAAGGAGACCGGTAAGATGATCGGCATGTGCGTGAGTTAAGATTACCACATCCAGCTTCCTGTCCCAGAAGGGCATCTTTTTACTCAGCTCGAGAGCGATCGTTTCCGGATTTGGGCCACCGTCAATCAATATCTTCTGACGTCCTGTTCTGATGAGCGCGGCATCACCTTCTCCGACATTGAGAAAAGTTACCTCGGTTTCAGTATCGGGAAATGTGGCTGCTGCAAAGGAAGTCAGCGAAGCGATTACCAGGAGAGGCACAATCAAATACTTTTTGGGAATCCTGATGAATAAATAAAGGCTACGCCGGACGGCGTCATTGATTAGCTTCCATAAGTCGATAACTGGTTTTACAAGCGCTGAGCGATAAGCCAGTGTGAGGATGAGCGTGGAAATAACCAGATAATAACACCAGATCACTGTAACTGGGAATGAACCGGTTTTCAGATGGATGGCGGGTAACTTTGCAAAAGTTTCGATTATCCAGATCATCATTGAAAGGAAAAGCCAGGCTATCCACCCGATTATGCGCGCAAAGAAAATGCTGATCAGACCAGTGCTGGCTGTCAAGGCTGAAAGAAAAATAATTGACGGAAAAAATGGCGTAATTAGAAGGGTAGTTATCGGGCTGATGATGGAAACGATACCGAAGTAGTAAGCAATTGTGGGGAGAATCATAATGACTGCACCGGAGGAGATACTCAAATTGCTTATGACCAGGCGTTTAAATCTGTCAGTGGATATGGATTCTTCCGGGCTTACTCCTGCGAGTTTTAATCCGAGGTTTTCCAGAAAGGGAGAGATGAAAATCAGGCCGCACATGGAAAGAAAGCTGAGTTGAAAAGACACATTTCGCAAAACACCGGTGTCAAATCCTGTCATCAAAGCGGCACTGAAAGCCAGAGCTGACAGAGCATTTTTTTGTCTGCCCAGCAATTCTGCAAAAAGGAACATACTTGACATAATAGCAGCTCTGATGACGGGTGCCTGAACTCCTGAAATAATGGCATAAAACCAGATTGCGCAAAGTGCAAGCCAGACGTAGATGCCGTGCCTGCGTCCAAAAATTGCCTTGCCCGCGGATATCAGCATTCCGGCAATAATGGTGAGATTGATGCCGGAGATAGCCAGCAGGTGTGCTGTGCCGGTGATGGAGAAAGCATATTTTAATTTTTCAGGGATAGAGTTGCGAATACCCAGGAAAATTCCTTGAGCCACAGAAGCCTGTGGCTCTGGCAGGGCGGCGGATATTATCCGTGCCAGCCGTAAGCGCAGTCCGTACAGCCATCTTATTGGGCTAAAACCTGATCGTTTTTCAGCAGTCAAAATTACCGGGTTGAACATGGTGGAGTAGATATCCTGATGTGCAAGGTATGCCTGATAATCAAAATCGTCAAATACTGGAGGAGACTCCAGCTCGCCTTTAACCTGCAGAGAATCACCGTACCCGTATTGAAAAAATCCGGGGACGAAAGTCAGGATATTGCCGCGGGTTGCCTGCCACTCTCCCTTTATTTTGATTTCTCTGGCCTCCAGCTTGAAACGGATGGTATTGCCACTAATTTCAGGCTCGGATTTGATAATTCCTTTTAGTTCGATGGTTCCTTTTTCATTGTACGTACGTATTGTAGGTTCATCCGGCAGACTGAGAGGATAATAAATCATTGCCCCGTAAAGGGTTAGCAGGGCAAAGGTGATGAGCAAAATCAATTTTCGGTGTCTGCGGAACAAAACGATTGATGGAAACGGTAACAGCGCAAAGAAGATAGTCCACCAGGGCAAAAGAAACAGTGAGCCCAGGAAGATACCCAGTACCCAGGCAGTGGATAGCACAATTAAAAACAAATTGACCTGCTTTTCATACTCAATCCGAGACAGTAATCAGTTGTTTAATTTTCTCAAACGTTGATGCACTGATTCCAGGCACTCCGGTAATTTCGTCTATGCTGTGGAAAGGACCATTTTGCTGGCGGTATCTTATAATTGCCTCAGCCCGGGTAGCTCCGATATCCGGTAGAGCTTCAAGCAGCCAGGCTTCAGCCCGGTTAATATCGATTTTCTGGGGCTCAGTCTGCAGGTCTGTATCAGGGACATAAAGCTTTAACCAGGCCTGGTCGGCACCGGGTAGCAAACCTCCGGAGGCGTGAATCAGATCCTCGATTTTATCTCCTTGCTTAAGCGGGTAAATACCCGGTCGGGTAACCGCTCCGTAGATATAAAGTTGTCCCGCCAGTTGATTTTCTGCATTTTTCCTGATCAGGATTGGCTGCTTCCCGCTTTTTATCCAGATGATCAGGCTGGATACCACAATGATCACAGTCAGAATGGACGTCAATATCAACCAGAATTTTTCTGATTTTTCCACTTTGAAAATCTCCAGAAGGTTTTTAATAAAAAAATGGGCAATTAAAATTTGCCCATTTAGAGGAGAGAATAAAGTGGGCTATTTATTATCGCCCTGTAAAGCAATTTTTAATTGCTCTTCGGTGTCGGTAGGGGTTAAAGCGATAATCTGATCTCCAGCCTGTATTACAGTATCCTGGGTGACCATCTGAGGCCTCTGGTCACTGCGTATAACAATTGCCAGTGCACTGCCAGGTGGGAGATCAAGATCTTTGACTTTTTTACCCGTACTTTTCGCGTCCGGTGGTATCTTTACCTCTACTATTTCAATTCCTCTGTCCCTGATGGTTAAGAGGTGGGTTAAAACATGGGTGGGTACTTCCTGTTCGATATTTTCCATGATGACGTCTGTGCTGCTGACGGTCACATCAATACCCAGCAGGTGAAAGAGCGTTTCATTTTTAGGATTACTGAGCCTTGCAATGGTGCGGGGCACTTTAAATTTGTGCTTGGCAAGCTGGCAGGCTACCAGATTATCCTCATCATCCCCGGTTACCGCGATCAGCATGTCAGCCCTGTTAGTACCGGCTTCAGCCAGAACCGCAGTTTCACAACCATCGCCGAGCATGCAAACAGAGCCCAATTCACCGGAGATGAACTCAATCCTGTTCCGGTCCTTTTCAATCACCAGGAGTTCATGACCTTCAGCAAGCAGGGCTTTAGCCAGATGGTAACCGATTTTTCCACCGCCAACTATTATAATATACATTACTCCAGCCTCGTCTTACCCAGCAGATTATCTTTTAACAACTGGGCAAATATGGTGGTTGGACTGAAGGCTTCCAGTCCCAGAGAATTATAAAGTTCTCTGCGTCCGGGGTCATAGATTCTCAACAATACCCTGGGAATTTTGAAAATATGTTTTGCGATCTGGGCTGCCATGATATTGCGGTTATCACCCTGTGTGACAGCGACGAAGGCATCTGCCTGTTTGATCCCGGCTTTGATCAACGTTTCATCATCCGTGCCATCACCAACCAGGGCTGTGCCTTTGAAATCAGGTGGTAGGCGACGAAAACTGTATTCGTTGATGTCCAGTATGGTCACAGAGTGACCTTCGGCATCCAGCATGGTTGCCAGCATGGCACCGGTTCTACCACAGCCCATTATTATTACTTTCATATCAACAGTCCACCTAACCGGTATATTGTGAATAAAGCATAACCTGACAGGTCGCGTTTTTCAAGATATAAGGAACAATGTTGCCCAGGCTGAATTGCCCGAATCGCCTCTGGTATTTCACTCCCATGATAATCAGGTCCACTTTCCTTTCAACAGCTTCGTCAATAATTGTAGGAGCAACCTCTCTTGCCTGCAGCAGGTCTGTTTCCACTGTATAGTCTTCTGCTTCGGCGATCCTTTCCATGCGATCCAGAAGCTCTTCCGCCCTTCTGGTCTCTGATTCGATTTCTGCTTCCAGAGGCAGTGAACGCTTGATCGTTATCACGTACATAGCGTAAAGTTTACTCTTATCCCTTTTGGCTATCCAGCAGGCCATCCTCATGGTTTCGTCATCTGCTTCAGTACCGGAGACGGGTACCAGGATGCGCCGGAATACAGTTCTGTTTTTCGCTTCGCTCATAAGTAACTCAGTATTATAACTGTGTATCGCCTGTTTTATCAATATTTCTTCAGGAAGGTGGGGAGACCCTGCGACTAAAAATATAATATATCAGAATCCCAAGTATCATCCACACAAAACCTACCAATCTGCTGAAGGGTTGTGTGACATTAATGATTATCCAGATAACGGTTGTAAAAACAAAACCCAGTATAGCTGTGATAGGAAGCGAGACTTTGCCGATATTGATGTTGAGCGGCAACCTGAAGGGGCGTGGTTGTTCTGGTTTGCGAATACGCAAACTGATTATCGAAGCATGGGAAAACATGAATGCCAGCAGGGAGCCGAAAGCATAAAGGGCACCAACATTTTCAAATACTGAAGGTGTGAAAAATCCCGGCACAAGGATAATTATTCCGATGGCACTGAAAAGCAGGATCGCAATATAGGGAGTTTGGAATCTTCTGTGTATTTTGCTGAACATTTTAGGTGCCAGCTTGCGCTGCCCAAGCGAAAAGGCTAATCGGGAAATGCCAATCAGTCCAGCGTTGGTTGCGATCAGCAGGATTGTACCGGCCAGAATGCCGATCAGCGGTTTTAAAATATCGGAGAGAATTTTAACCGGGATATTGGCTGCAATACCTGCCACCGGATCTCTCGCCCACTCGCTTCCCAGTTCCTGAGGGGTCATTGCCATGAACGATACCAGTGAGATACCTGCAAAAATTGCCAGAACTGCGAAAATCATTAATATCAAAGCTCTGGGTACACGTCTCTCAGGGATCCGGGTTTCTTCTGCCATCTGGGAGGCGGTTTCGATGCCGGTATAAGCTATCGAGGCAAGGGCTATCCCCAAAACCAGTTTATCCGGGGATGGCCAGTTATCTACGATACGGCCGATGAGAACCGGGGGGTTGAACAGCAGGATGAAGCCGATAACGATCAGGGTGACCTGAGTTGCGATATCCAGTATAGCAGCGCCAATGTTTATTACTGAAGTTTCTCTGACTCCTATCAGGTTCATCAGCATCAGGAAAAGGATAATTCCGATTGCAACAGCCGTACTGATTACTGGCGAGGACTTCAGGGGTTCCCAGAAAAAACCAAAATAAGGGGGAATTGTAAAGGCTGAGATTGAGATGGTGGCAATATAACTCAACATTAATGCCCAGCCAGCTACGAAACCGATAGCGCGGTTGAAACCATGCAGGGCAAAGCTGGCAGATCCCCCGGCTTCGGGATACATCGCAGTTCCTTCAGCGTAGGTGAGTGCTGTAAAAACGAAAAGGATGCCCGCAATACCCAGGGCTACCGGCGTGGCCCCGGAGGCAGTTACTGCCACTATCCCGAGAGCATAATAGATAGAAGATCCAACGTTGCCATAACCAGCAGAGAATACCGCTGCAACTCCCAGTACTCTCCTCAGACGATATTTTCGAATACGGCGAGGTCGGTAGATTCGGTTACCGGGTTTTTGTTGCCAGCCGTTATCCATAAATATTTATTTTACTCGTTTTCTAATAGCTATATTGCCGATGTATTGTAAGGTGTTATTAACTTGTTGTCAATTATCGTAATAGTTGACCGGGTAAAGATTGCTTAATAAAAAAGAGTCCTTCTCTAGAAGGACTCTTTTTGCAAAAAGCTGCTGGTTTTAGATACTTCTCAGATATCTATCTATATCTGTGGCTGCTCTTTTCCCTGCTCCCATGGCACTGATAACTGTTGCTGAGCCGGTAACTACATCGCCGCCAGCCCAAACCCTGTCTTTCAGAGTTCTTCCGGTAGCTTCATCGGTAATTACAGTACCGTGGCTCGTGGTTTTCAGCCCTTCCGTGGTAGCGGAAATAAGTGGGTTTGGAGTGGTGCCGATTGCAACCACAACCACATCAACATCCAGTGTGAATTCACTGCCGGGTTTAACAATCGGGCGTCTTCGACCGCTTTCATCCGGTTCACCGAGCTCCATTTCATAGCATTCAATGCTTTTTACCGAACCGCGTTCATCCCCAATGAATCGCTTGGGATTGGTAAGTAGCTTGAAAATAATACCTTCTTCTTTTGCGTTTTCGACTTCCTCTTTCCTGGCGGGAAGCTCTGCCTCGGAGCGCCGGTAAACTATATATACTTTCTCCGCGCCCAAACGAAGGGCACAGCGTGCCGAATCCATGGCAACATTACCACCGCCTATTACGGCGACATGTTTGCCCTTTTTCACCGGCGTATCGTATTCGGGGAATTTATAGGCTTTCATAAGATTTACCCTGGTAAGGAATTCATTGGCTGAATAAACGCCATTTAAATTTTCTCCCGGGACATTCAGGAAGCTGGGTAAACCAGCACCGGTTCCCAGGAATACTGCGTCATAGCCATTTTTAAGCAGCTCATCTACTGTTACCAGTTTGCCAACCAGGGAATCCAGCCTGATTTCAACGCCAAGCGAGCTAACGTAATCTACCTCGTTTTTGACAATTTCTTTGGGTAGCCTGAACTGGGGGATACCGTAGGTTAAGACGCCTCCGGCTACATGCAATGCTTCAAAAATGGTAACCTTATGTCCCATTTTGGCCAGATCTGCGGCAGCAGTCAAGCCTGCTGGACCTGATCCTACGACAGCCACTCGCTTTCCACTGGGGGGTGCAATTACGGTATCAATTTTCACCTTATCTTTATTGGCTGTCTCCCAATCTGCAACAAACCTTTCCAGACGTCCGATTGCGATAGGGGCACCCTGCTTTTCCAGTGTACAGGTTTGTTCGCATTGAGATTCCTGGGGACAAACCCTGCCACAGATGCCAGGCAGGGCATTTTTTCTTTTTAGAATCCTAGCTGCCTCAGGCAGATTATTTTCTCTCAGTGCTCTGATAAATTCAGGAATATCAACCTCAACAGGGCAACCAGTAGTACAGTTCCTTTTTTTACACTGGATACAGCGGCTAGCTTCCTGTTGAGCCATTTCCAGTGTATAACCCAGAGCTACCTCATCGAAATTGCGCGCCCTGATCTTGGGATCCTGTCTTGGCATTTCTACACGGTTTAAATCTAATTTCGCCATGCTATTTTCCTTGTTTTTGATTTTATGCTCGGTTACACTGGCATTGCCAGTGTTCCAGTGAGATTTTTTCTTCCTCGGCATAGCCGCGGGAACGCATCATCAGCAGATCCCAGTCTACCTGATGACCATCAAAATCCGGTCCATCAACACAGGCAAAACGGGTAGTCCCATTGATAGATACCCGGCAACAACCACACATACCGGTGCCGTCAACCATGATGGGATTTAAACTGACAGTAGTTTTTACTCCAAAAGGTTGAGTTGTTAGAGAACAATATTTCATCATTACTGCTGGACCGATGGCAATCACCCTGTCTATTTTTTCGCCGGAAGAAAGGATTTCTTTCAGGGGCTCTGTGACTACTCCTTTTCTTCCATATGTCCCGTCATCGGTAGTTACAACCAGTGTATCGCTGTAACTTTTTAATTTTTCTTCCCAGAAAAGCAGGTTTTTACTCCGGGCTCCCATGATGGAAATAACCCTGTTGCCTGCTCGCTTAAGTTCGCGTGCAATCGGAGCAATAGGAGCTACACCGATACCGCCGGCAACACAGACCACAGTGCCAAAATTTTCGATATGAGTTGGGATGCCGAGTGGACCAAGAAAATTCAAGATGGCATCGCCAGCTTTCAATCGCGCCAGACGACAGGTAGTAGCACCGGCTTCCATGAAGATAATGGTCACACTGCCTTCAGAAGCGTCCCAATCAGCAAAGGTTAGCGGGATCCGCTCACCCTTTTCGTCGATACGGACGATTACAAACTGTCCGGCTCGAGCTTTTTTGGCTACCTCCGGGGCTTCTATTTTAAATAGATGAATTATTGGAGCTAAGTCCTGGCGCTCCAGAATCTTATACACTGATTTCTGCCTCCTCACATTGTTTTTTGGATTGGACGGGTGGTACCGGGGCTTTTCTGATCTGCTTCCGGTAAGCACATTGCAGGCACCTCATAGCTTCAGCGACGGCGGTCTTTTCATCGAACCCAAGTTCAACTTCTACGAAGTTTCCACATCGTTTTTCAACTGGAAGACACGGCATTACAGCCTGATCTCGATCCTGGAATCCCGGATCGACCGTACAGGCAGGTACCTTCTCTGTATATTGATGCCTTTTTGCCAGCTTCTCGCTGATATCACCTGTTCCTCCGAGGTATTTATCAATTGCACTGGCAGCACATCTGCCTGCCTGGATTGCCTCGATTACGGAGGCTGGACCCAGCACCGCATCTCCACCGGCAAAAACGCCAGGTTTGCTGGCCATTAAAGTTTGTGGATCCACTTCGATCGTATTATTTCTGGTAGTTTTCAATCCAAACTGTGCTGGAATATCAGGAACCTGTCCGATCGCCTCAATTATCGCATCAAACTCCAGATTAAAATCTCCTCCCTTAACCACCACTGGTCGGCGCCTGCCGCTTTCATCTGGCTCGCCCAGTTCCATTTTGTTACAGGTAAGTTGTAAATGGTTATTTACCCGGCTGATTTTAACGGGGGAAGATAAAAACAGAATTTTGATATTTTCTTCGAGAGCAGCTTCTACCTCTTCGGGGCTTGCAGGCATTTCAGCCCGGGTCCGCCGATAAACAATCGTAATATCCGTTGAGCCAATCCTGAGCGCTGTGCGAGCACTATCTATGGCAACGTTTCCGCCTCCGATTACGGCTACTCTGGATCCCAGTTCAACCTTCTGTCCCAGACTTACTTTTCTTAAAAAAGTGGCTCCATCCATGACACCCGGCAGATTTTCACCTTCTATCCTTAAATTTGTTCCCCGGTGAGCGCCCAGGGCAACGAATACAGCGTTATATCCCTGTTCGAAAAGAGTGTCCAGTGATTCTATTCTGGTATTCAGTTTCAGTTCAATGCCGGCGCGGAGAATTTCATCAATCTCTGAGTTCAGTATATCTTCTGGCAGGCGGTAGCGCGGAATACCTATCCTCATCATTCCACCTGCTACCGGTAAAGCTTCGAAAATGGTCACGGAATGCCCCAGCTTCGCCAGGTAATAACCAGCGGTTAAACCGGCGGGACCTGAGCCCACGATCGCAACTTTCTTTCCAGTAGGAGGAAGTTTTTTACCCATCTCCCGCCATTGCGTTCCGCCTTTTTCGGCTGCGAAACGTTTTAAAAATTTTATAGCGATCGGTTTATTCAACTCATTGCGACGGCAACCTGTTTCACAGGGATGGATGCATACCCTGCCGAGAGTAGCAGGAAAGGGTACTTTTTCTCTGATTACTCCCAGTGCATCGGCATATTGTCCTTCCGCAATTAAGTGTACATAGAGGGGAGCGTCTACTCCGGCAGGACAGGCATAGCTACAGGGATTGGTGATAGTTTCACGCTTTACTTCAGGGTTCCATTCGGCGGCTTTGTCCATCAGAGCCCCGGTCGGGCAAACCTCAACACAGGCGCAACAAAGATGACAGCTCGAAGATTTAAGCGATTTATCATCGGATGGTCCCGGAATCCTGTCATCACCGGAACCGGTCATTTTGATTGCTCCGATGCCTTTAACATCCTTACACATACGGACGCACCGGGTGCATCCAATACATAGATTGTAGTCACGATTAAAAAATGGATTATCCGTATAAACCGGTAGATTCCGATAAGAATAATCGAATTCTTTGTTCTCCAACCCGATGTAATCTGCTACTTTTTGAAGCTCGCAATTTCCATTTCTGGCGCAAAGGACACAGCGTCTGGTAACTTCGACATTACGCAGGCAGATGTCGTAAGGTTTGCACCGCTCCCTCCTCCAGCAAACCAGACATCCGCAGGGATGCTTTGCCAGTAATCTTCGCAAAGCATCACGGCGCAGGTTACGGAGAGCTGGAGAATCTGTTTTTATTTTCATACCCTCAGTGACAGGTGTATTACAGGCAAGCGGAAAATCATCCCTGCCTTCGATTTCCACAATGCACAGTTTACATGAATTATCTGCAGGGAGGTCGGGATGATAACAGAGAGAGGGGACATAAATTCCGGCAGATTCCGCAGCCTGAAGGATAGATAAACCACTCCTGGTTTTGATTGCCTTTCCGTCAATCGTAATACTTAACTCTTCCATAAGAACTCGTTTCCCTTTTCAGTATATTGGGTTATAGCTCTCCCTAATCTTATCATCTATACTTTAACATTTCATGTGGGTTCATCTCAAGTATGAAAATCATTAATTTCGACTACAATTATCTAATAAATTAATTATAATTAATTAATCATGATAACATTTTTAACAAAATACCGTTATAAATAATAGCAGGAAATCATGTCAGAAGTTTTATTCGGTGACACCGATTATCAAATCGATCTTTTGACACAGGATAATAAGTAATTTATACTACAATCAAATACACTGAATACCATTTGTAAACAGTCTGCATATGTATTTTAAATTGCATAATGTTGATCAGAATTTATGGGGGCAGGGATGACCAGAATTCAGAGTAAAAAGGTAAAAATCGATGATTTAAACTGTCATTATCTGGTCGGTGGACAGGGGGATCCACTCATTATTATTCATGGTGGAAGCTCTGGCGCTAGTGCCTGGCGGGAGAATATCATCGCGCTTTCAAAGCATTATACAATCTACGTACCCGATTTGCCTGGCTTTGGTCTTAGTGATCCGCATCCGGGGAATTATTATATACCTGAGATGGTGGAATTTATTGACAAGTTTGCAGAAACTTTAGGGCTTGAGAATTTCTATTTGATGGGACATTCTCTCGGAGGTGGAGTGGCGCTTCACTATACTCTGAAGAATCCCGGCAAAATACGCAAGCTCGTGCTGGTCAGCAGCCTTTGTCTGGGCAAAGAAATCGCCTGGTGGATCCGCTTTTTCTCATTTCCAGCATTGTGCCGTTCGATCGGGAGGGCTTGCATTTCATTGTTTCGCTGGATTAAATACGTTGCAAGGTTCTTTGGACCATGGGATCTGGTGGAGCCGATTTCCCGGACCAGCCTGCAGATAGGAAGTTGTATTGCCAATCTTACAGAACAAACGATTGTTCTTTTAAGCCAGTTACCTAAAATCATGGTACCAACACTGGTAGTCTGGGGTGCCAGGGATCCTATCGTACCTTTTTGCCAGGCTTATACAGCAGCAGAGCTTATTCCAGACTGCAGGGTCCAGGTTTTTGATAAGTGTGGTCACAGCGTTTATCGCGAGCGTTTGCAAGAATTCACGAGTGTACTGGCGGGATTTCTGGGTTAACCATAGCAAGGCTTGCAGGGATTAATCTTAATATCTTTTTGCCAGGAATATCAGGGAAATTACCAGAGCAACCAGCCAGATTAGCAGTATAATAATGAAACGCCAGTTTAATTTTCTGCGTTCTGGCGAACTGCTGGATTGACTTTTCGAAGATACTTTAGATTCTGCTAAGGTTTTATTGCTCGCAATTGTTTTAGTCTTGTTGCTATTCGCTTTATGTTTTCTGGACATTTTTGCTCTGCCTGAGCACCTTATTTATACTTGGTTAAAAAGAAATGCCCTTTAATTTTGACAAAGAATCTGCATTTATTATAGGCAGATTCGGCAGACAAAGTCACTTTTTATGAAATTGAGGGAACCGCGAAACGCAGAAAAGTTTCAGAGGGAAATCAAGGGAGTAAAGCTGGCATCAAAAATGTATTATTGTTCCAGGGAAGGATACCAGTCCAAAGCTGCATACTTGGGAGGTTTCTTAAGGAAGCGTCCCGGAGCATCTCATCCAGTAATCTCATCTTTACTGAAACCACTAACCAATCGGGTTTCTTTGCCTTACTTTAATAAGCGGATGGTAGAAGCTAATGTATTGCACTAATTGTACTTTTTGCTTTTTAGATTAAACTTTGCGATTGCCTTTCGGTAAATTTTGTTTAGTATTTTTTATATGTCTGTTATAATCTTTCTAACATCAAAAAGTTATTCAGGGGGCGTAAATTGGCTAACTTGAAATATGCCGACCGTATAATTACCGACACGGGCTTCGAATCAACCCATGTTTTAAAGGTAGATCAGAACCGTCTGAAGGACTTTTTTAATGTGGACTGCTACTGGTTCTGGCGTAGTAGCCCCAACCAGATAGTAATGGAGACCCTCTTCAGTGACTGCAACCAGGTCATCGGTCTGGTTGGAGCCGATCCGGAGAATCCCTTCAGCCTGGGAGGAGAGATGACTGTTTGGGTGGATGGGGAAAAGAATATACTTACCAGAAGCAGTCTGATATTCGTCCCGGCGGGAGTGCCCTTCGGGCCGGTACAAATAAACCACCTAGAGCATCCTATATGCTATGCTGCCATCGGCATTCGTCCTGACCGCAAAAAGGTGAGGGATCCCTCTCTACCTCGATATACTATTTTAGCCGAGACCAAAGAGAAAGCTATCAAACCTCCATCCCCTCCTAAAAGGACTCTCAGGGTGACTAATATCCTCCATATGGAAGACGATATGGTGAAAGGCTCCTTCTATGTGAATATAAATTGGCAGTATGAAGGCTATGGTCAAGCTCCGATGGAAGTCCATAACCACGAATGGCCAGAGCTCATTGCCATGCTCGGCTGTGATCCAGAACATCCCTATGATCTGGGTGGAATTTATAGTATTGACCTGGATGGTGAGACATATTATCTCAGTAAAAGTTGTTTAATCTGCATTCCCGCTCGCGTGATGCACTGTCCATGGAAATTTCTGGAGGTTCGCAAGCCTACCCTGACCATAACCGCAAGTCCTTCAGGACTGTATTATAGCTCCGAGAAAAATCAATGGTAGATGATCTAGTTCAGATAGAATGGTGACACTATAATAGTGTTATGAAAATAATAAGTGGATTAGTCCCTGGAGCCTTAAAATTAGCCAAATTGAATCTTAACCTGTCTCGGGAGGCAAGGAGAAGGCTGGAGTGGTTTGAATACTATGCTGCCCATGGACAGAATGCCCGTCTGACCTGTCGTCATTTCGATATCAGTCCGCAGACCTTCTACCGCTGGAAGAGACGCTATGACCCCATGCATCCCCAGACACTGGAAAGTCATTCTTGCCGGCCCAGGCATGTGAGACAGCCGACCTGCAATACAGAATTGGTACCCGTCGTTCTCGGGATACAGGAAGCATATCCCAGATGGGGGAAAGATATGTTTGGCAGGCAAGGGATAGAAAGTTATGATAGGACTTATACTGCTTTAACTCATACCCCATTGCATTTGCTTTGGGCAGGCAGCCGGCACGGCAGCAGCTTTGGTTTTGAAAACCGGCGTTAGCGTCAGAAAAGTGAATTATCCTGACCTGTATACCAGTCTCAAAAAACAGGGAGTGATTTTACCCGAAATAAAAGCAAGTTAACTCCTGCGCTCCTTCTTAAAAAGGGGGAAAGTGATCATGAGCATGCCCGAAGATATCGCCGATTTCAAAAAAGTTCTGGCATCGATTGTTAAACCGGAAAATATTCTTGATGATGCTGTTCACCTTGAGAAGTATTCCAGGGATTGCAGCTTTGTAGCTGGAAGCAGACCTCTACTTCTAGTATATCCGGAGACAGGAGATGAGGTGAAGAGAATCGTTATATGGGCTGGCGAGACAGGGATACCTCTGGTGCCGGTTAGTTCGGGGCCGCCCCATTTCCACGGAGATACTGTTCCTTCTCAAAGCGGAATCGTGGTCGATTTCAGTAAAATGAGACGTATTCTGAAAATAGATCCTATAAACCGATATGCCCGAGTCGAACCGGGCGTAACCTACGCTGAACTCGTTCCCGAAGTTAGAAAGCACGGCTTGAGACTTAACCTTCCCCTCTTACCCCGGGATTCTAAGTCGGTGGTCACCAGCCGGCTGGAAAGAGAACCGGTTCTTATCCCCAAGTACCAATACGATTATACTGATCCTTTGCTAACTCTGGAAGTGGTTTATGGCACTGGAGATGTCTTCCGGACGGGCTCAGCCTCTGGCCCGGGAGATTTGGACCACCTGAAATCAGACATGGTCAATCCCTGGGGCCCTGGTTCAGTTGACTACTATAGATTCTTAACAGGTGCCCAGGGCACGATGGGACTGGTTACCTGGGCGACCATCAAGACGGAAGTCTTACCCTCCTTACAAAAGCTATTTTTTATCCCGGTCACAGATGCTGTAGGTTTTCCTCCCCTTCTGGCTGCGTTATTGAGACAGCGGGTGGTGGATGAATGCCTGGTTTTGAACAATGTCAACCTCGCAGCTATTCTGGCCGAAAACTGGCCGGAGGATTACCTGGAGCTGAAGAAAAGCCTGCCACCATGGACCGTCATCACCTGCGTGGCCGGCTATCAGAGATACCCGGAGGAACGGGTAGCCATCCAGGAAAAATATCTCCTGAATATCTGCCGCAGTCTAAATTTGAGAGAGCAGTTGGATCTCCCCGCTGCCGGAATTCGAGGAAGCACCGTCCTGGAGCTCCTCTCCGGTTCCTGGAAAAAGAAAACTTATTGGAAGCAGTGCTTTAAAGGCGCTTGTCATGATATCTTTTTCCTTGCACCTCTAAGTCGGGTGGCTGACTTCATCAATCTCGTACAGAAGATTGCTGCCAGGCTCCGTTATCCTGAGGAGGATATCGGTTGCTATATCCAGCCGATGGTGCAGGGCAGGGGGTGCCACTGCGAATTTAATCTTTTTTGTGATGAATCGAACCCTGATGAAGTGGCCAAAGTGAAAAGGTTGTTTATGGAAACTTCTGAAGTATTAATTCAGAACGGGGCTTTTTTCAGTCGACCTTACGGTCCGTGGGCTGAGATGGTCTTCAGCCGGTATACCGAAGGTGTGATTGCCCTGAAAAAACTGAAGAATATTTTCGATCCCCACGAAATCCTGAATCCGGGCAAACTGTGCTTTTAGGAGGAAGCTTGTGGAAACTCTAAAAGACTACCTTTATACAATGGAATCCTGCAATAGCTGTGGTCAGTGTCGCTTCATTCTGGGTCCCCTCTCGAAAGGCAAAGACTACGTTGAAGTCTGCCCCATCTATTCGCGCTTCCTTTTCGAGTCTTATTCAGGGCAGGGCTTAATCAACATTGCCCAGGAGATCCTGGAAGGCACACTTGGGTACGAAGAAGGACTGCTTGAGCACATCTACTCCTGTACAACCTGCGGAGCCTGTGATATCAACTGTAAGTCCGTCCGTGACATGGAAGTGATGGATACCATACTGGCGCTTCGGGCAAAATGCGTTGAAGACGGTTATGGACCTTTACCTGCCCACAAAAAATATTCCTCTCTGGTAGAAAAGGAACATAACATATACGGGAAAGACCATGACCAGCGATTCGACTGGCTGCCCGAAGGAACACTCACCACGAATTCTGATACCGTCTATTTTGCCGGTTGTACCACTTCTTACCTTTATCCCGAGATTGGGATAAATACGGTCAGGTTGCTGCAGGCCAGTGATATAAAATTTGATGTATTATCTGCTGGTGAATATTGCTGCGGAGCCCCCCTGTGGCGGACGGGTCAAATGGCTGCAGCCGAGAAACTGGTACGCCATAACCTTGACATGATGAAAAAACGGGGAATCAAGACCCTGGTCACCAGCTGCGCCGAATGTTACGGCACTTTTAAAGGCCTGTATCCACGCATAGAAGAGCTTAGCTTTGAGGTGCTTCATATCACCGAACTACTCCGGAGAAGTTTACAAAAGGGCCAGCTCCAGTTTACAAATAGATTGTCAATGAAAGCAACTTATCATGATCCCTGCCTGCTTGGACGTCTTTCAGAGCTTTATATACCATGGAAAGGAGAAATCAAGGCTTTCGGTTATCACGATCCGCCAAAAAAATTCAGGCGTGGAACCTATGGCGTCTATGCAGCACCGCGTGAAATCCTGAAGGCTATCCCCGGAATTGAATTAGTTGAAATGACTCGCAGGGCTGAAAATGCTTTCTGCTGTGGCGGAGGAGGCGGCGTACCGGACGCCTTTCCGGAGCTATCATTATGGATCGCCAGCGAAAGATTGGGTGAAGCCGCTTCGACCGGGGCAGAGGCAATTATCTCCGCCTGCCCTTTCTGCAAGTCCAGTTTCGAAAAGGCTATTATTGCAAAACAAAATCCTCTACACTACTACGATATAACTGAGTTGATCGCCAGAGCAATTTAAAATGAAAAGGTGGTGAATATGAGCTTACCCGGATATATCTATAAAATGCTGGAAAATGTGGTAGGTCCAGAAAATATCAGCGACAGTCCGCATATCCTTGCAGCATACCGGCACTTTTCACCTCAGGCTGTCCACAGACCTGTAAGTCCCGCTGCGGTTATTTTGCCCGGCAGCACCGAAGAGGTCCAGAACCTCATCAGGATTTGTAATAGATACCATATAAAATATATTCCAGAAGTTTCTCTTTTTGGCATGTCTGCCGTAGCCTTTCCGGATACAGTAATTATTAATCTCCGCCGGATGAATCGCATCCTGGAGATCAACGAGGTCGACCGTTACGCTGTGATTGAACCGGGCGTGAGGCATGTCCAGCTAAAGCCGGAAGTCCTGAAACGGGGTTTGAATTATCCAACGGCTTCGGTAGGTCCTTCCTGCTCCGTGCTGGCCAATTTCGTGGCTTCTGGCGACCATCATGTACAACACAGCTTTTCACGCGTCTCCCGTTATCTCCTGGGGATAGAATGGGTCCTGCCCACAGGCGAAATTTTAAGAGTAGGCTCACCGGCCCTGGGTGCCGGATGGTTTTGCGCCGATGGTCCCGGTCCCGCCCTGCGGGGACTGGTGAGGGGTTGGAACGGCTGGGGAGGAGGTCTGGGCATCGTTACCAGAATCGCTATCGGCCTGGATGCCTGGAAAGGCCCCCCTACCCTGCCTGTCGAAGGCCACAGCCCGCAGTATCAAATCCGCCTTCCCCGCGAATGTCACCGCGTCCATATCTTCAAGTTCCCCTCCCTGGACAGGGTGAGGGACGCTATGCTGGAAATCGGAAAGGCAGAGATTGGCTTTGCGGTACTGAAATTTTTCTATGCCACCGAAGCAGTTCTGTATACCGAATCAGCTAATGATTTCTGGGAACTCTGGAACAGCGGCCTCTATCAGAAGGAGCTTCCCCAGGCCCTCTGGGTCTACCTGGCTACCTGGACTCCTGAAGAGATGGAATATGAGGAGCGGGTACTGAGCGATATCATCCGGGAGACCGGGGGAGAGCCGGTGGAGGAGTCTATCCGTAAAAAATACGAAGAGAACATGGACTTTTTTATCATGGTTAGTTTTCTGCAAAGAACGCTTAAGCTGGGAGGAGGATGGTCGCCAACCAAACTCGGTGGTGATTCTGTACATCATATGTTCGAAGTGGCTAAGTCTATCCCCGAATTTTTATCTGAATTTATTGATAAAGGTCTGATTCTGAATGCTCCGCACAATTTCCAGATTATTCCCATGGAATACGGCCATATGGCCCATATCGAGCTGCTGTACTTCTACGACCGGACAGCCCCGGACCGGCGGAAGGTTCAGATGGACATCTCTCAAAAATCACTGGAGACGGATATCCGTCATGGCTTCCACGCCGCTACCCCGGCCCACGGCCGGGCGATGATGGAAAAATATGGGCCGCTCTGGAGCAATTTTCATCTCTGGGCCGCTAAAATACGAGCGGCTTTTAATCCTCAGGAAATATCAAATCCTACATCATAATAAGCAGGGGTGCTATATTCATCCATCATGTGATGTGAGAGGAGGGATAGTAACGCACAGTATCAAATACGGAGATATTATTACATAGATGAGTATGCCTGCGCTTACCCTGAGGCTGGGGTTTCTTGCTATCACGATGATGGGGAGATTGATAGAATTGCCCTGTTTTCGGGCGATATGGTATATTTTAGTATGCTTATGGATGTGAACATTGTGTTCATTGAGTCTGGAGGGATTACTTCTCCAGCTGGATTTTTTGCCGGTGCCGCCTATGCAGGTATCAAGAAAAAAAGTCCAGATGCTCTTGATCTGGCATTGCTTTACTCTGAGACTGATGCGGATGTAGCAGCCGTATTTACCACCAACCGGATTAAGGCTGCTCCGGTGATAGTTGATCAGAAAAGATTGGAGCAAAATGGCAAAATCAGAGCGGTATTGGTAAACAGTGGATGTGCCAATGCCTGCACCGGCGAAAAAGGGATTGAAGATGCCCTGCAGACTACCTTATTAGCAGCGGAGTATCTGGGTATTCCGGCTGAGAAGGTGCTGGTTGCCAGTACAGGCGTTATCGGAGTGCGGTTACCTTTTGAGAATATTAAGGACGGCATTGGGCGGATTGCCCTTACCAGGGAAGGAGGTCATCAATTCACCCGTGCGATCATGACCACAGATACCAGACCCAAGGAATGTGCGGTCAGAATAACTGGTAAAGGGGTGGATTTTGTTATTGGGGGTACTGCCAAAGGTGCTGGAATGATCCATCCCAATATGGCAACCATGCTCGGATTTCTCGCTACTGATGCAGCCGTTGATGCGGGATTTTTAAAGAGGGCATTAAAGGCGGCCGTGGATGACACATTTAACATGGTGTCTGTGGATGGTGATACCAGCACGAATGATACGGTTCTGATACTGGCTAATGGGCTGGCAGGTAATCCTCCAATAAGAGAAGACAGCAAACTGGCCAGCGTTTTCCAGCAGGCGTTGAACCGGGTTTGTCTAAAACTGGCAAAGGGCATCGCTGCCGATGGTGAGGGGGCTACTCGTTTAATTGAAATTCAGGTAAACGGTGCACTTTCTATCAGGGATGCCAGGCTGGTTGCCAGAACTATTGCGAGTTCTCCGCTGGTCAAAACTGCCGTGCACGGCTGCGATCCAAACTGGGGCAGGGTTGTGGCGGCAGCTGGAAGGAGCGGTGCAGAGCTGGAACAGGACAAAATTGATGTATATTTCGGAGATCTTTGTCTGTTAAAATCCGGCACTCCCCAGCAATTTGAAAAGTCTGAAGCGAGTAAAATCCTCAGGAATAAAGAAGTAGTGATGAGAGTGAATCTTAACCTGGGGCAATACAGCGCTGTTGCCTGGGGATGTGATTTATCAGAAGAATACGTGGTAATCAATAGCGAATATACTACATAATCATCAGGATAATGAAATGGGAAAATTTACTGATATAATCGTGGTTAAAATCGGCGGTTCCACCCTTGGTCAGCATGATACAACACTGGAAGATATCGTAACCCTCCAGAAGCGGGGTGTATCCCTCGTGGTTGTCCACGGAGGCGGGAAAATCATCACTGACTGGTTGAATAAACTGGGCGCAGACAGCCGGTTTGTGATGGGGGAAAGGGTAACAGATTTGATGGGGTTGCAGGTGGTGACAGCCGTACTGGCCGGTCTGGTAAATAAAGAACTGGTGGCTTCAATCAATCGCCTTGGTGGCAAAGCTGCTGGTATCAGCGGAGTGGATGGAGCATTGTTCCAGGCAAAGATAAAGTCGCCTGATCTGGGCTATACAGGAGAAATAACTGGAGTCAATACTGAAACGGTGAAGATTTTACTGGCAGGCGGATTTGTGCCGGTCATCTCACCGGTCAGTCTTAATTATCTTGAAAAATCAACAACAGCTCCTCTTTTGCTGAACGTAAATGCGGACCTGGCTGCCGGAGAGATTGCTGCGGCGCTTGGAGCTTCAAAATTGATTTTTCTGACCGATGTGGCGGGAATTTCTGATAAATCCGGCAGTGTGAGAGAAAGTTTAAATCCTGAAGAAGCAGAAGCTCTGATATCTTCCGGCGCTGCTTCCGGAGGTATGATTCCCAAAATCAGAGCCGGAATCAGGGCTTTGCAGGGTAAGGGTATTGTACGGATTATAGATGGCAGATTATCGCATGCGCTGCTTAACGAGTTAAGCCAGAGTGAAAGCGGTACTACCATCCGGATGAAATAGAGGTGAATTTAATGGAATCTGCAGGTCAATCTTTATCGCAGGAACTGACACAGAAATACATGATGAATTTTATCAATCGTGTACCCGTTACTTTTGTGAGGGGTGAGGGAATGTACCTCTGGGACGATAGAGGTAAACAATACCTGGATTTTGTAGGTGGTTGGGCGGTTGACAGCCTGGGTCACTGCCATCCGGTTCTGACCAGAGCAATCTGCGAACAGGCAGCGACACTGATACAGGTCTCCAATGCTTATTATACTCTTCCCCAGGCCAGGCTGGCTGAGCTGCTGGTCAATAATAGCTGTTTGAACAAAGCGTTTTTTGCCAACAGCGGAGCAGAAGCCAATGAAGGTGCAGTAAAACTTGCCAGAAGATGGGGTGCTTTGAAGCGAAACGGCGCCTACGAAGTAATCACAGCTTTCAATTCTTTTCATGGCAGGACGCTGGCGATGATTGCGGCGACCGGGCAGGAGAAATTCCAGAAGCCTTATCAACCATTGCCTTCGGGTTTTGTGAATGTGGAATTCAATAATATAGAAGCGATCAAGCGGGCAACCTCAGAAAAAACCTGTGCTGTGATGCTTGAGCCTGTCCAGGGAGAAGGGGGAGTGAATCTTCCTTCGAACGATTATTTAATGCAGGTGCGTGCCCGGTGCGATGAATCCGGTATTCTTCTGATTCTGGATGAGGTGCAGACAGGAATCGGCAGATTGGGCAAGCTTTTTGGATATGAGGTGTTCGGAATCAAGCCGGATATTATCACGCTGGCAAAGGGGCTGGCAAGCGGCGTTGCAATCGGAGCAATTCTGGCAAATGAAAAAGCTTCTGTATTTATGCCGGGCGACCATGGCTCAACCTTCGGCGGCAATCCTCTGGCCTGTGCAGCGGCCTGCGCAGTAACCGGATATATAATAGAAAAGAATCTACCGGAAAATGCCCGGGTTACCGGAGATTATCTGAAATCCAGGCTTCTGGAATTGAAGCGTCAGCATAATTTCATCAAAGATGTCCGTGGTTGTGGTTTGTTGATTGCGATGGAGTTTGACAGGGATATGGCTGAAAAGGTGATGTACGCCTGTCTGGAGAAAGGTTTGCTTGTCAACCTTTTAAAGCCCAGTCTGTTGCGTTTTATTCCACCCCTGATAATCAGCCGGCATGATGTTGATGAAGGGATAGGGATCCTGACTGATGTATTGGATAAACTTCACAATTAGGCTCTCGTAAAAGCGGACGTGGTGCAGGATGACGTGGCTGACTACCAGAACCCAGCATTATCTGAGCTATCTGGTCAGGGAATTCAAGCGTAGCTCCAGAAAAGGGTGGCTTGGTGGCAGTATTTTAGCCCTGATCGTCACCTGTTTTCTGGTGGTGGTAATTTCTCTGGTATTTTTTTCCGGCATTCCGGTTTTTCAGAATCCAGAATCCGGAAATGAGGTACTCGCTATCCAGCAGGTTTCATCCATTCAGCCTTCCGTAGTGGCTGATGCCGTTAGACTGTCGCAGGAGCTTTACGGCCCGAGCCAGGAAGCAAAGGAGATGGTTAGCCAGTTGCTGGCTGCCTATACTTTGTGCGCGGGTAAAGATATAATTATTGTGTTTAATTCCGGTGGTTGGGGAAGTACTTCAATATCACAGTCTGTCGACTGGGAGAGTATTATTAGCGGGATAAAAAAGAAGTTAAGCCAGTATGGTTACAGGGTCGCGACCATTAATTACAGGAGAACACAGTATAATTTCCCGGGTATATTAAATGAACTGAAGGAGATGGTGACGGGATATCTGACCAAAGCCAGAGACCTGGCCTGTAGAATCGAATTTTTAACCAGACATTATCCCAAATTGCGGGTTATTCTGGCGGGCGAAAGCATCGGTACCGTTATCTGTGATAGCGCTATGAATTACCTGAAAAATAACGACAGGGTGTTCAGCATCCAGACCGGTACGCCCTTCTGGCAGAAGAATACTATCAGTGACAGGACACTGGTTTTGAATGATAATGGATTTACTCCGGATGCTTTCAGTCATGGTAAGGTGATGACAATTCTCATCACCAGCCTAAAAAATTTCCTTGGGCTGGATGACAACCGGGATAGCGGTACTGTTCTGGGGTTTTTATCATCTCCAGGACATGAGTACTGGTGGCAAGATCCGGGAGTCTGTTTGCCCATTGAAGACTTCCTGAGCAGGCATTTTGGAGTAGAAAGAAAGTATGCATATTAAGGAGGCATAAATTGTCGGACAAAGTTGTACTGGCTTACAGCGGAGGAGTTGATACTTCGGTTGCTATAAAGTGGGTACCGGAACATTATAAGATGGAGGTAATCACCCTGACGGTAGATATCGGTAATGTTCCGGATCTGGAAGCCATCCGCCAGAAGGCGGAGAAATTGGGTGTTAAAAAGGCTGTGGTAATAGATGCAAAGGATGTTTTTGTCAAAGAGTACTGCTGGCCGGCATTGCAGGCTGATGCCGTTTACGAAGGGGTATATCCGCTGGCAACTGCTCTGGGACGTCCTTTAATCGCCAAATTGCTGGTTGAGACTGCACTGGCAAATGGAGCAAAGGCGGTGTCTCATGGCTGTACCGGTAAAGGTAATGATCAGGTTAGATTCGATGTCGGCATTAATACTCTTGCACCGGAGCTAAAGATCATCGCTCCTGCACGGGAATGGAAGATGACACGTGAGGAAACCATCCAGTATGCCCAGAAAAACGGGATACCGGTTCCGGTTACAAAAGCCAATCCATACTCAATAGATGAAAATCTCTGGGGAAGAGCAATCGAATGCGGAATACTGGAAGATCCCTGGAATGAGCCGCCGGAAGATGCTTTTCTCTGGACAAAATCTCCCGATAAGACTCCCGATAAACCGGCTTACGTTGAAATCGAATTTGAAAAGGGTATTCCGGTTGGATTGAACGGGGAGAGAATGGATGGTGTAAAGCTGATTGACAGACTGAACAAAATCGCCGGTGAGAATGGGGTGGGCAGGATCGACCACATTGAAAACCGTCTGGTAGGCATAAAATCACGGGAAGTTTATGAAGCTCCTGCCGCAGTGGTTTTGCTCGAGGCACATTTGGCGCTTGAGCACCTCACTTTAACCAAACAGCAGTTGAGATTCAAACAGAAGGTGGCTGTCGAATATGCAGACCTGATTTATAACGGGCTCTGGTTCAGTGCCATGCACCAAGATCTGGCAGCTTACGTGCAAAGCACACAGCGTTTTGTGACCGGCACTGTCCGTGTGAAGCTATTCAAAGGTAATTGCCTGGTGGTGGGGCGCAAATCTCCTTATTCTTTATACAGCTATCAGCTTGCCACATATGATAAAGGTGATGTTTTTGACCAGAGTCACTCTGTTGGCTTTATCCAATTATGGGGACTTCCGGTAAAGACGCAGGCGCAGCTTCAACCGGTTTTCGAGGATGAGGGAAGCCTTAAAAGCCTGAAAAAGAATAAAAAGGCAATTCAGTGAGCCTGATTAGAGGAAGATTTAGCAAAGAAATGGCTGAGGCGGTTAAAAAATATACCGCCTCTTTACCTTACGACTGGCGATTGTATCATTATGACATAGCCGGTTCCGTTGTCCATGCCAGAATGCTGGCAGCGAAAGGAATTATTTCGGAACAGGATGCGCAGGTTATTGTTCGTGGACTGCAGGAAATCGAAAAGGAAATTGAAGCGGGCTCTTTCCAGTTCAAGCCTGAGCTGGAAGATATTCATATGGCCATCGAGCACCGACTTACTGAAAAAATCGGGCAGGCAGGTGCCAGACTTCATACGGCGCGCTCCCGTAACGATCAGGTTGCCCTGGATTTGCGACTATACATAAAAGATGTAATCAGGAAAACCCTGGAAGCCATAAAAAATCTGCAAAAGGTGGTTTTAAGCCTTGCAGAATCCCAGGGAGAAGCAGTCCTGCCGGGATATACACATCTCCAGAGGGCGCAACCGGTTTTATTGGCGCACCACATGCTGGCCTATTTTGAGATGTTCCAGAGGGATAAAGGCAGATTTAAAGATTGTCTGAAAAGAGCGGATGTAATGCCTCTGGGGAGTGGAGCATTGGCTGGAGTGGCATATGAAATTGACAGGGAGATGATTGCCAGAGAACTGGGCTTTAGCTCGATATCCAGAAACAGCCTCGATGCAGTATCTGACCGGGATTTCATTATTGAATATGAAGCTGCCGCTAGCATCTGCATGATGCATTTATCCCGCCTGGCTGAAGAGATCATCCTCTGGTCAACTGCCGAATTCGGCTTTATCGAACTGGATGAAGCATATACGACCGGAAGCAGTATAATGCCTCAAAAGAAGAATCCGGATGTGGCAGAACTGGGGCGGGGTAAAACCGGCAGAGTTTATGGCCATTTAGTTGGCTTGTTGACGGTAATGAAAGCCTTGCCTCTCTCGTACAACCGGGATTTACAGGAGGATAAAGAGGGACTCTTCGATACTGTTGATACCCTGTTAGCCTCGCTGGAAGTTTTCACCGGGATGCTCTCTACAATGCAGGTTAATAAAGATCGCATGCTTGAGGCACTGGATAAAGGATATCTGCTGGCAACCGATATAGCTGATTACCTGGTTAAAAAGGGTTTGCCGTTCCGGGCTGCTCATGAGGTCACCGGTAAATTGGTACAGTGGGCGATCAAAGAAGGCAGGTCATTCGACAGGATCAGTTTGAGTGAGTACAGGAATTTTTCTCCCCTGTTTGAGGAGGACGTGTACTCGATCAATTATCAGACTTCTCTGTCTGCCCGCAACAATCCCGGGGGAACAGCTCCTGTTAGAGTTAAACGCGCACTGGAAGATGCGCGTAAGGCTCTGGAGAATGAAACAGGAAATTCAGGATAAAATAATCAGTGGTTAAGGTGAGATGACGCCTTAACCACTGAATTTTTACGATGACATGAAAAGAATGTTAACTGGTTTTGATTTTATTCTGGGTGCGTATGCATCTGGTGCACAGATGCAGTTGTTTGAGTTTACCGTTCACCATAACCGTTGCCGGATGTATATTAGGGATAAACCGCCGATTGGTATGCCTTTTGGAGTGGCTAACATTCTCGCCAAAAATGGGAGTTTTCCCACAAATATCGCACTTCAATTCGCTGTCTCCTTTGACTTCTCAGGTATGATATTGTAAACTACCTTGCAACAATATACCATATTTTATTATATTATTCAAAAATCGGCTGGGACTGGTATAATATATAGTCCCGATTCAGCGAATAGATCTTTCTGGCAATGGGAATGCACCAGTTAGACGAGGTACGGAGTAGATGAAAAAAATAGAAACTGCCGATGGGCAGGTATTGCGAGATACATTCTCTGCTGCGACAGCCTGGCTGGAGAAAAGCGTCGCAGATATAGATGCCCTGAATGTCTTCCCGGTACCAGATGGAGATACGGGAACCAATATGCTTCTGACCATGCGTTCGGCTGTTGAAGAGGCTTTCCGTGTTCCTGACCACAGTGCTTCAGCAGTATCGCAAGCAATGGCAAAAGGGGCTTTAATGGGAGCCAGAGGTAACAGCGGGGTCATCTTATCCCAGATCTGGCGCGGTTTGGCTAAAGGTTTAGCCAACAAAGACCAATTTACTGCCAGAGATTTTGCCGAAGCTTTTCTGGAGGCTTCCAAAACGGCATATAAGGGATTAAGCAATCCTGTCGAAGGAACCATATTAACTGTAATCCGTGAGGCGGCACAAACCGGTGTAAAGGCTGCCAAAGAGTACGGTGACAATCTTATAGTGGTGATGGAAGCCATAGTAGATGCTGCCAGTAAATCACTGGCGAACACGCCCAATTTATTGCCGGTATTAAAGGAAGCAGGAGTTGTGGATGCTGGTGGTCAGGGGTTATACACTATTCTGGAAGGTGCGCTGCGTTATTTGCGGGGAGAAGGAGAGCAGATGCAGTTCAGGAAACCCCAGATAGTCACCAGCAGTGCTGTTGCTCCTGCCAGATTGCCTCCCCTCAATGTTAAGGAAATACCCTTCGGCTACTGCACTGAGTTCCTTATCAAGGGCAAGGATATTGATGCTGATAAATTAAGGGAACGCCTGAAGAAAAACGGTGAATCGTTAATTGTAGTCGGGGATAACTCCAATATCAGGGTTCATATTCATACACTTGATCCGGGTAAGGTTATTCACATCGGTACTGCACTGGGTACCCTGCACCAGGTAAGTATCAGGAATATGGATGAACAGCATGAAGATTTCCTTGAAATGCAGAAGCAGAGGCTACCAGCCTCTGACGTTGCCATCATTGCCGTGTCACCGGGCTCGGGAATTTCTGACGTTTTCAATAGTCTCGGCGCCTTCGTGGTTCCCGGTGGACAAACCATGAATCCCAGTACAAAAGACATTTTGCAGGCTGTAGAGTCTGTGGTACCGGACAAAGTGATAATATTGCCCAATAACAGCAACATCATATTGACGGCGGGGCAGGTCCATTCGCTCACAAAGAAAAATGTCAGGGTGATTCCTACCAGAACTGTGCCTCAGGGAGTAGCAGCAATTCTGGCTTTTGATTACGATTCCGATTTTGAAACCAATGCCTCCATGATGGAGAAGGCGAAAGATTCAGTGAGAACGATCGAAATAACGCGGGCGATCCGCACCACCAGACTGGGAGATTTGCGGATCAGGAAAAATCAATCAATCGGACTGCTGGATACAGAACTGGTAGCTGTGGGTAATACCCCCCTGGATGTCCTCAATCAGGTGCTGGAAAAAATCAAACTGGAGGATTATGAAGTTGTCACCATTTATTACGGACAGGACATCCCGCAGGCTGAAGCCGAAAAGCTAGCGGCTGAATTGAGGGAGAAATACCCCAATTTGCAGATTGAAATCGTTCGTGGCGGGCAACCTCATTACGAATATATTGTTTCGATTGAATAAGACAGTTCAACGGGTATCTTGAGTACCGGGTTACCCGGATTTATAAGAACAAATCTAAATATAACGAGGAGCTAGACGGCAAGATGACGGTAAAAATAATGGCAGATAGCCTCGGTGACATTCCTGCAGATGTGGTTAAAGACCTGGATATTACCATTATTCCGATCCATGTCCTTTTCGGCACCACCAGTTATAAGGATGGAGTGGATTTAACCACAGAGCAGTTCTACGAAAAGCTGGTGAACAGCAAAACATTACCCACTTCTGCAGTGCCGTCCCTGGGTACTTTTATTGAATATTATGAGCGGGTGGCAGAGAAGGCTGATGAAATCATTGTCTGCACGATTTCGCATAAATTAAGCGGCACTTTTGAAACTGCCAGCCGGGCAGCCGAGATGGTTAAAAAGAAATGCCGGATCAAGGTAATTGATACTCTGCAGGTGATCATGGGAGAAGGTTTAATCACCATCGAGGCAGCCAGAGCGGCCAAAGCCGGTGAGTCATTCGAGAATATTGTTAAATTGATTGAGCACAATATGAAGCGGGTTGAGCCAAGGATGGCGTTCGACACACTCGAATACCTGAAAAGAGGAGGCAGAATAGGAGCTGCCCAAGCTTTTCTGGGGTCTGTTTTGAAAATAAATCCCGTCCTTTGTATGAAAGATGGGGAAATTTATCCTTTTGCACGCGAACGCAGTCGAGCCAAAGCTATCGAATCGCTTTATAATTTTACTTCTGGTTTCAATAAAGTTGACGCCCTGGCGGTCGAAGATGCGACTACTCCCGGAGAAGCCGACGCGCTGGCGAATCGCCTGAAAGAAAAGTTCCCCGGAGTTCCCCTCTACAGATCTAAAGTCAGCGCCGTCATCGGTGTACACGTGGGTCCCAGCGTTATTGCCGTGACGGTTCTCGGGGATAGAAAACAATAAGTTTTTGATGGGTATAGTTCGTCATACTGCCGGTTCTCTCTGGCTTCCTGCCGAAGCTCATTGCGAGAATCGGCTTTGTTTTAAATCAAGCAAAATTAGTCATTCCAATTAACCGGAGCGGTATCGTGGCGATTAACAGCGAGTCTCTGCGTAAAATACTGGAACTGGAAATCAAAAAGGGATGCCCGGATACCACTGTCTTCGGTGGTCTGGACAGGTTTCTTGCCAACTGGGTAAACCAGGCGAAAGCGGCTATTACTGACAGGAATCTTCTGAAGCAATTTTCTGCAGTTTTTCAGTCAAAAACCGGCTACGCTGGCATGGATCCAGATCGAAGGAAGAAATGGATTGATCAGGTTCTGGCGATGTTACAGGTTCTGGAGAACCCGGCGATTAATACTGCGGTAATCTCGCAGGATGTGGTTTCCGATTCCGGTAAAGGTCATGTTTTGAAAATTGCCCGTAGAAAAAAAACCGCTGATGCTGTGCATCTGCACGCTGCCAAAGCAAAAGAAGAGCTTGATGCCTCTATCACAGAGGTGAAAGGGATCAGCGAAGCGCTAAAGAAAAAATTTGAGAAACTCGGCGTAACATCTATCAGGGATTTGCTGTATTTCTTTCCCAACCGTCACATCGATTACAGCCAGAGAACTTTTATCAACCGTTTGATTATCGGGGCTGAGAATACCATCATTGCTACTGTCTGGGAGGCGAGGGAAGTTCAAACCGGAACCCGCCGGAGCACCGAAGCTACGGTGGGGGATGAGACCGGCAATATGCGGGTAGTCTGGTTTAATCAACCCTATCTGGCAAAATCCATTAAGGCTGGAGAAAAACTGGTGATCAGCGGTAGAGTGACGGTTTTCGCCGGAATGCCGGTTTTCGAATCACCCGAATGGGAACCGTATGAAGAGAAGGAATTAATCCACACTGGCAGACTGATCCCCGTATATCCGTTGACCCAGGGTTTAAGTCAGAGACAACTAAGGCGAATTGTAAAACCTGCAGTAGATTACTGGGTACAATTTTTGGATGATCATCTGCCACTGTATCTGCGAAATAAATTGCACCTGATGGATTTGAAACATGCAATTGCCCAGGCACATTATCCGGATGATGAAGCCGCCAAGAACGAAGCTAGGCGCCGGCTAGCTTTTGACGAGCTTTTCCTGCTTCAATTGGGAGTATTGAAAAGAAAGCGATTCTGGCAGAAAGATCAACCTGCTTTGCCATTTAAAATTGATCAGCCTGAATTGAAAAGGTTTCTGGATAGCCTGCCGTATCAACTTACGCAGGCCCAGGAGAAGGCATTAAAAGAGATTTTAAACGACCTGGCGAAACCGGTCGCCATGTCTCGCCTGTTACAGGGAGAAGTAGGTAGCGGTAAAACTGTGGTAGCGACAGCCGCACTGATACTGGCGGTTATCAACGGCTACCAGGGCGCCATCATGGCCCCAACTGAAATTCTGGCGGATCAGCATTTTAAAACCATGAGAACCGTCTTATCCCGTGTAGCCGGATCAGAACCGGATGAAAGCGGCATCTACGGTTTTCATGGATTTTTATCACGGCAGATCAGGATAGCACTCCTGACAGGAGATCTTCCACAGCAAAAAAAGAAATATTTACAACAGCAGATTGCTTCCGGAGAGGTTGATATCGTCATCGGAACACATGCTCTGATTCAGGAGCATGTTGAGTTCAGGAAACTCGCGCTGGTAGTAATTGACGAACAGCACCGTTTTGGGGTGGAACAGCGTTCAGCCCTCAGGCAAAAAGGAACCAATCCGCATGTCCTAGTCATGACTGCCACACCCATACCTCGAACACTGGCACTCACTCTGTATGGAGATCTGGATCTATCTGTGATAGATCAGCTTCCTCCTGGCAGGCAGGAAATCAAAACCAGATGGCTAAAGCCTGAGCAGAGAGCAGCAGCCTATCATTTTTTAAGGCAACAGATTCAAAAGGGGAGGCAGGCTTTTATCATCTGCCCTCTGGTGGAAGAATCCGAAGCCATTCAGGCAAAGGCGGCGGTGGCTGAATATGAACGTTTATCCAGAGAGGTGTTTCCTGATTTAAAACTGGGTCTCCTTCACGGGCGCATGTCTCCGGAAGAAAAAGAGTCGGTGATGAAAAGGTTCCATGCCGGCGAAATGGATATTCTGGTTTCGACTCCCGTGGTAGAAGTGGGGATTGACGTTCCCAATGCTACCGTGATGTTAATAGAGAGTGCTGATCGCTTTGGGCTTTCACAACTGCACCAGTTCAGGGGCAGAGTAGGAAGGGGTACAGAGCAAAGTTATTGCATGTTGCTGGCAGAGAAGCCAACTGATATTGGCAAAGAGAGGCTGGATCTAATTGAAAAAGTCCATAACGGTTTTCAACTGGCAGAGGAAGACCTGAAATTGAGGGGCCCCGGGGAATTTTTTGGTACCCGGCAAAGCGGTCTGCCCGATTTGAAAATGGCAAGACTTTCAGATGTTGCTTTGCTGGAACTCGCCCGTCAAGAAGCCATAGAGTTGTTCAGGATAGATAGTGAATTATCAAAACCCGAACACCGTTTGCTGGCTGCTGAACTGGAAAGGGTCTGGCGGAACAGGACTACCGGAGAGTGGAGCTAAACAGCAGGCAAAACAAACTTTATTTTATCAACTCCGCTTATTTTCTTTGCGCAGCTTGTGCAACTCAACGATATACTTATCGTAACTAAAGAAATCATTGTCTTTCTTGGCTTTTTCCAGCAGTTCGATAATTCTTTTCTCTTCTGCTTCAAATGCCTTATTCTTGTTATCTTCCATGTGGTCATTATGCTATTTCTGGCGTTGAATTGCAAGGAATAGCGTAAATACAGGCAGGAGGATTAATCCTTATCCTGATGAACAGGAAAAACTCAAAATTAACAGTCCGACCAGCAGTAATATCAGGAAATACCCTGCAAAAGTAATACCGGAGAGTATATACAATAATTTCTGCTTGTTATCCACGTTATTATTTTAAATCCGCCCAGCAGGAAATACCAGAGTTAACTCCCCAGGTAAGCTGCTTTAACGTGCTCGTTTTGCAGTAGCTCACTGCTCTTTCCTTCGAGGGCGATTCTGCCGTTTTCGATCACGTAAGCACGGTCAGCGGTCTCGAGCGTGCGTTTGACATTTTGCTCTACCAGCAGGATGGTAATTCCTCTGTCCCTCAGGGTTTTGATAACCTGGAACAGCTCGAGCACTGTCTTGGGAGCCAGACCGTAAGATGGTTCGTCCAGCAGACATAATTTGGGACGGGACATCAGCCCCCGCCCCATCGCCAGCATCTGCTTCTCTCCACCGCTCAAAGTTCTAGCCAGTTGATTCTGTCTCTCTTTAAGCCTCGGAAAGATCTGGAAAACTTCTTTTAGAGTATCGTTTTTCTGTTTCCATGATTGATAAGGGTAGGCTCCAAGCTCCAGGTTTTCCCTGACCGTCATCTCCGGGAAGGGATGCCCACCTTCGGGTACGTGGGAGATTCCCATTTCCACGATTTCATGAGTAGCCAGGTTATTTATGCGTTTTCCGAGAAACAGGATGCTGCCAGAAGAAGGGCGGATGATTCCCGAGATTGTTTTAAGCAAGGTAGATTTACCTGCGCCGTTGGCTCCGATCAGGGCTACGATTTCAGCAGCATTAATCTGGAGATTGATATCCCACAGTGCCTGGATTTTTCCGTAAAAGGTGTTGACATGTATTACTTCCAGCATGGATTATTCTCCTAAGTAAACCTCGATCACTGTCTTGCTTGATGCTATCTCCTGTGGTGTACCTTCGGCGATTTTTTCACCATGATGCAGTACTATAATTCTGTCGCAAATCCCCATGATAGCCTTCATCACATGTTCAATCATGATGATCGTTATTCCGCTGTCACGGATTTTTTTGACCAGATTCATAGCTTCGGCAACCTCGGCCGGATTCAGCCCCGCCATCAGCTCATCGAGAAGCAACACCTCCGGACGGGAAGCCAGTGCCCTGGCCACTTCCAGTCTTTTTTGCCGGACGAGGTTCAGGTCACGTGCAGGTACGTTCTCAAGCCCTTTCAGTCCTACAAATTCAAGCAGACTGAGCGCCTCTTTTTTTGCTTCTTTCGCCGGGATTCTTCCTGCGCTGCCGAAAATTGCACCCAGCAACAGGTGTTCTAGAACTGTCATATCCGGAAAGACTTTAACCGATTGAAATGTACGGGCAATTCCGTTACGGCAGATCTGGAAAGGTTTCATTTTTGAGATGGTTTTGTTTTTGAATTTAATCTCCCCGGATCTGGTTACCAGTGCGCCTGAAATCAGATTAAAGAGTGTGGTTTTTCCGGCTCCATTGGGACCGATCAGCCCCAGGATTTCACCCTGGTTAAGGCAGAAATCAACCTGTGATACCGCGGCAAGCCCCCCAAAATTTTTACAGACTTTGGTTCCTTCAAGTATTGGCATCGTCTTTAGTAAACCCTCCTTTCCCCCATTTCAACATTCTCCACCTTTGAATCAATCCGACTATCCCGGATGGTAAAAATACAATGGTGATTACCATGATGATTCCGAAGATGAGCATATAGTAATATTCAAAATTGGTGATCAAAAGTTCTTCCAGATAAGCAAAGATTGCTGCGCCCAGATAGGGCCCGTATAATTGTCCCATTCCTCCAAAAATGGACATCAGGACGGGGAAAAAGGAGAAAGTGGGATTAAAAGCAATATAGGGATCAATATAAGTCCACCTGGTAGCGACGATGGCTCCTACTGCTCCCATGAAAAGAGCACTGAGTGCAAAGGTTAAAACTTTAACCAGTGTGACGTTTACCCCTGAATGTGCTGCAGCCTCTTCATCCTGTCCGATACTCTGTAAGGCAAGCCCGTATTTTGAGCGCCTGATAAAAATCACCGTGAGTGTCAGTATGACAAATATCGCCAGCACGATATAGTAAATAGTGGTATTATCAACCGGAATAACAAATCTTCCACGGGTGTGGGTAAAGGTGATCTCCCACCATAGAAGAATCTGCTGAATCAGGACTACCAGTCCAAAGGTAAACATGGCAAAGTAAATGCCTCTCAATCTCAGGGTGATGGCACCTGTGATAAGCGCCAGAACGAAGCTAAAGAGACCTCCGGCAATAACCATTCCTGCTAGATGCAATTCTTTGCCCAGCATAGCTGCTGTGTACATTCCAACCCCGAAGAAAGCTGAAGGTGCCAGAGATACGTATCCGGTTGGACCGGAAAAGAGAGCCCAGCTTACGGTCAGTATCATGTACATCAGGATTGTAATCATCAGCACCACAGTATATGAAGGGGTATATACCGGTAAGGTGGCAAGTAATACCAGAATCAGTCCCAGCACGACGGGAACAATCAGTTTTTTATATGAGAATCCGGTTTTAATATCGATCACATTCATCTTTATTTTCCTATGATTCCTGAAGGTCGAAGTATTAACAGCAGCATGAAAATCAAATAATATGCCACCAGCGCGAGTCCCGGTTCAAAGTAGGTCACCACGCTGCCAACCAGTCCCAGGATGAATCCCCCCAGAAAACTGCCCGGAATATTACCCAATCCACCGAGAACTATGACTATTATGGCGATGATTGTGTATTCCAGTCCCATTGTGGCGTGAACAGGGTAGCACATGGAGATTAAAACACCAGCCAGCCCCGCCATCAGTGCTCCCAGACCGAAGCACAGTGCCAGGACGAGGTTGATGTTGATTCCCATCAATCTGGCCGTAACCGCATCCTGGGCAGCCGCCCTGATAGCTTTCCCCATGCGGGTACGCATCAGAAACAGATAAAAGGCAAGACCGATGACCACTGCAACCAGCAGAGTTACCAGCCGATTGGCGGCGAAGATAGCTCCGCCGATGTTAACCGGGGAAGCCAGATAAGTATAACCCCTTATTTCGCTTCCCCAGCGCGGGATAATCAGGGCAATGTTCTGGATGATAAACAGCAGTCCGAAGGCCGCCAGCATGGAGTTACTTTCGAAAGCGGCAGGCGAGATTGATTTTGTCCTCAGGTATCTGAACAGTGTATGGTAAAGGAAAAAACCGATTATAAAAATGACCGGTCCTGAGATTACCGCTGAGAGCAGCGGATTGATACCGACTATGGTATAGAAAGTCCAGGTAACCATGGCGCCGATCATGATAAACTCGCCGTGTGCCACGTTAAATACCCTGGCTACACCATACTGCAGACTGAGACCCATGGCAATCAAGGCGTAGATACCGCCCAGTAGCAGCCCAGCCAGCAGTATATCCAGGATGGTTACAAGCATAACAACTATCCTCCCCGATTAATTACACTACAGGGCTGCCTGACAGCCTTCCGGTGCTACCGCGTCAGGCAGCCCCCTGATGAGACTGATCAGAAAAAAGTTATTTGGGCCAGGCAGGTTTAGGATAAATGAATTCTGCGGTGGGTTGTTTACCTCCAACCACTTCATAAACCCCGTTTTGCCACTGCCCGACTTCACCCGGGTGCGATTCTTTATCCAGCAACTGGCCAGTGTAATAAACATCGCCCAGTACGGTCTGGAAATGTGATGTGGCGATTACATCTCTTACCTTGGTATTATCCAGTGTGCCAGCCTTTTCTACAGCCTGTTTGAAAACTTCCATTGCGGCATAGTAGCAGGGATGACCCCAATAGTCCTGGAGTTCTTCCGGCTTGCCGGAATACAGCTTGTCAAACATGGCTTTGAGAGCCGGCGATTGCTTCGGTGAAGCAACTGTCCAGCCAAGCACGCCGTTTACAGCGTCTTTGAACGCAGTATGGTAGAAACCAAAATTGACTCCGGGACCACCGAGGAAGGCTTTGGGATTGTAGCCAAGCTCCATCGCCTGCTTGGTTGCCAGCATTACCTGATCTGGATAGGCAAAAGCCAGGAAAGCATCGGCGCCGGAGGCCTGGGCATCTTTCAGGATGGTGGAGAGATCCTTGATATCTGGTGGCACACTCTTGGCTTTGAGAATTTCCACCCCGTATTTGGGCAGTTCGCGACCCGCCACGCCTGAATATTCGATGCCGTGCAGGTCTTCGATGTAAATTACGTAGGCGGTTTTGGCACCTTTAGATTGCAGAAGCTGACCCAGAACGGGCACTTCATACCAATCTGAAAAGCTCAGGTTTATGAAGACATAGGGCATACCTGGCAGGGCATCCTTGAGCTGGGTTGCACCACCTTCTGCGGTAAGCAGCAATTTGTTGTATTTATTGGCGATGGGTGCGGCGGCGAAGATCATGGCAGTACCGACCGGTGGGAAGATGAAATCCACCTTGTCATCCAGTATCAGTTTCTCCAGGTTTTTCACCATGGTGCCGGTATCGCTTTTGTCGTCATAAATTTTTAACTCGATGGGCAGCTTCTTACCGTATTCAGCCACATAGATTCCACCATTTGCATTCCATTCCGGGATAAGGGTTTCGTAAATCGGTCGGAAAGCGGAATCGCCGATTTGTGCCAGTGGACCGGAAAGCGATCTGGACATGCCGATCAGGATTTTGTCCTTGGTTTTCACTGAGGTAGGCGATGTTGTGCCGGTAGTTGATGTTGCGGGAGTTGTGGTCTTGGTTGTGCAGCCGATGACGAG
>Ga0078972_1003856_pt1 | contig 43387 bp, 42 predicted proteins | sample YelNatPaOPGAMG01_FD_67568 | JGI IMG/M metagenome (GOLD analysis project Ga0078972, IMG submission 67568) | Hot spring thermophilic microbial communities from Obsidian Pool, Yellowstone National Park, USA - OP-RAMG-01 (SPADES assembly) (version 2) | ecosystem: Environmental > Aquatic > Thermal...
GCTGGGCGGGCGTACAGCTTGGTCGCTAAAAGATCGCTGCCCCCTGAACCACCTGCCGTGCCCTCTGATATCGGTGCGGCTTTTAACATGCCCTGCTCCTGATATGGGTCGCAACCCATGCATCATCGAGGCCAGCAACAGTTTTTCGCCTTGCGCCCGCTGCCACAGGGGCATGGATCGTTCCGTCCGATGCCTTTCCAGCGAGCCAACGACTCTGCACGCAGCTCGGCCATGATGGCCTCGGGGCTCAGCCCCTGCCTCCTGCGCGCAATGACTTGTCGCAACGGCTGTTCGGCGTGAGCGAAGAAGCGCCGCAGGCCGCTGCAGAGGTAGTTAAGCCCAGGTTCGCCATCCTCTGCCAGGGCGAACCGATCCTTGGGGCATCCGCCATTACACACCACAAGCCATGGGCAAGCACGGCATTGTGCAGGAAGCCGGCCCCGTTTGTCATCACCAAAGCGCCGCTGGACTGGCGAATCGACCAGCGCGCTCAGGGGCGAGGTTTCGAGGTCACCAATACGGTGCTCGGGGGTCACAAAGTGATCACACGAGTACACACCGCCGTCGTGTTCAACGATGAGCACCCGCCCGCAGCTCGGGGCCATCCAGCACACGCTGGCGGTCCCTCCCGACCAGACCAGCGACATCTCGGCAAAGAACTGCACATCGAGCCTGCCGAGGTCGTGGTGGATCCACTCGTCGAAAACCGCGCAGAGGAAGCGCCCATAGGCCTCGCCCGTCACGGACTCTGCTGTCAGCTGCCCGTCTGGTGTGCGCTGCACAACAGGTATGAACTGGATCCACCCGGTGTTGAGGTCTCTGAGCCCCCGGTAGACGCTGATGGGATCTTTCGCCGCTGCAGACGTCACCACGCACAGCAAATCGGGCTGGACGCCGTGGCCCTGTAAGCGGCGGATGGCCGCGACCACGCGTTCATAGGTGCCGCGGCCACGCCGGTCCTTACGGTATGCGTCGTGCAGCAACCGCGTGCCGTCGATGCTCAGCCCCACATCAAAGTGCGCCTCGGCCAGAAACGAGCACCATTCATCGTCGAGAAGGAGGCCGTTGGTCTGGAGATTGTTCCAGCAGGTCCATCCAGAGGGGAGGTAGCGTTTCTGCAGCTCTACGGCATGCCGGTAAAAGTCCAGCCCGGCCAGCGTCGGCTCGCCGCCATGCCAGACGAACTGGACAACCGGCCCCGGGCTGGCCGCTATGTATTGGCGGACAAAAGTCTCAAGCAAAGCCTTGGGCATCCGGTAGCGGTGCGGGCTGGTATAGAGGCGCCCGGTCTCCAGGTAATAGCAGTAGCTGCACTTCATGTTGCAGACCGGCCCGACCGGTTTGGCCATCACCACGAACGGCTCGCTGCAAGGCGCCGCCGTCCTCCCATCTTCTCGCACGTCTCCTGCCTCTCTCTTGACGCAAACGCCCTCAATCTCAGCCACACGCTAACGCCGCAAATACTCCCCAAAGAACGCAAAGACCTTATTCCAGGCGTCCATCGCCTGATTTGGGCGATAGCGGTCCGTGTGATAGTACCAGAACCCGTGACCCGCGCCATCGTAGCGATAGAATTGATAGTGCTTGCCCCATTTCTTAAGCTCTTCCTCAAGCCGGTTCACTTCCTCCGGCGAAGGGGATAGGTCTTCGTTGCCGAACAGCCCCAAGAGAGGGCAAGACAGTTCGGCGGTATAGTCAACAGGGGCAACAGGCTGGGCAGGCGTCAGTTCTTCTTTTGAGGCAACGACTCGGCCGCCCCAACAGTCAACGGCAGCAGCGAAACCACTGACCCGGCACGCTGCCAGGAAAGCGTGCCGGCCGCCGGAGCATGTACCGATTATCCCAACTTTGCCATTGGCGTAAGGCAGAGACCTGAGGTAATTCATGGCGCCTGCACAATCACCCACCACGCTATCGTCGGGGACGCCCCCCGCCGCGCGGGCCTGGGCAGCCACTTCCGTCGGCGTCCCATGTCCAAACCGACAATAGATATCGGGGCAGAGAGCAAGATACCCATGCTGTGAGAACCTTCTGGCTGTTTCACGGTAGAACTCATCCCAGCCAGGCATATGAGGCACCAGGACGACCCCAGGGAACGGGCCCTTTCCCAGGGGCCGCGCAAAATAGGCATGGATCAGGTCACCGTTATGCCCCGCCATGGTGACCGTCTCAGCCAGCATCCCTTCGTACTCATCTGTCCTTAACTCGTTCCACATGGTTTTCCTCCTCAAGGCAGGTGTAGCTGATTGTACACCAGCCGCCAATGTAGCACAAGGTGTTGCACCGATTCACCTGAAGCCTGCTTTGCACTGTGCCATGGGAGCTTTGGAGCACGAAAGGTTTTGGAGCACGAAGGACACGAAGGCGCACGAAGGCGCGCGAAGGCGCCTGCCGCTCAAGGCATGGGTTGCTCAGACGGCGTGTGGACGAAGCGCTTCTTGCCCAAGGGCTTTTCGCCGAAATTGACCAGCAGGCAGACTCGATATCCACCCTGGTGCAGGTAGAGCAAGCACTGCTCGGTATCCTCTGGCAGGAGCGTGCGCCGTGCCTTGGTTTCGAGGATCAGTTCATCGTTGTCGTCCCAGATGAGGAAATCGACACGCCGTTTGGTCACTATCTGCTCATTGTAGGCAACCGGCACCTCCACCTCTCGCTGATACTCCAGGCCTCGTGCCTTGAGTTCCAGCTCCAGGGCTCGCTGGTAGTCTACCTCCATACAATGCACGCCCATCTGCCTCGACACGGCAATGCAGGCGCCGAACACGGCGTACGACAGCGGCTCGAAATCGTACCCCTTGCGTGACTTGAGCCGAGCCCTCCCTTCCACGGCGTCCCCCCTTCGCGACCTTCGTGCTCCCCTCTTCGCGTTCTTCGTGCTCCAGAGCCCCTCGTGCTTTGCATCCTCCGCGGCCTATACTACAGCGCCTCCGCCGGGTCACCATCTCTGTGAGAGTGGAGGATCAGGGCCGGCGCCATCTCGGCGAGGCTCTCGACCCCCTGCTCAACGCCCTCGTCCGCCGGGGCGACCCTCTCGGGTTGCGGGAACACCTCATATCATAGCCGGCCCCAATATCATCCAGAAGCTGCCTCAGCGTCGCGCGGCATCAACCTGAGCTGGGCCTGTTCATGACCTCGTCGTAACCCATCCCCGGCTCGGCGGTGCCGGCAGTGCTCAGGGGAATGCTCTCCACGATGCTGCGCAGGAGGAAGTAGGGGACACTGAAGAACAGATCAGAGTCCTTGAACCCCTTCACCAGGTGCCGGCTGGACATGTCCAGGAAGCTGACGTTGATCCGGCCTGTCGCCAGAGGGATGGCCACCGCCCCGCCACAGGTAGACGACGACAACTGGGAGGCCACCGGTATCCCACTCTCAAAGCTCGAGAGCGTCACGAGGCGGCTGGCCTGAGCGGGATTGCAGAGGAAGAGCACCAGGTCCGGCTTTAATTCGAATTCGTCCAAGGGCCCCACGACTACAAACTCGGAGACCCCCGACGGCGGCTGGCTCGGGCTGAGGGCGCGCGAGCGGAAGAACGAAGCGTTACAAGAACTGAATTTCTCCCCGTGAACCAAAAAGTTCTTGACCGAGGCGGCCCGCTGCCGGTCCGGGGCACCCAGGCCCAGCGACCGGAGCCCTCCCGGGCAAGTACACGTCGAGGCACTGATGTTGAAGGTGATGCCCTTGCGCGCGGCCTGGTAGAGCGCGCTGCACACGATCGTCTGCTGGCTCCTGCCATTGCTCGCCGGCTCATCGCTAGATGAAGTAGCGCTGCGCTGTGTAAAAGATGACCAGCAGCGGTATGATGGAGAGCGTGGTCATGGCCATCATCCAGCCGATCTGAGATTCGCCATGGATCTGCAGCAGGCGCAGGCCCAGAGCAATGGGGAACTTGGCGGGCGTGTTGAGGTAGATGAGCGGCCCGAACAGGTCGTTCCAGCTGCCGGTGAACTCGGTGATGGCGACCACGGCCAGGGCGGGCTTGCACATGGGCAGGATGATGCGCCGATAGACGTCAAAGACGCCGCAGCCATCGATCTCGGCGGCGTCGTCATACTCGGTCGAGATGGTCATGAAGAACTGGCGCAACAGGAAAACATAGTAGGGGGCGGCAAAGTACGATGGCACAATAAGCGGCCTGAGCGTATCCGTCCAGTGCAGCCTCGCGAAGAAGAAGTAGACGGGGATGAGAGTCACCTGGCTGGGCAGCATCATGGTGCTCAGTTGTCTATATGCAAGAAAGACAGAAGGTGCGCCTCCATCAGGACGCCATCGGTCTCACAGATGGCATCGATCATACTCCCGCTTGTGTCGGGAGATGGCTTGCCAAAGCGATGCACTACGCTACAGATGGGTACACAAGATGGCGTCCTGAAGCTCTAGAAGGTCCAGCGATCACCAGCCAAGCGCATACCCCACATGGTTGCCCTTGGCCGAGGCGGCGCCGGCGATGATGCCATGCTCCCGGTCCAAGGCAATGCCCATCGCCTTGCCCTGTTCCCAACTGCCGCCGACGACGACCTCGTGCCCGCGGCGCTCGAGTTCGTCGAGGACTGCGCGGGGGATGCGGTCCTCGACGGCCACTCGCTGCGGGAAGCGCGCGCGGGGGTAAAAGGAGGAGGGGAAATGCAGCGAATAGACGGTCGGCGCGTCGAGGGCTTCTTGCAGGCTCAGGCCAAACTCCACATGGTTGAGGAAGAACTGCAGCGTCACCTGGTCCTGCGTATCGCCGCCGGGGGTGCCGAAGACCATAAAAGGCTCGCCGCGAGCCACTTTATCGGTTTGCGTATGTTGAAACCGACAAAGTGGCGCTTCGCGCGTGACCAAGGACGGGGTGAGCGTGGCGCGCGGGCGCTTGTGCGGCGCCAAAGCGTTGGGGCGCGCCGCGTTGAGGTAGAACATCTGCCCGCGGGTGCCCAGGGGAAAGCCCAGGCCCTTGATCACCGGGGAGGAGGGGATCCACCCGCCGCTGGGCGTGGCAGCGACCATGTTGCCCTGCCGGTCTACCGCGTCGAGGTGGGTGGTGTCGCCGACGTGGTTGGGCGCATCCGCATCTGGACGGGCCGGCGAGAGGCCGAGGGCCAGACGGTTATCTTCCAGAATTTCGCGGGTGACACACTCGGGCGCGCCGCACCCCAGCCCGCTGCCGGCCCGCATCTCAGCCGACGCCTCGGCGCCGACCAATCCGCGCCGGCGGTCAGCGTACTCCTTGGAGAGCAGCACGTCAAAGGGCACATGGTCGAAGAGTGGGTCGCCATAATAGGCCTCGCGGTCGGCAAAGGCCAGCTTGGCGCACTCGATCAGCGTGTGCAGGTACTCGGCCGAGTTGTGGCCCATGGCGCGCAGGTCGAACCCCTCCAGCAGCGCCAGTTGCTGCAGGAAGACGGGCCCCTGCGTCCACGACGAGCACTTGTACACGTCCAGCCCACGGTAGTTGAACACCACCGGCTCCTCGACCGCGGCGTGCCACTCGGCCATATCCTCGTAGGAGAGCAGCCCGGCGTGCGCCCGGCCCGAGGCATCCTCAACCGGGTTGTCGGCGATAAAGCGGGCGATGCGCTCGGCGGCCTCGCCCCGGTAAAAGGCGTCGCTGGCAGCCTCGAGGCCGGCGATGCGTCCCTTGTGCGCAGCCCCTGCCTCGGCCCGGCACAGGCCCTCGAGGGTGCGCGCCCAGTCGGGGTTGCGGAGCAGCTCGCCCGTCTCGGGCGCGCGGCCGCCGGGGCAATAGACCTCGCCGGTCGTCGGGTAGAGCTCGGTGAAGCGCTGCTGGTGGGCGACCAGGACCTCGTGCAGGGCCTCATAAACCGGAAAGCCCTCCCGGGCCAGCTCGATGGCAGGCTGCGCCACCTGGGCAAAGCTCAGGGTGCCAAAACGCGCCAGGGCCAGCGTCCACGTGCCGATCATCGCCGGCACACACGCCGGCAGATAGCCGTCGCCGGGGATGATATCGATATCGTGCTCCCGACACCAATCGATAGTAAACGCCTGGGGTGACCAGCCCATGCCGCTGATGGCATAGGCCTTGTGCTCCTGCGCCGAGTAGATGAGCGTGGGCACCTCGCCGCCCAGGCCATTGTTCTCGGGCTCGAGCAGCGCCAGGCAGAGGCCCATGGCTGCAGCGGCATCGATTGCGTTGCCGCCCTGCTCCATGATGCGAAAACCGGCCGCTGTGGCCAGATAATGCCCCGATGTGACGACGCCCCTGCGCGCCCGGATCACTGGACGTGTGACAAAACCTGCCATGATTTCCCCCTTGTCACTGCTCTCTGGATTCAAAGCGGGACGCGGATAAACGCCGAAAACGCGGATGCTGAAGATGAAAGTCACCCTCTCGCTACAACTGCCTGGCGAACCAGGCCTGCATGCGCCGCCACATATCGGCGTTAAAGACGTGACCCTCGCCTGGGTACACCACCCCCTCAAAGCGATCGTCGGCGCCATAGCGCGCATAGACCTGGCGCAGGAAGGCATTGATCTGCTCCACGCCATCCACCGGCGAGCCGCCGTCCACGGCGCCAGTGAGGGTCAGCAGGGCCCGCGGCGCAATGCAGCCAATCAGCGCCTCCATATCGATGCCACGCGCCAGAATGCCTGGCACAAAGTAATAGATACCATGCTCGAACACATCGCCGTGGCGCAGCAGGTTCTGATAGCGGGTCAGGCAGGCCACAGCCACCGTCGCCTTGATGCGCTCGTCCAGCGCCGCCAGCCACCAGGAGCGGGTCGAACCCATGCTCATGCCCATGGCGCCCACGCGGGCCGGGTCCACCTCGGGGCGAGAGAGGAGATAGTTGAGGGCCAGGGTATCATCGCGCACCATCATGCCCCAGAGCGTGCGCCCCTGCCAGAGGAACTGCTTAAAGAGGGAGAGCTCCGTCTGCCCACCCTTTTCCCGCTCTCCTGCTGGACCCTGGTGTTGGCGGTCGCCAAAGGCATAGGCATCGATCGAGAGCACCACGTAGCCCGCCCGGGCCAGCGCCGGGCCCTTGGGCTCGCCCAGGGCGTTGGGCTGCAGGCACTCGTCCTTGCCCAAATCGTAATGGCCGCCGTGGTAATGGTGGTAGAGGATCGCCGGACCCGGCTGCGTGCGCCCCGTCGGCACTAGCAGGAAACCGTAGACCGTGGCGCCGGCGCCGTTATCGAACTCGATCCTTTCCCGCGTATAGCCCTCACCCGCCTGCCGCTCGACAATCCGTGGCTGGGGCGTAAAGAGGGGCGGCGTCTCGCCCAACAGCTCACGCAGCGTACGCCGCAGCTCGCCCTTGCGCGCCTCCCACTCCGCCGCGCTGGCCGGCAGGGGCACGTCGAAAGGGGTAAAGTTGCCAGGAAGCCTATCGCTGTGCATAACCGCATCTCCTCTGCCTCATAGGGGCAGCCGGTTTACGCTCCGCCCGGCGCCCGGCGCAGACCCTTTTGGGGGTTAGCGCACGGCATTGAATTGGCCGGCGGCGGAGCGCACTACCCGGCAATCACCGGAACTAATCAATGGCCATTGTCATGAGGAGCTTGGCCTGTATGCTCGCAATAACAGGTGGAAAGGCCAGTTTCACCGGCAAAGTCTATCCGCCCCCAACTGTACTACAACGAAGCAATGAGCACAAAAACCGTCGGGAGAGGCAGGGCGAGCCCATTCGGCATGTGATGATCCGCACCATGGACGAGTGTGGCGTCCGTATGCTCGTTTTCTGCCATCATGTCGCCCTCAATGCGCCCCAATTGGGAGACAGCCTCAACCCTGCCGTGGTTCGATCCCCACCAGGCCATCGGCGCCTTGCTCTCCGCCGAGATCACCGATGAGGACCGCCACAACATCTGCCACCGCCGACCATCGCGGCCATAGCGCCACGCGCCTTTACGAATTACGCGTCGTGCCTCACGCGCCCATACCTCGCCAGCCTCGCCCGCAACTCGGGCACGCGGTCCGCGCGGCCGGTGCGCTCGAGCCGTTCGACCATCTGCTCGGGCGTGTAGTAGAGGAAGGGGCCGTCGGGAATCATGGCTTCGAGCGGGTCGGGGCGGCCGCTCTTGCGCAGTTGCTCCTGCCGCCATGTTTCGAGCTGCGCCATGAGCGTGCCGAGCACGTCGGGGCGCGCGGCGGCCAGATTCGTCTGCTGATGTGGGTCGGCCCGCATGTCGTAGAGGAACACCGGGTCGTCGTATGAGTAGAGCCCCGGGTGCAGCATCTGGATCATGAGCCAGTCGCGGGTGCGCACAGCCCGGCTCAAGGTGTAGATGCCGTGGTCCATCACCAGGGCATCGTGGCCGGCGAAGGCTTCGCCCCGCAGGGCAGGGGCGAAGGAGCGGCCATCCCACCCTGCCGGCGTGCGCAGGCTCAACAGATCGCAGAGGGTCGGCGCCAGGTCCATGCCGTAGATGAGCGCATCCGAGCGCCCCCGCGCCGGCAACCCGGGCCAACGCACGATCATGGGGATGTTGTGCACCGCCTCGTTGGCGATGCCGTGGTCCATGTACTGCCCCTGCTCGCCGAAGGAGTCGCCGTGATCAGCGCTGACGATGATGGCCGTATCGTCGAGCACACCCAGGCCGGCGAGGGCCTCGAGCACCTGGCCGACGTGATAGTCGGCATAGGCGATGGAGGCATCATAGCCATCGATCAGCATCTTGAAATCGTCGCGGGTGCGGATTGCATCGGGCATGTAGGGCACCGGGCGGGCGTAACCGCCTCCGGCGTTGCCCTCATAGCCGGTATAGAGGTCCGTGCAGGTGCGGGGGCCGTACATGCTCTGCTGGCGGTCGATGGTCGCCTGGTCGGGCCACTCGGGGGCCGGGAGGTCACGGAAGCGCTCCACCCACTCGGCGGGGGTGCGGTAGTGGGAGTGGATATCCCAATAGTGCAGGTGGATGAACCAGTTATCCTCCGCCCCGTGGTCGCGCAGCCAGGGCAGGAAGGCGGCGTTGACCTCGTCGGCGCGCTCCTGGCCGCGCTTTTGGGTGAAGCAGTGCAGCTCCTCCCAGCCAGCGCTGAACCACCAGGCGTTGTGCCGGTCGGCAAAACAGGAGAAGGAGACGGTCTTGAGCCCGCCGTGCCACAGGTGGTCCTGCAAGAGCGGCCGCTCGGGGTCGCGCCAGTGGCCGTAGGAGAGGGGTCGGAACTGCTCGCCCGCACCGTGGTGCGTCACCACGCCGTTGTTAAAGCCGAAACGGCCGGAGAAAAGGCTGGCGCGCGAGGGCAGGCAGGGCGAGTTGGCGCAATAACAGCGCGTGAACGAGACGCCCTCCGCCGCGATACGATCGATGTTGGGGCTGGTAGGGCGGAAATAGCCGTTGGCGCCCAGGTGATCGGCGCGGCAGCAATCGAGGTCGATGTACAGGATGCGCATGGCTCACTCCTTACGGATTACGTTCCCATCCGGTTCGATAGCCTTGACCGCCGTACAGCCGGCATAAGCAACAGCGACGACTTGAGCGGCCAAGGTCTCGCCGGGCCCCAAATGCCCGCAGTGCCCACTCTCCCGAGCCACGGCCAGAGCATTGGGGTACCCGGTCGAGGCTTCCAGGATCACTGTATAGAGGCCACGCCAGCCGCCATAGGGCCGGAAGAGCCAGAGATGCGGAAAGACTGCCGTTGGGAAGGCCAGGCCAAAGCCCACCCGGGCCTGCGTGTCGGTCACGGCGTACCAGCCGGCGGCCACGTCTGGCAAATAGTGGAAATCGGCCTGGGCGCCCGCGGGCGGCACCATACGCAGATCGACCGTCTGCCCTCTGCGGTTGATCGCAAAGGGCCAGGTGTACTCGGCACCGGCGGTGAACTGGTCGGCGCTCCAGGGGTCCACGATCCCCCGCCGCGCGGGAACATCCAGACGGGTCGCGGGCGAGATCACCAGCGCCGGGTGGATGTTCCAGAGAAAATCGATCGCTGTGGGGCCCAGGTTCGTGTACTGGTACTGCACGTGCAAGCACGATTCGCCCTCCGCAAGCGAGAGGGTCTTTTCGAAGCGAGTCGGCCACACCCGCCCATAGCTGGCAAACGTGGCAGCCACGCGACCCGGGCCGTCCTCTGTCACCTGCCATTTCTGGGGCTGCGACCAAATCTCGCCATGATCAGGGAGCGTGTCACCATAGGCCACCGGCGTGGGCACATCGTTGGGCGCCAGCTCATCCCAGCCGCCGCACCAGACATCATCGAAGTGCTGGCCAAAAGGCTGGCGAGACGGCGGCAGATGGGGGTTGTGCCACAGCAGGTTGCGGCCAGAGGGCTTGTGCACGAAATTCCAGATCTTGGCGCCAAGCTCCGGCAGCACATCAACACAAAGCAGGTCGTTCTCCAGGCGCACGACCTGCAGGCCGCGGTACTGCCAGTCGCTATCGATACGGGTAGGCATAGGAGGACCTCCATTGCCGGTCAATGGCTATCGCAAGCGGATGGGGCGAGCAGAGCAGGGATTATTGTAGCACAGGATGATAAAGCCCCCCAAACGCCTGAGCCGTGGCGCTGAGCGACGGCTGCCGGGTTCCACGCGGCACAGCTACCCGGCACGAACCCTTTTGGGGGAAGTTATCTGGCGCTGCCCCGCCGCCCGCGGGCGGCGGGGCAGCGCCAGACGACAACTCCCCACCGGGACTAAAGCCGGCTCAAGAGGCGGAGCAGACAACCCGGCAATAGCCCGGCCGTGCGTAACGGAGCCAAAGGCGACTCAAAACAATGGCAACTGCTCCGGGTTGAGGTTCTGCGGCCCCTGGGGCGAGCGCGTCTCGATGCTGTAGCGCGCGCACAGCGCCTCGAAAACCTGCCCGAGGGCGCGCGCGTTGGGCACGGGGCAGTTGTAGCGCTCGCCATAGCGCCGCTGATACTGGGGGGTCAGGCCGGGAAAGAGGCGGTCGAGCTGCTCATAGTAATAGACGCGGCAGCGGTCGCGCAGGGTCATGCCGAACCCCGGGAAGATGAACCGTCCGCCCGCCGCATGCACCGCCTCCACGATGGCGCGGATATTCTCCTCGTTATCCTCGATCAAGGGCAAAATGGGCATCATGGCCGCGCCCGCGCAGACGCCCGCCGCCGCCAGCTCCTTCATGGCCAGCAGGCGGCGCGAGGGAGAGGGGGCGCCCGGCTCGATCTTGGCGGCCAGGCCGTCATCGACGGTCGTCAGGGTCAGGGCCACCGAAGCCCAGGTGGCGCGCGCGATCTCGCGCAGGGTGTCGAGGTCGCGCAGCACCATATCGCTCTTGGTGGTGATGTGCACCGGGTAGCCCATCTCCCGCAGCACCGCCAAGGCCTGCCCGGTCAGACTATAGCGCCGCTCGGCGGGGGTGTAGGGATCGCTCATGGACCCCGTGCCCACGGTGCCTTTGCGGCGCTTGCTGCGCAGCTCCTTGCGCAATAGTGCGATGGCGTTGACCTTGACCAGGACGTCGCGGAAATCCTCGATGCCGTAGCACTCGGAGCGCGAGTCGCAGTAGATGCACTGGTGCTCGCAGCCCCGATAGATGTTCATCGTATAGCGGACCCCGAACCAGGCGCTCGGGTCCTTGCAGGTCGAGAGCAGGACCTTGGCCTCGATCTCTTTGATCATAGCATCTGGATAACATACAATCTGCATTCTGTCAAGGGGCTGTCAACGGATTGCGGGAACGGATTGAACGGATTAGAATGTCAGCCCAGAAGGGTCACGCATCACGGATTACGGAAGGAGCCTCGTGGGGGAAAAGCTGAAGGTGCTCCTGCTGATGGGCGGGGCTGAATATCACAATCTGCGCTCGCACCGGGCGGCCCTGCGCGGCCTGCTGGAGGAACCGTTTGCGCTCACCTTCTGCACAGACCTGGGCGACCTCGATCTGCAGGCCTGGCGCGAGCACGATTGTATCGTGAACTATACCACCCTGGTCGAGCCGGCCCCAGCGCAGGCGGGGGCGCTCCTGGCTGCGGTGCACCTGGGCACGGGCCTGGTCGCCCTGCACGGGGGCACGATCACCTTCCGCAACGTGCCCGGCTATGCGCGCGTGCTCGGCGGCCAGACGAGGGCCTATGTCTCCTACCAGCCCTTCCCGGTGCACATCGTCCGGGGCGCCGGGCCGCACCCCATCACGGCGGGGCTCGCCGATTTCCAGATCGAGGATGAGCTCTATATCGTCGAGGGCGACCCCACCCGCTGGCGCATCCTGGCCCACGCGGAGGGCCGCCCCGTCCTCTACACAACAAGCTGGGGCCGGGGGCGCGTCGTCGTTAACACCCTGGGCCACGACAGCACGGCCCTGAACAACCCCCACTTTCAAACCCTCCTCACCCGCAGCATCGAATGGGCTGCCGTTGCCAAAACTATGCCGTGGAATACCTCTGGAAACCCCGGCAAAAGCAGCAGGTGCTCGAGTTCGACGCCCTGACCGGCGAGGTGCGCAGCGTGGGCGGCGAGATCAAGCGCCAGGTCGTGCGCATCCTGGAGAATGACGCCCTCTTCGACATCGGCGCCGACGCCATCGGCACCGTGTTGCCCGGCGCCAATATCGCCGTCAAGCTCGGGCGGCTGGCCGCGCGCAAGGTGGTCAAGTAAATGGTTAAGGCGCCTGTGGTAAAGGGCACCCAAAGCAAAATCCTGTAACCACGAAGGCCTTTGGAGCGCGAAGGAAGCGAAGCGCCGCGAAGGACACGAAGGAATGAGCGCCAACACCGCCGTTTTGCCAGCCGCAACACATCTGTACAGGCCAACGATCAAGAAGCAGCGGGCATGCACAAGGTCTGCCCCTTCGCGTCCTTCGCGACACTTCGCGTCCTCCGTGCTCCAGATCTCTGTGGTTATGCGACGATCTTTAACCGCGCCGCCAGCACCGGCGGTATCTCGGGAAAGTTCCGCCACGAGAAGGGCCGGCCGGGCTCGGGCTCGCTGAAAGCGGGCTCCTCCAGCCCATCGAGCACCCACCCGGCCCGGAAGGCGGCGCCGAGGAGCACGTGCAGCGGCCGGTGGAAATAGAGCTGCGGCATGGGCTGGTTCACCATACCCAGGCCCCGCGCCTCAAAGGGGTGGATGTAGCGCGTGACCTTGATGGCGGGGGTGGTGACGATCTGCCCCTGCCGGTCCTCCTGCTCCACGGCCATGTGGGCGCCCATGTGGTTGAAGCAGGGGTGCAGCACCGTAAAGACAAAGCGCCCCCCGGGCCTCAACAGCCGGGGCAGGGTGCGGAAAAGCGGGTCGATGGCGGCCATGTCCATCAGCGCCATGTTGCACACGGCCGCGTCAAAGCGCCCCTCGCCCAGGGCCAAGAGCTGGGCCTCATCCGTGGCATCAAGCTGCCGGTACTCGATGCGGTGCACATTCTCTGTCGTGCGCGCACGGGCGCAGCGCAGAAATTCGGCGCTGAAATCGACCGCCGTGACTTGAGCGCCCAACTGCGCCAAGCGCCGGCTAAAGGCGCCGTTGCCACAGCCGACGTCCAGCACCGCCTCCCCCGCCTGCACCTGCAGCAGCCGCTCGGCCGTCGGCCCAATCAGCATGAGCTGAAAATCGTTCCCATCACCAAAGCGCCCATCCCAAAAGGCGGCGTTCCGATCCCACGCCTCGCGCACCGCCTCGTTGAGGTCTGGGCGCTCCAGGGAATGCTCTTGCTCTGCCATGGTCTACCCTCCTGCCTGGCCCGAATCTGAAATCTGTACCCACACCTTGTGATGGCCAGGCTGCATCAGGCAAGTCAGGGATATCGAGAAGCGCTGTGTCCGCCCGTACATAGTGCTCGTATTTGGCGCGCAGGTCCGCCTCCCAGCCCGCAGGGCGCTCCGCCAGCCGCCGGTCAAGCCCGCATGGCGCCTCATAAAGGTCGCGGGCCAGGCGCACAGCCCACCAGACGAGCAGCGTGCGCCGGTACACGTTGATGCGATCCACGATCTGCGGATCGCGCGCCAAGGCCGCGTAACTGGCAATGACCCAGGCCCACCGGGCAGCAGGCGCGCCGATATGGGCCGGGTGGTCGGAGGGTTGCCAATCAGATCATCGCTGCCGGCGCGCCGCCTTGTTCATCTGCGCGAACATCATGAACATGGCGCCCAGGGCGGTGAAAAAGGCCAGCGCTACCTTGGTGGCATCGACCACCGGGCCCATCTTGCCCCCCTGCGGGCTGACGGTGATCACAGCTACCGGGCGCCCGGCCGCAAAACCGCCGCCGCCCCCGCCGCTGCCGAAACTGGTGTCGGCCTGCCCCTGCTCCTGCTTTTCAGCGGGGTTGGTGCCGACGCCCCCGCCCACGCCATAGCCCAGAGAGGTCCTGACCTCGGAGGCCGTGATCACGGTATACTCGCCGGCGACGATCGGCTGCCCATAGACTCCCTCAGGGCTGGCGACCCGCAGGAGCTTCTCCATCAACTCCCGCCCCTGCTGCGCATCCTGCAGGGTCTTGGTGATGATCTCGATCCCGCTATCCATGGTGCTCCCTCCTCTGTCGTGCGCTCAGCACGAGCGTGATCAATGAGTAGCCCCGCTGCATATCCTTGACGGCCGGGTTGCTGAACACCAATCCTTCACCCGCGATGCGCCCTCTGCCGTGCCGCCAGCACGAGGGCCACCAGGCCGAAGACCAGGGCCAGGCCGTACAGGCCGACCTGCGCCCGGCGGGTGACATCGACAATGGGGATGCGCGCTGTCTCGCCGCCGCGCTCTACCAGCACGGCAATCGGGCGGTTCCAGACAAAACCGCCCATATCACAGGGCCAGCGCACCAGCCACGAGCGTGCTTGCGGCCTCACCGTCACCGTGCCCACGGTCACCGGTGCGCCGGTGACCGTCTCGCGGCGCACCGCCGGTCTCCACTCCACGCCAGCACCTCCTCTCGATTCACGCCCCGCCGCGCAAAACCGCGATCACCGCGCTCAGCCCGGCATCTAACGCCCCCAACTCCTCCAGGCTGTGGCCGCTGGCCAGTGACGGCAATTCCTCCTGCCAGCGCTCCAGGGCCGCCAGCAGGGCAGGCGCTTCGGCGCTCAGTGAAGCTGGCACAAGCGGCGGGGGCACAGCCTGCGCTTCGCCGCCCGATGCCGGCCCTGTATAGGCATGCCGGGCCAGGATAGCGCGGGCGGCCCCGGCAATCTCGGGCACGGGCTCGGCCGCGAGCAGACCGTTGATCTGCGCCAACGCCTCAGCTGGCAGCTTGCCGTAACGATCCAGCCCCAACAACGCCGCCTGCCGCACCAAAGTGTTGGGGTCCGCAATCAGCGCCAGGAGGTCTGGCATGGCCTGCTCGCCCGCCAGCGCCTGCAGGCTTGACACGGCTTGAGCACGGAGGTAGGGGTTGCCCTCCTGCTGGCAGAGCCGGCGCACCTGAGCCAACGACCCCGCATCGCGCCACTGCGTCACCGCCGCCAGCGCCGCCCGGCGGACGCTGATACTTGGATCGTGCAGCAGGGGGCGAATGATCGGCAGGGCCAGGCGATAGCCGGCCTGCTGCATCAGTTGGATGAGATTGCGCCGCAGCCGCTCACTCGGGTCGGAAAGCATCGTCGCCAGGAGGGGTGCAGCTTCTGCCGCCTGTAACTCCATCAGGGCTTCCACGGCCGCGCTGCGCAGGCCCACCTGGCGCTGCGCGATCTCCAGCAGCAGGGGGATGGCTGCACGCACTTGCAGCCTGGCCAGGGCCTCGACATAGCAGCGCAACACATAGAGCCGGTTGTGGCCGCGCCACTCCCGCTGCAGGCCCAGCTCCAGCTGGCGCAATAGCTCCGGCCCGGCCTCGGCGTAACCCAGGGCCGCCATGGCCCGCGCGGCTGCCGCCCCCAGGCCCTCATTCTCCACTGACAGGAATTGCGCCAGCCGCGCGGCCAGGGCAGGGGGGCCCAGGCGGGCCAGGGCGAGCACCGCCGCCTCGACCACGTGGGGATTCCGGTCATCGAGGCACTCGATGATCTGCTCGCGGGCCGGCTCTGCCTGCAGCCGGCCCAGGGCGCGGATCGCTGCTGAAGAGACATAGTCATTGGGGTCATTGATCGCCGCGAGCAGGGCATCGATGATATCGGGCGCCAGCGCCTCCGCGGTCGCATAGCCCAGCGCCTCGGCGGCGGCCGAGCGCACATAGGCATTGCGGTCATCCAGGGCCCGCAGCAGGGCCTCGGCCCCCGCCTCCAGCTCGCCCAGGCGCTGCGCCGCCCGGGCCCGTGCCCTGGGGTCCCGCGCCCGCAGCTCCGCCAGCCGCTTTTCGATCTCCGCCTGGCGCTCCCCCACACTCTTGCGTGCTGCCTCGTATCGGCTCTCCATGCCAACGCCTTTCATCTGCCGCTGGGCAAGCTCAGATACGGCCTCATGACCTCCCAGTATGCAGGTCCCGCCAGCTCATGGCATAGGCCTGCCACACCGTGTAACCCAACTTGCCGTAGAAATCGAGCGCCCACGTCCAGGCGATGTAGCAATAGCCCACGCCGCGCTCGCGCAGAATCTCAGAAGCGCGGGCGGCCAGGGCACTGCCAATGCCCAGCCGCCGCGCACTCTCCGCCACGCCCACCACGCCCATAGCGCCCAGGTCCTCGCCCCAGATGGACTGCCAGCGCACATCCTGGCGCTCGGGGCGCGAGTAGCGCGGCGCGTAGAGGATCAGCGACCCGGCCATCGCGCCGTCACGGGTACGGGCGAGCAAGCAGTCGGCCCATTCGCCCTTTTCCACCAGCAGGCGGTAACTGGCGCTCCAGAAAGGGAACTCGCGGTCCACAAAGGCCAGCAACTCGGGCGCCTCGTGCTCGGCCAACAGCCCGATGCGCACGCCCTGCGCCTGCGCCCGCTCGTGCACCCCTGCCGGCGTGCGGTAGCGGCCCAGGTGCTGCACCATGTCGTAGCTCGTCTCAGCCACGCGCCAGCCCTGGGCCTGGAAAAAGGGAAGCGCCGCCGGCAGGCTGTAAGGCACGCCCGGCCACAGGAAGGCATGACCTCCCGCCAACTGCACCCGGCCCACCCCCTGCGCGCGCAGGAAATCCAGCGCCGCCGCATGCAACTTGGCGCCGATGCCGCGCCGCTGCCACTCGGGCGCCACCGCCAGGGCGGGCAGGCTGCCCGAGTGCTCGCCGTGGCTCTCTGCCACCACCAGGCCAGCCAGGCGGCCATACACGCTGGCTACCAAAACACTCCGGCTTGGGTCTGGCGCCAGCAGGCTCCGGCGGAGCGCCGGCGAGAGGGGCCAGGCGGGCAGCGCCGCCCGCCACAGCGCCGCGACGGCCGCCTCATCCTGCCCGGGTTGGTACGCTCTGATCTCCACCATTTCACTCCAACAACTCACTGCAACCCCACATCGAGCACCTGCACCTCACTCACGGCGCCCGTAAGACAGCCCGCCGCCTGCAGGCGCTCGCTCAGCCAGACGGGGGTCGCCTGCCGGATATCGGTGATCACCGACAAGAGCCTCTGACTTTTCTCATACGGGCCGGTACCTGTGCACACTATAGCGCATCGGGGCGAGTGAATCAAGTGGTTGGGATTGTAGGGAGACGGGGTGCCAGCAGTCGTAAGCCTCTAGGAGCACCCCTGCCGTACCAGCGCGAGCAACCGCTCCTGCTCCTCGGCGATGCCCTCATCCAGGCGCGCCGCGGCGACCACCGGCAGCCAGGCGGCGATTTCCTGCTCACCTGCTGAGGTCAGCCGGCGGTAACGGGCACGGTAGATGGCCAGGAACTTGCCGCGCAGGGCCTCGATCAGCCGGCGCCCGGGCATCGGTGGAATGGCGCCGGTCAGCAGGACGATCGTGCGAGCCACGTCGGCCAGGGGGTTGCCGCGCGTGGCATCGACCCAGTCGATGATCACCGGGCCGCGGGCGGTTATGAGGATATTGTCGGGGTGAAAATCGCCGTGGCAGAGGCGGTCGCCGTCGGGCAGGGCCTGCAGGGCGGCCAGCGCCCGCGCGCGCAGCTCAGGCGTCAGGGGTTGGGCCGCGCTGATCCGGCGCTCCAGGCGCTCGCGCTGCGGGGGCAGGGTGGGCGCCCGCTTCTCATGCAGGGCGGCGTGCAGCTCAGCCAGCAGGCGACCGGCGGCAGGGAACGTCCAGGGCCGCGCCTGGATGCGCCGCAGCAGCGAGGGGCCCTCCACCCGCCCATAGACCAGGCCCAGGCGCCCCTCGAGCTCGATCACGTCGCCCACCGCCGGCACGGGCGCCCCCGTTTCGTACACCGCGCGCGCCACCCGCGCCTCGTAATCCACCCAACCGGGGTGCCAGCCGGCGTTGAAGAGCTTGAGAATCTGCCCGTCGCCCCAGGCATAGATCTCCGCCGTGCGCCCCCGGGCGATGGGTTGGCCCAACTTGGCAGTCGTCAATGCTTCCTCCCATCAGGAATTGGTTGCAGAAGCCTGGCTGTTGCTTGCCAGGTTCAGGCTTTGCAGCCGCCCGGCTATGAGCCCTTGGGGTGTGGGTCAGGTATTGTTGCCCTTTCTGCCGCCCCGCAGGCGGCAGAAAGGGCAACAATACCTGACCCACACCATGAAGGAGGCTGCCAGTAAACGGCAAAGCAGGTTGCCCGGCAGCTACCCCTGGTCAGGCCTGCCGCCAGAACAGCTTGCGCAGGTGATGGGGCAGCATGCGGGCATTCTCCCAGCGCTGCTCCATGCCCGGGGGTATGATGCGATGGTAGGGCAACGCCAGGTGCAGCCCAGAGAGGCGCTGCGCCAGCTTTGCCGCCCGCTGCAGGCGCTCCAGCGGCTCGTAGATCGTCCAGGGCTCCAGGCATGTATTGCACAGCCACTCCCGCAGATGGGGGATGGCCGAAAGCTCGATGCCGGCGGGGATGTTGGTGAAAAAGAAATCGTCGGCGCCGTAGAAAAAGTTCAGGCTGAAGAAGGGGTGCGCGAGCGAATAGGTCGGCATTTGTGTAAGATCCTCTCGTGCCAATCAGACTTCCGAAGTCTTGAAGGCTTCGGAAGTCTTTTCCGCCAGCGGCCGGGTATCCTCATAGCCGTAACCCACCTCCGGCAGCTCCTTGCCGCCGATGGTGATGGTCCGCCGGCGCACGGGCCGGCCACCGAGCCTCTCGTAAAAGGCGCAGCCCGTAATATTCTCGGCCAGCGCCCAGATAAGCATCGTATGCACGCCCTGCGCCAACTGCCGGCCCAGGCCGCGGCGCTGCGCGCCGCCCGCTCCTCATAGGACATCTGGGCCAGATAATCGGCTGGCACGATGCCAGCATAAGCCGTCCGCCAGGTGTCGATCTGCACCCGGGCGATGGCTTGCGCATCGTCAACCCTGGCTGCGCGAACCAACATCTGCCCACCTCACTGCGACTCAAGACCGCTCGCAGCGTTGAGCGCCCGCCAGTGCTCATCGGCCAGCACCACCGAGGTCTCGACCTGCCGCTCGGGAATGGACCAATAGCGCCGCAACAAGCGGTCCTTCTCTAACGGCGTCACCTGCCTGAAGCCGTGCTTTTCGTAAAAGCGGATGGCCCACCAGGCCGCCGCCCAGGTGCCAACGAGGATAGGCGCCGCCGTCTGCGCGCGCAGGGCAGCGAGCAGTTGCCCGCCGATGCCCCGCTGCCGGCAGGCCGTGCGCACATAGGCATGGCGGATGAGCGCCACATCCTGCACCGGCTGCAGGCCCATCACCCCCAAAAGCTCGCCTTTCTCCTCATAGCCCCAAAAGGCCACACCCTCCTCGATCTGCTGGCGCAGCTCTTCCCGAGGCATATAGGGCTCGTGCCAGCGGTCCGCGGGGATAACGCCTTTGTACGCCTGCGCCGCGTCGTTGATGATGGCGTACATGGCCTCGAAATCACGTTCCGTGCAAACACGGATCATGTTGCCTCCAGTACCTCGAAATACTCCAGGCCTCGCCACTTGTGTGCGATTGTGCTCAAACTTCCGGCAAAGGGGTTGGCTGTGCCTGACAGGGCAGAGGGCCAGATAACCCGCTTCACCGCCTCCCAGCAACCTTCCATAGGGTGGGCAGTTGCGCAGCCCTAAATCCGACATGCCTGCTGGCGAGTTTTCGCCACAAGGACATGGGAGGGAGAAGCTCCCGCCGAACCGCACACCCGCCATGGGAGGTCGAGAGGAGCGGCTGGAAGCCGCCACTACCAAGCGACCTGCGGGGCCTGCCCCCAGGCGAAGGTTTGCACGGCCCGCTCCCAGATCTCGTCGGGGACGGCGCCCCGCGCCTCCGCTTCTGCGGCCATCCCCGCCTCCCTGGCCAGCTTATAGGCATAGCCAACCAGTCTGCCGGTCAGATTGCGTCCTCCGCACACATCTGTCAGGATCGCCCGGGCGAGCCCATCGCCGGCAGCAAGCAACCCGCTCTCCTGAAAAGCCCTGCGGGTGCGATCGAGATCATAGGCCACGGCGCGGTGCTCCACCTGCCAATGGCTCCCATTCCACGTGAGCAGGGCATACTTGGCGCGCGCATCGCCATCGTCCGAGCCACCGACCGCACCCGGGTTGAGCGCCAGGCAGCCGCCCTCTTCCTGCCGCCAGGGGATATGCACGTGCGCGCAGATCAACACCGGCTCATCGACGCCGGCCAGGGCCACGGAGAGCGGCGCCGGGCTCTCGCCCTCTGCCAACATGCCGGCCTGCCGGAAAAGCGCCAGCCGCTCCGGGTCACGGTCCGGATAGAGGCCCTCCCGGGTACTGCGCAGCGAGCCGTGCACCACGCGGATCGGCGCGCAACCCTCGAGCGCCAGCACACCCTGGGCCGGCAGCGCGGTGACGAAATTCAGAGCGTCCCGGTCGAGCTGGCGATAGGCCCAGCGCATGACCGCCCACTGCTGCCCCGTGCGCCAGCCAGGCGGGGTCTGCCCCCGGTCAAAAGCGGTGAGATAGTCCTCATTGTTGCCGCGGATCACCCAGGCGCCCAGCGCCTGCAGCCGGCGCAGGCACTCCAGGGGGTATGGGCCGCCCCCCGCCAGGTCCCCAGCCACCACAACAGCGCTCAGGTTTGGCGGCAGGTCGGCCAGCACGGCCTCCAGGGCCGGCAGATTGCCGTGGATATCGGCCAGGACGGCGATCTGTACAGTTTGGGCCATGACGCTCAATACTCCGCAGCCGGCGCGCTTGCACGCGGCAGCGCCACGGCCATGCGCCAGAAATCGAGCCCGTCATCCACCAACTCACCATAGATGACGAACCCCCGGCTCTCGTAGAGGTGCAGCGCCCGGGCATTGTCCTTGACCACCGTCAGGAACACGCGCTCCAACCCACGGGCGCGCGCCCCCTCCAGCACCCGGTCGATCAGCCGGCTGCCCAGGCCCTGCCCCTGATAATCGTCAGCCACGCCCAGGCCAAACATGGGCTCCTGCGGGTTGAGCAGCCACACAAATCCCCAACCCACGATCCGGCGGCCGTCCAGGGCCACCAGGTCCAGGCGGCGGTCGATCTCCGGGCGGTTATCCTGCGCCACCTCCTCACAGGCAGCCAGGGTGGGCGCGCGGCCCAAAGGCGCAAAGGTCCGCTTGGAGGCTGCGCTCAGGCTGCCGTAGAACTCGGCCAGGGCGGGGGCATCGCCGGGCTGCAGGCGCCGGATCACAACCCGGCCGAGCCCTTCCATCTGTTTTGGCATTGGCTATCCCTTCTGACTCATCATCCAGGCATCGTCCAGAATTCCCAGCTTGCTGGGGCGTCTCCACCCATCGCTTTGAACCAGGTGTTCTGCCCTGATGGAGAGCGTACTCCCCGGCGGCGCCAGGACGCCCCAGCAAAAACTGGGGATTCCGGATGGCAAGGTAACTGCACTCCACGGTGGGATCCATTTCCATCGCATGTCGTGTCCTTGCGCACAGGCCATTAGCCGGAGATGGCCTGCTCAACCCGCGCCGCCAGGTCCGGCGGGTCCGAGGCGCGCACCGCTACCTGGGGCGTGCCGTGCCAGCGGGCGCACTCGGCGATCGCCTGCGCCAGGTCGGCAACCAGCGCCTCATCGGCCGGCACACCCGGCTCCAGGTAGAGCATCTTGACCTCGAACAGGCCCTCCTTGCGGTGCGCCTTGGGGTCCAACCGGCCGATCAACTCGCCCCGGCGCAGGACGGGCAGGGTAAAGTAGCCGTAGCGGCGCTTGGTGGCCGGCAGGTAGCACTCCAGGGCGAAATCAAAGCCAAAGACCGTGCTCGCCCGCTGGCGGTTCGCCACCAGGGGGTCAAAGGGCGAAAGGAGCGTCGTCAGCTCGGGCCGCAGCGCGCCGGCAGCAGCCGCCTCAGCGAGGGACAACCGCTCGGGGTGCAGATAGGCCGGCTCGTCCCACCCCTCCACCTGCACGGCAAGCAGCCGGCCCTCCGCCGCCAGCGCCGGCAAAAGAGGGAGCGCCTCCTCTTTGCGGATGCGGAAATACTCGGCCGCCCAGAGCGCCGTGGCCACCCCCAGGGCGCGCACAGCCCGGCAGAGCAGCAAGCGCTGTGCCTCTTTCGGTGAAGGAGCGCGGCTGTCATCCCAGCCCGGCAGCACCCGCTCGCGCAGGTCGTAGACGCGCTGAAAGTTGTGGCGGCGCGCGATCATCAGCTCGCCGCGGGCAAAGAGCGTCTCCAGGGCGATCTTTTCGGGCTTCCAATCCCACCAACCGTTGCCGGGGCCGCCCTTGCGGGTAAAATCGGCCGCTCGCAGGGGCCCCTCGCTGTGGATGCGCTCGCGCACATGCTGGATCTCGGCCTGGTGCGCCTCCAGCCACTCCTGCGAGTAGCGCCAGCCCAGGGTATGGGCCGCCAGCATGCGGTGCCGGTAGAGGGGGAAATCCTCGATGGGCAGGAAGCTGGCCTCGTGGGACCAGTACTCGAAAAGCGCCCCCTCGGCCAGGAGCGCGTCGAGCCAGCGCGGGTCGTAATCGCCCAGCCGGCTGAACAGCGCCAGGTAGGGGCTGCGCGCTACCACGTGGATGGTATCGATCTGCAGGGCGCCCAGCCGCCGGATCGCCGCGAGCACATCGGCCTTGACCGCCGGGCGCGGCGGGCGCCGGTCCAGCCCCAGCGCCGCCGTCATCAGCGCGCGGGCAGCGGGTTGGGTTAAGGTCAACAAGAGATCCTCCAGGAATCGCTTCGCTGCAATGCGTAAGGTCGCCATTGTGGAGCATGTATTGCTTTTCGTGGCGCTTGCCCCGGCGAAGCTTGAGGCAGCAAACGCAAAGATGGCAACCTTACGTTTTACGCATTACGTATTACTAAACTCCGCCCACAGCGGCCGGTGGTCCGAGAGGTAATAGCGCACATAGGCCAGGAAATCATCTCGCCCGCGCGCCTGCCACAGGTCGCCAAAGATGGCGCCATCGAAATCGAACACGCCCAGATTGCCGGTAAAGCGCTGGCCCGCCTCGCCGGGGAAAAAGCCGATCTGTTGGCCACATTCCAGGAGGCCACCAGCAGCCGGTCCGCCGCTTGGGCCGGGATGGCGCGGCTAGGACGAGCCGGCCCGCTCGATGCGGTATACGGTGAACGAGACGCTGCCGTCGGGGCGGTAGGTGCGGTACACCTCATGCAGTTCCCAGCCGCCCTGCTGCAAGAGCGTCTGCAGAGAAGCAGGCGAGCGCCAATCGGGGAAGACGATGTACTTTTCCACCTGCGGGAACTGGTTGGCGGTATCCAGCACAAACCGGTCGGAGGGATAATAATAGAAATCGAAAGGTTGGCCAAACAGATAGTAGGAATAGTGCCAGCCCAGGTCCTGGTGATAGATGATAGCGTGGGCCGGCGCGTTGCCCTTGAGATAAGCGGCCACCTGCTCAATGCCCTGGTAAGCGCCATGATCCCCGCCGATGGGAAAGCCGTAGCGCTGCGCCGTGTGCGCCGGCAGGGCGAGCGCCACCGCCAGGAATAGGGCCAGGAGCGTGCCATACCCCATACGCAGCCAGGCCACGGGCTCGCCTTTGGGCAAAAGGTCCAGCGGCAAGAGCACCACCCGCGCCAGCAAAATGGCCACGATGGGCGCCAGGCTCAGGATGTAGCGATCCCAAACCTGCAGCCCGAGCACCGTATGTACAGCCAGGAAGAATACGCCAAAAAGGGCCAGCGCCCAGTCGGCCGCCCAACCCGGCCGCAGGCGCCGCCACAGTGCACAAGCCAGCAGGCAGGGCACGCCCAGCAGGAGCAGCCCATTCAGCACGGGCGAGCCGGTGAAATACTGCGCCAGCGCCAGCCATCCCTGCAGGCGCGGCAAAAACCTGGCCGGTGACGCCAGCCCCATGCCGCCATAGTGGACGACGCCTGCCCGCATCCAGGTCGTGCTGCCGCGGCGGATCACGAGGTCCCAGACCAGGTCGGCGCCGATCACCGCCCCGAGCCCGCCGGCGAACCCCAGCACCGCCGGCAGCAGCTTACGCCGCCAGCGCTCCCGGCGGAGCGACTCGCCGGCGAAGAGAAGGGTGAGCGGCAGGAAAACAGCCCCCTGCGGCTTGGTCATTATGGCCAACCCCAAAGCCAGCCCAGACCACGAGTAACGGCCCCGCAGCGCCAGCAGGCAGGCGCCCAAGGCCAGCGCCGTCATCAGCGGGTCCACAAAGACGGTCGGGGCAAACTGGATATCGTACGGAGAGAGGGCCAGGAACAGCGCCGCCAGGGTCGCCGTCCGCCGGTTGAAGAGATCGAGGGCCATCTCGTAGACGATGGCGATGCCCGCGAGGCTGGCGATGATATTGGGCAGGCGCGCGACGGCCTCGCCGGGGCCAAAGAGCTTGAAGAAAAGCGCCAGGATGTAGAAGAACACGGGGGGCTTGTCGACCAATTCGCTGCGCAGGAAGAGGTCTCGCCCCGAGGCAATGAGTAGACCCCAGTGGCTGTAGAGCGCCTCATCCACGTAAAAGCGGTTGGCGGCGATCAGGCTCACACGCAACAGCAGCGCCACGGCCAGGATCGGCCCCAGGGTCGTCAGGCGCCTGGAAAAACAGGCGCCCAGCCGTCCGCGATAGGGGTAGATCGCCGCCGAAGCCCGGAGCCCGAGCATCAAGCCCAGGGCACTCGCCAGGAGCAGGGTGCCGATGTTGCGCACCTGCGCCACCGGCGGCACGAAATAGACAGCCGGCAGGAGGAGCGGCAGGTGACACAGCCCATCCAGGCGCAGGGCCTGCTCCAGGCCAAACCGGGCAGCGCGCGCCCACAGGGCAGCATAGAGGGGCCACTCCGCCATGACCGCTGCCGCCAGCAACAGAACGGCGGCAGCGAAACCCAGCGGATGGCGAAGCGAGCCGTAGCCGTGCCGCCGCAACAACTCGGTCAAGAAGACGGCCAGCGTCACCGCTGGCAACAGGACCAAGGGGGCGCCATATCTTCTTGCAGCAATACCCATAGCGCTCACCTGCGACGTTGTACTGCGTTGAGCATCGGATTCCTCTTTGTAAGGAAAATGGAGAAAGGGTAGCGATGCGGTCAGAGCCAAGAATCAGGCGTGTTTCCCCTCACAATAGGCGGCGAACGAGCCCCGCAAGCCCGAGGCCACGCGCTCCGGGCATTGGGCCAGCATCCGCTCCAGCTCGGGCAGGGCAAAGACACAGAACGCCGCCGCTTCACCATCGGCGAAATGGATGCGGGCGAGCCCCCCGGGGCGCAGGCGGCAGCGATAGAGGATGTTCAGCTCACAGTCACGGATCATGCCGCTGGCTTCCGGCGCGCCGTTCGTGTGGGCGCCCAGGCGCGCCAGCCCCTCTATATCGTCGTAGGCCAGCCCCAGCTCCTCTGCCAGCTCTTTGCCCAGCGCCGCCGCCGGCTCATCCAGCCCCACCACGTGCCCGGCCACCGGCAGGTCGAAGCAGCCCGGGTACTGCACCTTGGCAAAGCTGCGCACCTGCACCAGGGTATGGCCCGGGAGCGTGGGGTGATCGATATAGAGCTGTACCGTGCGATGCCGCAGGCCAGAGAGATGGCAGAGCCAGCGGGGGAGCATGACTCCGGCCGCCTCCGGCGCAGCCACAAGCCACTCGCCAAGAGCCGGGTGCGCGGCGAGCGTCGAGCCATACCCGGCCGGCGCCCCGGCGGCATCCACGTTGAGCAGAAGCTCGGCCCGGCCATACTCCGGCGCCAGGGAGGGCAGCGCCTCCGGCTCAGCGAGCGTCGCCAGGTAGAGATCCGCGAGGGCACTGCAGGCCTCGGCACCGAGGGTGTAATCGGCGCGGGCGACAGCCTGGCGCAGGCGATCAACAAACGCCGGCGAGAGCGATGGGGCAGGCAGCATAGTTCGAGAGCTCCTCGTGCGTACTACTGTGGGAGCAAGTCGGGGTGATTATCTTCCAGCCAAGACACCACGGAGCACTTTAGCCCTTCGGCCAGGGCAATCATCTCCTCAGCCTCCTGCTCCGACACCAGCCCAGCGCGCTCATAGCCTCCCATGTTCCGTTTCCGGCGAAAGCCATCCATCTGATCCACGATAGTCGAAGGGGCGGCAATGGTCAGGCCCAGGCTCTGTATCACTCGATAGTGGTGCATTTCGCGCGCAGCCCGGTATCCGCTCGCAGCCAACGCTGCTGCCGCCATCTGGAGAGCAGCATTGTAGGCAATGTTCAGCCGCCAATCCGGGCTGAGGCCGGGAGTACGGCAATCACGCAGATCTCGAGTGGCCACGGCCAGGAGATCAGCGATCTCCTGGGGGCTGGTCTGGTGCTCCGTCACCCAGCCAAGGCGCAGCCAGTCGTGCAAGTTCATGCTCACCTCCGATGAGGAAAACGTGCGGTTCACGAATGACGGTGGTGAGGAAATGATTGCCGGATGCGAGTTTGTCGGAAAACTCAGCCGGCGGATAGATGGAAGGGTTCACCTCTCGGCGCAGCGCTTCTTGGGCAGGGCGCAGGGCAGCGACAGCCTCAGCAAAGGATATTGTGCCCACAATCAGGACGTCAACATCACTATCTGCTCCAGCCGTGCCGCGCGCCAACGAGCCATAGAGCAAAGCCAGTTCGATTCGATCGGCCAAGCCGGCCAGGCTCCCTCGCAGCACATCGGCTACACCCATGGTCTTGATCACCAGACCCTGCAGATCAGCAAAGATCGGGCACTGCCGGTTGGCTTGATAATAGACCTGCCGGCCCTCCACACGGCGCAGGAGGATCCCCGCTATGGCCAGACGTTGCAACTCGCGGTGCACGGCACCCATGCCAGCATTCGCTGCCCGGGCAACCGCTCGGACATGGAAGGCCTCATCAGGGTGTGTGTACAACAATGCCAATATGGACCGCCGCGTCTTGTCAAAGAGGGCGGCAGCAATGGTCAGTTCATCCATAGATGTTCCCATATTGGGAACAATTGTACCCAATATGGGAACATCAGTCAAGCGCTCAACCATCCCGCACTCTTATTCTCCAGGTACTTACTATATCCCATCGGTCCCCACGAATCAAGTTTCTGTCTGCCACCCTATTGCTTTCACTTTACGTCTATGATATAATGCCGAAAAGCCAAGGGGGTTGCCAAAGTGGCAGAGACGCTACGCGAGGAACTGATCCAGGTGGCCCGGGGCGAGCGCGAGGCGGACCTGGTGCTGAAGAATGCCAGGGTGGTGAATGTCTTTGCGGGCGATGTCCACATGGCGGATGTGGCCATCGCTCATTCTTATATAGCTGGGGTAGGCGAGTACCGCGCCCACCAGGAGATCGATCTGGAGGGGCGCTACCTGGCGCCCGGTTTTATCGACGGCCACGTGCACATCGAGAGCAGCATGGTCTCGGTGCCCGAATTTGGGCGCGCCGTGGTGCCGCGCGGCACGACCACCGTCATTGCCGACCCGCACGAAATCGCCAACGTCCTGGGCCTCGATGGGGTGCGCTACATCCTGGAGACGAGCAAGTACAACCCGCTCTCCGTCTATGTGATGGCGCCCTCCTGCGTGCCGGCAACCGCGCTGGAAACGGCCGGCTCCAGCCTTTCCGCCGAGGACATTGCCCCCCTGTTGGCCGACAAGTGGGTGCTCGGCCTGGCAGAGATGATGAACTACCCCGGCGTGCTCTTTTGCGACCCGGCGGTGCTCGGCAAGATCGACGCCGCCCGCGGGCAGCCCATCGACGGTCATGCGCCGGGGCTCTCGGGCAAGGACCTGAGCGCCTATGTGGCCGCCGGCGTCGCCTCGGACCACGAGTGCACAACGGTCGAAGAGGCGCGCGAAAAGCTGCGCCTGGGCATGCACATCATGATCCGTGAGGGCTCGACGGCACGCAACCTGCACGACCTCCTGCCTCTGGTGACGCCCCAGAACGCCCGCCGCTGCCTGCTGGTGACCGACGACCGGCATCCCTCGGACCTGCTGCGCGAGGGGCATATCGATCACCTGGTGCGCGAAGCCATTGCGTCGGGGCTGGACCCCATGCTCGCCATCCAGATGGCCACGCTCAATGCCGCCGAGTACTTCGGCCTGGCCGACAAGGGGGCCATCGCCCCCGGGCGCCGGGCCGACCTGGTGGTATTCGCCGACCTGCACGACCTGCATGCGGAAAAGGTCTTCCGCAACGGCGCGCTCGTGGCGCAGGATGGCCGGGTACTGCCCGATGTGATCCACCCGGCCGCCACCGCCCTGCGCTCCTCGGTGAACATTCCCCCCTTGGGCGAGGACGCCTTTCGTGTGCCCGCAGCCGGCGAGCGCCTGCGCGTGATCGGCGCCATCCCGGGGCAGATCGTGACGCAAAAACTCCTGCTGCCGCCCAGGGTTGTGGATGGGCAGGCCGTCGCCGATGTGGAGCGCGACATCCTCAAGCTGGCCGTGGTCGAGCGGCACCTCGCCTCGGGGCGGGTGAGCACAGCCTTTTGCCGTGGATTCGGCCTGCAGCGGGGCGCCATCGCCTCATCGGTCGCGCACGACTCGCACAACGTGATCGTGCTCGGCGCCAACGATGCCGATATGCGGGCCGCCGTGCAGGAGATCGTGCGCATGAAAGGGGGGCTGGTCGCCGTGCTCGAGGGGCGACCCATCGCCACGGTGCCATTGCCCATCGCCGGGCTCATGTCGGACCAGCCGCTGGAGACGGTCGCCCGCCAGCTCGATGCGCTCCTCACCGCCGCCAAAGAGCTCGGCTGCACCCTGCATGACCCCTTTATGAGCCTGGCCTTCCTGGCCCTGCCCGTCATCCCGGCGCTCAAGCTCACCGACCGCGGCCTGGTCGACGTAACCCAGTTCCGCTTCGTGCCCCTGTTCGAGGGGTAAGAAGTGGGGGACATGGAGCGCGCGTATAGCACAGTTGCAGCCCTTCTGTTAACGTTGTACAATGGGCACTGCTGATTTAGTGCTCGCTGCTCTGCAGGAAGGAATGCCCGTGCAACATAGCGATTTGCCCTTTGGTAGTGAATTCTCACCCTCCCAAATCAACCTTGCCGAGGTTCTCGAACTGGCCAAGGCAAATGGCGGAGACTGGAAGTCGTTCGAGAAGGCAATCCAGGTCCGATACTTCGACTCCCATACTACCAGCGAATACAACCGCGCCAAGCTCGCGAACAATACCAAGTTGAGCATGGTGGCGTACGGGATTATCGACCGTGATGCCAGACTGACCGAGTTCGGGGAACATCTATACCTTATCCGTCAGGATGCGGATCAACTCTATGAAGAGCTTGCACGCTACATTTTGTTGCATCTTCACGGAATGACATTCATCCAGTGTGTCCAGGATATCCAGGCGGCGGGCCTGACGGTGGACTTGATCACACTGCGGGAATGGCTCGGGCAGGCCGGGGTGCACTTTCCACGCGGCGGCAAACATGCGAGCACCATGCGCCTCTGGTTGGAAAGGGCACGGGTATTCAGCGATGGCTGGCGTGTCGACGAGTCCAGAATTCGGGACTTGCTTGGTATGCCGGCTGAAGATATCGAGGCGCTGGCGCGTTTGACGCGCGAGCAGCGGATGTACTTGAGAGCGCTGGCCAATCTGGGCGGATCTGGATCATATGCGTCCAATGATGTTGAGAAGCTTGCTGCAGCCACATATGGCATCAAGTACAACGAGAAGAACTTGCCCAAGACAGTCCTCTATCCTCTGCAAAAAGCAGGTTACATTCTGCTGGAGAGGGGCACCAAGCAGGAAGGTAGAGGCGCTAAGCCATTCCAGGTGACCCCAACAGACAAACTGCGGACAGAGGTAATCGAGCCACTACTGAACGAGATAGAACAGCAGACCGGTGCAGATCTACGTTGCCTGTTACGCAAACCACTCACGAATATTCTGACGGATCTGCAGGCCCCTGATAAGCACAGCCGCGGGCTCGCACTGGAGGCGCTGGCCTTCAAGCTCATGCGTCTCATCGACCTGACCTATGTAGCGACCCGCCTCCGTGGCGATGCGACAGGTGGAGCCGAGGTCGATGTCATCTTTGAAGGGGCCCGCCTGCTATTCTCACGCTGGCAGGTACAATGCAAGAATACAAGTCAAGTAGCCCTTGATGACGTTGCGAAAGAGGTCGGCCTGACACACTTTTTGAAGAGCAACGTTATTGTTATCGTGACCACAGGTAATATCGGCCCCGAGGCTCGGCGGTACGCCAATAAGGTCATGCAGGACTCGAACCTGTGCATCGTTATGATCGACGGATCCGATCTGCACAGGATTGAGCAGAATCCAACACAGATCGTCGATGTCCTCAATCGTGAAGCCAGACATGCCATGACCCTCAAGGCGCTTGAGCTATAGGAGGCATGTTGTGAACGCTGACAAGTCAGTCCCTCGTCTCTACCACCAGACAGAGTCGGGCTTGATATATCTTGGTGACTCCCTCAATGTATTGGAGAATTGTGTGAAGGAGTCATCAGTCGATCTGATCGTGACCAGCCCTCCCTATGGCCTCGTGCGCAAGAAAGAATACGGCAACGTTGACGCTGATGAGTACCTGGAATGGTTCAGGCCCTTTGCCAAGGCGTTCAAACGGGTACTGAGGGAAGACGGCAGCCTGGTCATCGATATTGGGGGCTCCTGGATTCCTGGCCAACCCACCCGAAGCCTATATCACTTTAAGCTGCTTATCATGCTGTGTGAGGAATTTGGGTTTCATCTGGCTCAGGAGTTCTACTGGTGGAACCCCTCGCGGCTGCCAACCCCTGCAGAATGGGTGACTGTCAGGAGAATTCGCGTCAAGGATGCCATCGATTGTGTATGGTGGCTTTCGCCATCCCCCTGGCCACGCGCCAGTAATAGACGAGTGCTGCAACCGTATAGTTCGAGCATGAGAGAGTTGCTCAAGAACGGTTACCGGGCAAAGAAAAGACCATCTGGCCATGATATCAGCACCAAGTTCGCTGTCGATAATGGGGCAGCCATCCCCCCCAACCTAATAGCCATCGCGAATACGGAGAGCAATAGCTACTATCTTCGCTACTGCCGTGAACGGGGCATAGAGCCACATCCGGCGCGTTTCCCGGCGGAACTGCCAGAGTTTTTCGTGCGTATGCTTACAGACCCGGGTGACCTGGTTCTCGATCCCTTCGGAGGGAGTTGCGTGGCCGGTGAAGTGTGCGAACGCATAGGACGCCGATGGATATGTGTTGAGATTTCTGAGGAATACCTGCAGGGTGCAATGGGACGTTTTGTACGTCCCATTGACGCTGATGCTGAGATATCCTCCAAAAAAAGTGATACAGAGGCCAGTTACTATCGTTTGCCTCGGCCTGGAATACTCTGGAATGGAGTGGAAGACACTCTACTGCCTGGCGATGGGGGCAAGACGCGCCAGGTGATCACAGAACCTACTTCCACCCCACCATGCTCCGATTACCAGCTATCAATGGGATTAGGGGTTAGTCCCCGTGCTCTGCGTGAGTCCGAGCAAGCTGATTCATCAGCACCTCTTATCGACACAGGGATCGAAGAGGGTTAGGGTGTGTTTGCAAACTATAGCCAGAGCAGTATGGCACCGATCACCCACATGGCCCGGAAGTTTGCGGCCCGTTTTTCGTAACGGGTGGCCAGGCGCCGGAACTGCTTCAGGCGGTTGATGAGCCGTTCCACTTGGTTGCGTAGCTTGTACAGAGTGCGGTCGAAGGGACCGGTGCGGCGCTCGTCTTTGCGTCTCGGAATGGTGATGCGTATGCCATGCCGCCGCAGGTACTGTCGATTGGCGCGACTGCTGTAGCCTTTGTCGCCGGCGACCCGGTCTGGGCGCTTCTTGGGTCGCCCACGACCAGGGCGTTTGACGGCTCCGGCCTCCATAAGAGGCTGGAACATGGTAGATTCGTGCTGTTGGCCAGGCGTCAGCAGGACAACCTAGAGCAATTGAACATAAATCCGCACACCATTTGTCGCCTGACGAGGCATACGGCAAAAGGGTGTGCGGATTTATGTTCAATTGCTCTAGAGCTTACCATTGCCATCGGCACGGATATGGACCTTTGTCGAGAAGCCACCGCGGCTTCGGCCGAGGGCCTCGGCTACAGGGTCCCCTTTTTTGCACCAGCGGCGTGCTGGTGAGCGCGCACGATGGTGCCGTCGACAAAGTGAATAGACCAGTCGATCTGGCCCAGGGCATCATCTTGTTCCTGAATCTCAGCAAAGATGACATCCCAGATGCCGGCTTTCCGCCAACGATAAAAGCGACTGGCAACGGTCTGCCAGGGACCATAGCGCTCTGGCAGGTCACGCCATGGAGCGCCCGTACGCAGGATCCACAAGATGCCGTTGATGATACGGCGATGGTCTTCGGCCGGGCGGCCAACAGGTGGCTTCTGGGAGGGCAAGAACGGTCTGAGCCGCTCCCATTGCCGGTTCGTTAAGTCACCTCGGTTCATGCCCTATAGTATACATAACGGGAAGCGGGTTTGCAAACACACCCTAGTGCTGCGACTACACCCTCGAGCGAGTCTGCTGAAGCAGGCCTGGCTTTGCTAGACCCGGTGCCCTTTACCCTCCCGGCACAAAGAAGAGCACGATCGCCAGCACCAGGTAGACGGCGACTAACTCCACCCCCTCGAACCAGGTCGACTCGCCATCCAGTGAGACGATGGCAAAGGCCAGCACCGAAAGGGTCACGCCCGCGACCTCAAAGATGCTGAAAACCAGCGACAGGGGCTGCCGGATGGCGAAAGAGACCAGCACCAAGAGCGGCGCCACAAAGAGGGCAATCTGCGTGGCCGAGCCGGCGGCGATGTTCATGGCCAGCTCCATCCGGTCCTTGCGGGCCATGGAGAGGGCCGAATAGTACTCGGCGGCATTGCCGATGGTGCCGATCACGATCACGCCGGTAAAAAGCTCGGAGATGCCCAGCGCCGCCGCAGCTGTACTGATCGTGCTCACCAGCAGCTCAGCTTCCACGGCCGTCACCACCGTCACCACCAGCAACAGACTGGCCGACTCTCGCAAACTCAGCTGCCGCTCCTGCGGCTCGATGGCCACCACCTGGAACACGCTGCGGTGCGTGCGCAGGCTAAAGAGGAGGCTCGCTGTATAGGTGCCCAGGAGCACAATGGACACCAGAAAGCCGATGGGCAGCTCGCCCGGGGTGCGCGGTGCGAGCGTGCCGGCCACGGCCAGGTCGAAGACAGCCGGCATCACCAGGGCCACCGTCGCCAGGAATAGAAGCGCCGCATTGGCCCCCGCGCGGGTGCGGCTGAAGATCTGCTTCTCGCGGCCCCAGCCGCCGAGGAACATGGCCAGGCCCAGCGAGAGGAGAATGTTACCGATAATGCTGCCGCTGATCCCCGCCTGCACCACCGTGACGAGCCCCTGGCGCAGGGCAAAGAGGCTGATGATCAGCTCGGTCGCATTGCCAAAGGTGGCGTTGAGAAAGCCCCCTAGGCCAGGGCCCACGCGATTGGCCAGTTGTTCCGTCGTCCGCCCGATGAGCTCGGCCAGGGGGATGATGGCCAGCGCCGAGACGGCAAAGACCAGGGTGCTGGGCGCACGCAGCAGATCCAGGAGCAGGCTCAAAGGCACCAGGAGCAAGAGCCAGTTCAGCCGGCTCTCCAGCACAAAGCGGGCCCAACAGGGCAAGCCCCCGGCTCGACGCGACACGCCCCCACCTCAGCGCCATGCAGATCGGCAGGCCGCTTCTAGCCCGCCGATCCGGATGGAGCAAGATGCATACCGGGGGACGTAATGCGTGATCGGGATCACCTGCTCCCTGCCGGGCAGTATGCTCCGCCTCCGGCCGGCCTCATTCCGGGCGGGGAGTTGGCGTGTACTATAGCCTGATATCTAGGCCAGTTTCAGGTAGGCCTGGTATCCGATGCCAGCAGAAGGCAGGGTCGCCGATCCTAAAGGCAGCGCGCTGCCATCTGGCATACACACGCCGGCTATAACCCTGCGTGACGTCTCGGCAGCCTGGCGCACAATGGCGTCCAGGTAGGCCCGGAACCCTGGCCACCAAGCGCCGGAGAGCTCAACGGGCGCTTCTGCAATGACCGCCTTGCGGATGGCCTCCGCCTGGGCCGGGCTGACACGGCGCCGCTCCGCCCAACGCGCCAGCAGCCGGTTCAGGCGCTCCTCGTCCAACGGCACCGCGCCAGGCGCTTGCTTCCGGGTGCTCATAAGCCGGCTTCCTCCTTATCGCTTTCGGGCACACCATGCGCGCCCGCCCCCTGCATCTCTTCCAGCAGCCGGCGGCGCGCCAGCGAGATCTGGTAGCGGATCGTGCCGGCCGGCTTGCCCAGGGCTTGGCCGATCTGCCCGCTGGTCATCTCCCCCAGGACCTGCATCAGCAGCGGGGTGCGCAAGTCCGCGGGGAGCCGCCCGATGGCCCGGTCCAGCAGCGCCAGCTCCTCATCCGCCAGCAGCCTGCCGGCCGGCTCGTCCGCCGTTGGAGCGGGGTCCCCGGCATCATCGTCGAGGTCCTGCTCCACGGCCAGCCGCGTCGCCTGGCGGCGATAGTGATCGGTCAGCGCACTCCGCGCGACGGTAAAGAGCCAGTAGCGCTGCTCCCCCGGCGCGATGGCCTGCAGGCTGGGGAGATGGCGCCAGACCCGCAGGAAAGCCTCCTGCAGCAAGTCCAGCGCCGCCTCGGGGTCGCCCGTTCGGCCCAGAAAGTAGGCGTGCAGCGCCTGCTGGTGCTCGGCATAGACCCGGTCGAAGAGCGCTGCTGCCGGGGCAGGGCAATCGTCAGCGTTACTCCTCATCGCCCGCCGCGATGATATTGCCCTGCTTCTCGACGGTCAGGAACTGCAGCAGGGGCACGAGCTCCTTGGGCGCCCTCAGGTCCCCGGCGAGCACGATTTCCGACACCTTCTCCTGAATCAGCTCCGCCGTCACGCCGGGCTCAATCGTGACGTCGCCGATGAGGACCAGGGTGGTCGGCTCTTTCAGGAACGTGAAGAAGGCCTGCCCGAAATGCTCGTCGCCCACGACAAAGCGCGGCTTCCCGGAGTAGTAGAGTAGCTGGCCGGAGACGCGCAGGCGCGGGCTCAGGACATTCTCGCTCTCCCGAGGGGCCACCATCTGCCCGGCGACGATCAACTGCCCGTAACCCACCTTGGCGACAGGGCTGGTGACCAGGAGTTGGCCGCCGACGACCAGGATATCCTTCTCGTCCCCGGCCGGGTTGGCCAGGGCCTCGCCGCCCATCTTGACCTGGCCGCCCAAAGACTTGATCCGGGACCCCTGTGGATAGTAGATGACCTCACCCATGAGGCGCGTGAGCCCCGCCCCCAGGGCCGATTCACTCCCCTCGGGGGCAAAGACCTGCCCCATCACAACCATCCCCCGGTAGCCCACCTTTTCCACCAGGCTGGTGACCAGCAACTGGCCCATGACGACCAGGCAGGCTTCCGAGTCGCCCCCGGCAGTGGCCAGGGCCTCACCGCTCATCGTGATCTGGCCGGTAATCACCTTCACGTGTGTCCCGTCGGGGACGGGAACGGTGGCCGCCACATGCTCCTGGGGAATGGTCATGAACTTTTCCAACAGCGATTCCGGCACGAGCACGAGCGCCACATCGGCGATCTTGGTCACACCGTCCAGGCCCTCCGGCGATTTGTACCCGGTCAGGTCCAACACAGCGACATTCGTGATCTCTCGGGTCGGCGTTTGGCTTCCCATCGGTATTCCTCCCTTGTGTCGATGGTCTCGGTTGGGGGTGTGATCTCCCCTCTCACTCTATAAAACGCACGAGAGTCGCATCTGTTGGGAATAGCCGGGGAAGGGTGTTGGGGTCCTTGCGTAGCGCGAAGCCCGGCTGCCGGCGCCGTCATTGATCATCCTGTGCCAGCAGCGGGAACTCGGTCACGCGCAGATTGGTGCAGCCGTAGGGGATGAGCGTGATCTCCTCCAGCGGCTGGGCGGAGCGCACCGGGCTCACCGGCAGCGGGCCGGCGGCATTGTGCTCGAGCTGCCACGCGGGCAGGCGCCGCCCCCGCGCCTGCACCATGATGGGCGCGCCCTCTGACGAAAAGGGGCAATCGCCCACGGGCCGGCTCCAGAAGGTCAGCGAGCGCTCCGGGTGCTCCGGGTCCAACGCCAGGGCGTAATTCCAGGGCGTCGTCGGGTAGACCTCCCAGTCGGCATGGGGCGCCTCACCCCGTACCTGCTTCCACTCTTCGCCCATCTTGAGCGCGTAGACCAGCGGCCCCCGCTCGATGGCCACCGAGTTGTGGTAGCCCCTCGCCACGCGCATGGGCATCGGCAGGCGCAGGGTCAGGTCCGCCCGTTCGCCCCACTCGCGCTCCAGGCAGCAAAAGCGCCCCGCCGCGGCCGCTTGCGCCGGGCTGCCCGCCGCCTGCACCTCCGCGCCCGCGGCCCAACCGGGGATGCGCAGATAGAGCGGGAAATGGGCCGGGCGGTCGGCCTCCACGGTCAGGTGCAGCACGTCGTCAAAGGGGTACTCCGTCTCGCACGTCACCCGCACCTGCGCCTCGCCGATGCGCACCGTCGCCGCGCTGGGCGCATAGGCCACCGCCGCCAGGCCGCCGTCGGGGGTCCTCATCCAGAGGTGCGCGGCGAGCTTGGGCCAGCCCTGGCTCAGGTTGGCCGTGCAGCAGCCATAGTTGGGCTCCAACCCGAAAATGTTCGCATCGGGGCCGTTGTTCGTATAGACCCGGTCCTCGGCGATGCGGCAGAGCACCTGGTTGGCCTGCTGGTCGTACTGGTGCGCCCACATATCGGGCGAAAAGGTGGCCGGCAGGGCGTTATAGGCGATGCGCTCCAGGCGGTCGGCCAGGGCTGGCTCGCCCAGGATGCTCACGAGCACCTCCAGCGAGTACATGTACTCGACCACCGCACACAGCTCGGTGCCCTGCGAGGGATCGCGCCCGGCATAGTGCTCGTCGCCGCTGAAAACCCCCGTCACCTGGCCGTGATAGCGGTCCAGCTCGGCCATGATCTGCCGCACCGCCTGCCGGTCGGCCTCGTCGCCCGACTGGCGGTACCACACCCCCGGCGTCTTGACGGCCATGGCGTTGTTGACCACGTGCGTGCGCAGGTCGCACTCCTCGCGCGTCACCTTGCCCTTCCAGGCCAGGTCGGCAAAGTGGCCGCGCCAATCATAGCCCTGGGCGTGCACCTTGGCGGCCAGCGCCAGCAGCCAGGGCGCGCCCGTGCGCTCGTAGAGCCAGTGGATCGAGACGACCAGGTCGGCCCAGCGGAAATGGCCCCAATCGAAGAGCGGCTTTTCATCCAGCAGGGCATCCAGCCGCCGCAAAAAGCGCTCCATCACCGGCGGCACGCGCTCATCGCCCGTGGCGTCACAATACTGGGTCATCGCTTTCAGGGTCACAAACACCGGCCAGGGGTCATAGGCCTGGTAGCGGTCGCCATAGCGCAGGTCGCGCACGGGGCCGAGCCAGCCGTCGGCGTGCTGGTGGGTGAGGATATAGTCCATCCAGCGGCGCACCTTGCCCTGCAGGCGCGCATCGCCCAGCAGGTAGGCCAGGGGCGTCACCCCGTCCAGCCAGTAGGGAGCGCGCTCCCAGCCCTCCGCCCTACCGCCGATCCAGCCGCTCTCGGCGATGTCGGGCCAGAACTCGTCCAGGTGGCCGCTCAGCCCATCCGCCTGGATGCGCAGCTGCCGGCGGAGCCAGCCCAGGGGCCGGATGCTGCCCAGCGGCAGCGGGCGGAAGGCCAAAGGTTGCAGCGGGGTGATCTCTGTCATATTGCCCTCTCCTGTACGGGTAACCTCGTCGACTCGCCGGCAGGGCTCAGTATATCCATCCGGCGGTGGGGCTCAAAAAGAGGTACACCGGGCGCTGTGGGCTCGAGTTGGGATTGACGCAAGGCATTGTCCGGGCAGGGCGGAATAAGCTGAGATATCACAGACGCCCCCGCGGTTGACGAGGGAGGAAAACCGGCCACAATGGTAAGGGGTGCATGCGCCCCATGCCACGGGCTCACTCAGAGCCGCTGCGCATGCCTGACCTACACTGGGAGCAATTCTCCGAACGAGGGAAAAGCATGAAGACGGCCATTGTCGTCCTGGGGTCCTCCAACGATACCCAGGGTAACCTGTCGACGATCGCCCTGGAGCGCTGCCGGGAGGCGCTATCTGCCTTCCGGGCGCACCGGGGAGCCTGGATCATCCCCACGGGAGGTTGGGGCGCGCATTTTAACACGACCGCAAAACCCCATTGGCGCTATGTGCGGGCCTATCTGGAGGCCCAGGGCATTCCTGGAGCGTCTTTCCTGGCAGGCGTGGAGAGCGTCAACACCATCGAGGACGCCCGGCTGTGCCGGCCGGTGGTCGAGGGGCATGGGATCGAGGAACTGGTCGTGGTGACCTCGGATTTCCACGTGCCGCGCGCCCGCTTTCTGTTCGAGCGCGAGTTCCCGGGGGTCAGGCTCACCTTTCTGGGGGCGCAGACGCATCTGGGCAAGGACGAGCTGGCCCGCTTGCGGCAGCATGAGGAGCAAGCACTGGCCCAGCTTCGGGTGAGGTTCCCCAATTAGCCCGAAACAACTCTCCCGTATATACTACCCTCAGTCCGAGTTCAGGCGCCCAGCCCCACCCGGCGCCGCCCGACCTTCCTCTCCCAAAGGAGAACGCGCTCCATGCTCAGGAAATACCTGCCCCTTGTCCTCGCCCTGGCGCTGGCCAGTGGGCTATCCGCCTGCGCCGCCAACATGCCGCCCACCAGCACGCCCACGGCAACGCCGACTTTAACCCCGACGGCCATCCCCCCCACACCCGCCCGCACGCCCGCGGAAAAGACGCTGGCGAGCGTCGACTCGTCGTGGATCAAGGAGTCCATCACCATCAGCGCCGACGAGCGGCACATCGCCTATGCGCTCAACGGCTCCAGCGGCCAGACGGTCATGCTCGACGGCCAACAGGTCTCCAGGTACCCTGGCGTGGCCGGCCTGACCTTCAGCCCCGACGGCAAGCGCCTGGCCTATATCGCCGCCGTAGATGGCAAGCAGGCGGTAGTGGTCGATGGTCAGGCCGGCAAGCCCTATGACAGCGTCGGCGCCGGCACCCTCCTCTTCAGCCCCGATTCCAAACGCCTGGCCTATGTGGCGACGCAGGGCGGCAAGCAGCTCGTGGTGGTCGACGGGCAGGAGGGCAAGGCCTACGACGCCATCGGCAAGGGCATGCTCGCTTTCAGCCCCGATTCCAGGCACCTGGCCTACGCGGTCAAGACGGGCAATCAGGCCCTGGTGGTGGTCGACGGGCAAGAGGGCAAAGCCTACGACGCCATCTCTCAGGGCTCGCTCCTCTTCAGCCCCGACAGCGCCCATGTGGCCTACTGGGCCTCGGCGGGCAAACAGCAGTTCGTGATCCTCGACGGGCAGGAGCAGAAGCATTACGACGGCATCCTCAGCGGCACCCTGACCTTCAGCCCCGATTCCTCCCGGGTGGCCTATGTGGCGGCGCAGGGCGGCAAGCACCAGGTGGTCGTGGGCCAACAGGAGAGCCAGGCCTATGAGGCCATCAGCGAGGGCCCGCATTTCAGCCCCGACGGCAAGCGGGTGGCCTTTGTGGCCATCGCGGCCGACAAGCAATTCGCAGTAGTGGATGGGCAGGAGGGCAAGCAATACAACGCCATCGGCTATCTCACCTTCAGCCCCGACTCTGCACACCTCGCCTATGGGGCGGTCGCGGGGCAGAAGCAGCTCGTGGTGCTGGACGGCAAGGAGCAGAAGCAGTACGACGGCATCGGCGCCGGCACCATCCTCTTCAGCCCCGATTCCCGGCATCTGGCCTATGGTGCAGCCCTGGGCGACAGGCAGTTCATCGTGGTCGATGGCCGGGAGCAGCCGAAATTCGACGGCATCAGCGAGGGCTCACTCATCTTCAGCCCCAGCAGCGCCTGGGTGGCCTACATCGTCACCATCGGCGACAAGCAGGCAGTCGCCGTCGACGGGCGGCCGGGCAAATTGTTCGATCTGATCATCAGCGGCAACGGCCCCGGCGTCATCGCCGACTCGGCCGCCAGCCTGCACTACCTGGCGCTGGCGGGCAACGATGTGCATTTGGTGGAAGAGCAAGTCAAGTAGCATAATACAATCATGCCGACAGGCGGTCGCGCCATCGCTGAGGATGGCCGCTACAGGATTGATCACGTGCTGGGCCGGGGTTGTCAGCATTTTCAGCACACCAAGGAGCAGAGCAATGGGAAGACTGGATGCAGTTCTCGGAAGAGTGCTTATCCCCCTCATCACACCCTTCAAGCCCGATGGGGCCGTGGATAGCGAGACCCTCGTCGACCTGGCCAAGATGGTGGTGGATCGCAACCTCTGCGATTCGATCATCGTCAGCGGCACAACCGGCGAGTTTCCGGCTCTCACCTTTGAGGAACGGGCTGACCTCTTTCGCCTGGTGCGCGAGGCTGTCGGCGACCGCGTTCCGCTCATCGCTGGCACAGGCGCGGCCTCTACCCGTGAGACGATCGCCCTGACCAGGGTAGCGGAGCAGGCCGGTTACACAGTCGCCATGGTCGTCGCCCCGTTCTACCAAAAGCCTACGCAGGAAGGCATCTACCTGCACTACAAAGCGGTTGCCGAAGCGACCCGGCTGCCGATCATGCTCTACAATATTCCGCTCTTTACCGGCGTCAACATCAACCCGGAAACCCTGGGCGCCCTCGCGCGCATCCCCAATATCCGGGCCATCAAGGAAGAAGCGGGCATCAACCCCACTCAGGCCTCCGAGTATGCGCGGGTAATCCCCAGTGATTTCGCCGTGTACTGTGGCGATGATACAATGGTCCTTCAGGTGCTGGCGCAGGGCGGCGTGGGCGTCGTCAGCGGCGGCTCGCTGTTGATTGGCGCCCGTATGAAAGAAATGATCGCTGCCTATTTCAGAGGCGATAATGCTACGGCCCAGGCTCTGCATCTGCAGATGTACGAGCTCTTCCGTGCCTTTAACCAGAATGGCCGGGTGAACCCCATCCCTCTGCTCCGCAGCGCACTGAGCATAGCCTGGCGCGAGGTGGGGCCGCCCCGGCTACCTCTCCTGCCGGGCACTGAGGCCGAAAAGGCCGAGCTCAGGCGGATCCTGGTGCAGCTGGGGCTGGTATGAGGCCGGCCCCAGCCGGCGTCGGCGGCCGATGGCGCCCATTTGGTAGAAGAGCAAGTCAAGTAGCATAATACAATCATATCGACAGGCGGTTGCAGCGCAGAGTGGCTCGAGGTCTCGCGCCGGGTCCGCGGATTCAAGGAGGAAAGTGATGAAGTCAGCGTTGTTGGTCTGGGGCGGCTGGGATGGGCACGAGCCCAAGCAGTGCGTAGACATTTTTGCTCCCTGGCTGCGCGAGCAGGGATATGAGGTCGAGGTCTCCGATACGTTGGATGCCTACCTCGACGTGGAGAAGCTCAAATCGCTCAGCCTGATCGTGCCCGTCTGGACCATGGGCACCATCACGCGAGAGCAGGAAAGGGGCTTGCTGGAGGCGGTTGCGAGCGGCGTGGGCCTGGCCGGCTGGCACGGCGGCATGTGTGACAGCTTCCGCAACAACACTGAATACCAGTTCATGACCGGTGGCCAGTGGGTCTCGCACCCCGACGGCATCTGCGACTATACGGTCAACATCATCAAGCCTGCGGACCCGATCGTGGCCGGCCTCAAGGATTTCGCCATGCACTCGGAGCAGTATTACATGCACGTGGACCCCTCCAACGAGGTCCTCGCGACCACCACATTCAACAGCGCCAAGTATCCCTGGGTCAAGAACGTGGTGATGCCGGTTGTCTGGAAACGGCAGTGGAACCAGGGGCGCGTGTTCTATTCCTCGCTGGGCCACGTGGCCAAGGATTTCGAGGTCCCTGAAGCGCGCACCATTATGCAGCGCGGCATGCTCTGGGCCAGCCGGTAGAAAGGAGACACATTTATGGTGAGCACACCTGTCAAGGTCGGCATTATCGGCTGCGGCAATATCTCGAGCATCTATTTCAAGATGCTCAAGACTTTCCCCATCCTCGAGGTGGCGGCCTGCGCCGACCTCCTGCCGGAGCGGGCCGAGGCCAGGGGGAAAGAATTCGGCGTTCACGCCTGCAGCAGCGTACAAGAGCTGCTGGCTGACCCCGAGATCCAGATTGTGGTCAACCTGACCATCCCTAAAGCGCATGCGACGGTGGCCCTGGCGGCGCTGGAGGCGGGCAAGAGCGTGCACAATGAAAAGCCCATGGCCATCACGCGTGAGGATGGGCAAAAGCTGCAGGCCCTGGCCAAGCAGAAGGGGCTGCGCATCGGCGGCGCCCCCGATACCTTCCTCGGCGGTGGCATCCAGACCTGTCGTAAGCTGATCGACGACGGCTGGATCGGTGAGCCAGTGGCGGCCACGGCCTTTATGACCTGCCACGGGCACGAATCGTGGCACCCCGACCCCGAGTTCTACTACAAGGTCGGCGGCGGCCCCATGTTCGATATGGGCCCCTATTACCTCACCGCGCTGGTCAACCTGATGGGTCCGGTGCGCCGGGTGACTGGCTCGGCCCGCGTCACCTTCCCCACGCGCACCATCACCAGCGAGCCCAAGTTCGGCACCGTCATCGACGTAGAAGTGCCGACCCATGTGGCGGGCGTGATGGATTTCGCCAGCGGCGCCATAGGCACCATCATCACCAGCTTTGATGTGTGGGCGGCGAACCTGCCCTGGATTGAGATCTATGGCACCGCCGGCTCGCTCGCCGTGCCCGACCCGAACACCTTTGGCGGGCCGGTACGCGTGCGTCGCGCCGGGGCCAAGGAGTGGACTGAGGTGCCCCTCACCCACGGCTATGCGGTGAACTATCGCGGCGTCGGCGTGGCCGACATGGCCTATGGCCTCGTCTATGGCCGGCCGCACCGTGCCAACGGCAACCTGACCTATCACGTGCTCGATATCATGCACGCCTTCCACGATGCCTCGCGCGAGGGGCGGCACGTGGAGCTGCAGAGCACCTGCGAGCGCCCGGCTGCGCTGCCGCTGGGTCTGCGCGATGGCGAGCTCGATCAGTAGTAGAGGGTGAGCTGGTCTGGGTTGTAAGGCCAAGACATCAGCACCATCGACCGTTATTGCATTGGGAGGGCGGGGCTCCCGCCGAGTAGCTCAGGGTCCACGGGACCCTGTCAGCGCTCAGGAGCTTGGCCTGCACATGGAGCGCCGGCGGCCGGCGCTGGCCCTCGTAGTGGCGGGCTTCAGCCGCTCAAGCCGGTTGATCAGGCCCGTCACTTGGGGCAGCGTCGCTCAACACTTTGCGTGCTCGAGCAGGTTGAGCGGCTGAAGCC
>Ga0078972_1003857_pt1 | contig 43382 bp, 27 predicted proteins | sample YelNatPaOPGAMG01_FD_67568 | JGI IMG/M metagenome (GOLD analysis project Ga0078972, IMG submission 67568) | Hot spring thermophilic microbial communities from Obsidian Pool, Yellowstone National Park, USA - OP-RAMG-01 (SPADES assembly) (version 2) | ecosystem: Environmental > Aquatic > Thermal...
TGGGAACGATCTCATGATTTCGGAGCGTCCAGTGGCTTTATGTGTCGCGCGATCATTCAGGTAAATCGTGTCGTACACTGTATGCGCCTCTTATTGAAACGTTGCAGACTTTCAGTGAGAAGAATCCTAGCGACCCGGAGGTGCGGCATTTCGATTGCGTCCTGGAGCGGGATACTGGTACGGTATGAAATAGGCATCCAGGAAAACTGCAGCGCCCTGAATCCACACTAGGATTGATTATCATCTGTCATTGGTGAACGATAATAGCTTTCCATGATCCGATATGACAGCGTCTAGGGAAACATCCTTGGATGCCTCGCTATCGACACCCTGTGGCGCACCAGCAGCGCGCCATCCAACGCGCCCTGCTGCAGATGCAGCCGTCCACGCCATGCGCCGCTGTCTGTCTGAGCGTGTGTGAATGCCACCGGCGCGTGTGAGCACCCCAGTACGCAAGCCGTGCGATGAGGCTCAAGTTTTTTGCACTCATTATCGTCATCAGCGCATATGTATTTCTGGATGCATCGCAGACATCGTTGAGATCATCGTCACTGGAAAACCCGCCTGGTTGGCCGGCTTTTAGACGTGCAGCGGGTGCCAGTCTTCCCAGCACGGAAAACCAGACGCTTGCTGGAGGCGAGCAGGTACGAACGCAGGAGCTACCCGGGGGGAAACAAGCGAATGTGGTGCGTCCGCGCCCCCTGGCGTACGTTACTTTTCTATATGGTGACACGTACGTACTCCCGGCGCGTGTTATGTTCCATTCGCTGCGCGTTCACCAGCAGAGAGGTGTGCTCTTCGAGCCAGCTGGTGGCACGGCGGGCGAGCTTGACGAACGAACGCTGGAAGCGGCGAGCGCGGCGCGAGCTGGGCACGACCTGCAGCAACCACAAGCTATCCTCCTGTCCATGGTGACTGCTGACGTTTCCGCGAAAGCACGCGCTCAGCTTCACCGTGACGGAGTTTACACCTTGGAGGTTCGTCGAGTACGGAACCCGTACACGGGGGGCGAACACTACAATCATCGCTTTGATGATGTACTCGCAAAACTGCAAGTTTTCGCTCTTGAACAGTTCGAAAAAGTCGTATACGTTGACGCGGATACATTGGTGTTAGGTGATGTTCAAGACATGTTCGAGTGTGGCGACTTTTGCGCTGCATTTATCAATCCCTGTCATTTTAATTCGGGAGTTATGGTTATACGGCCATCACAGGCTCTTTTCCAGAGTATGCTCGAAAAATTGGCCGTTACAGAATCCTACGATGGAGGCGACCAGGGCTTCCTCAACGTCTACTTCTCGGAGCTGTTCTACGCGCCAGGTTTCGGGCCAGGCGATGCGCATCGCGGGGGTCCATTGCGTCGATTGCCCTTTGGATACCATTTGGACCATATTGTGTACTATCCACGGCTACAGTGGGAGGTTCCAGCTCGCTGTGGTGGTCTTCGTATCATGGAATTCATGGGTGTACCGCTCTTCAAACCGTGGCAATGGTGGACGTACCCAGTCATGGACCTTTCCTGGGCCTGGCACGCGATGCGATCTCAGCTGTCGGATCCGTATCCCCCGGACTACAGCCTTAACTGGAAGTGGGTTGCTTTGCGGTTTCTGGGTGTCTATCTGGGAATGTACGTGCTCTGGTGGTCGATGTCGAATCCACTGGGTTTCGCTCCACCAAACCGTCGCCGCCGAGCACCGTTTCTCTGGCTGGGGAATTGGTTTGCACAAACTCGAGTTATGCGGTATTTTTTCGGGCTTGATGATCGTCTGTACCTCTACGTTATGGTGATCGTAGGCATGACCGGATGGTTGTGCACTACGTTGGCGGCAGCACTTTGCATCCCCATGTTGGCGACTCCGTACTTGGCGGTCGCGATCTATATTCACTTCAAAGTGCTTTTTACATTCTTCTGGATGATATGTTTCGGAACGATGTGTATGCAGAGGCATCGACTCTCGGATGGGAAGCACGCACGTGGTGGTGTGCTTTTCCGGTTGCTCTGTTACGCACTCGCAGATGCGAGTGCTCCGCCCATTGTTTTTGGCATTGCCTGGCACATTCCTTGGAGCTCCTTCTTCGCCAAGATATTCGGCCTTTTAGCCTGTCTCCCGTTCTATCTTATTGGCTTGAACGCAACATATGCGCATCTGGTGCTTCTCTGGGCCCGTCAAGGGGCACTCATAGCGGAGCGCGAACGGGCTCGCAGCCGCAGTCTCAACGCTGCCCCTGACGACTCTGAACTTGCCGCGTTCTTCTCCGAGTTGTCGCGCGAGAATCCAACGGCCGTACTACTGACCGATTCCCCCACGCATACGCCTCGTCTTCCTGTGACGAACACGCCTGGGTCAGCTGCAGCATCATCTACTCGGCACCAGTTGCGCAGTCCGTAGCTGCATCGAGGTGCTCTGTTCTGAGGCTCAGCGCATCGCATGTGGAATGCATACGAGCATGCCAGTACTTGCGGGCAAGTGCGCTCTAGGAACCGAGACACCGCGAGACAGGCATGTGCGCGCGTCATTCACTGCAGCACCCGACAGGCACCCATAGAAGAATAAATCGAAACAGGTTCACGAACAGGGGCATACTTTATAAAGGTTGGATCTGTTCCCATTGTCATCAACGCCGGGTTTGCAGACTTTTTCCTTGAATGATTCCTTTTTCTGTCTCTTGTACCTGGCTTTACATACATCGGTCGCGCTTGTCTCGCCAGATTCTTTATCAGCAGTCGGCTGATGTTGCTGGCAGTGTTCATCTGCCGTTTTCGCATCGAACGGCTTTTGCCATCTCTTTTCATGCACACGCGGAAGACGCGATCTACGCTCTGCTTGCCGTTTCCGTCTGCATTCTATATAGATTCGATGCGCACCTAGCTGCGGTGAAACTTGGTCATGCTCAAGAGTTCCTGTGTATGTCCGTTATATCTCCTCCATCCCGATCCGCTTTATTCCGCGCGTTGCCTCGCATCTTCGCTCGGTACAGGCCCTTGACGGATACAGAGGGCTCAACTCGATACCCTCCTCCATTTCCGGACCCGGTGCTATAGCTTACGAACACTGACTTGTCCTTGGCGGTCCCCTCCGCGAAAACTGCTTGTTTTGCAAATGCTAGCGAACGCTGTCCCATTCGATCCAGGACTAGTTGAACCTGATACTGTTCATCAGGAATCAAGTACCTGAAGGAAAATCCAGGCTAGAGACCAAGTCGAGGAATTCCAATCCATCCACGCTCGTTTCGTATAAAGTGGTGAGACACTCTCCATTTGAGAAAATCGCCGCGATGACTGATGTCCGAGACTAACCCCTTTTTCCATGGATACAGAACGGACGGGAGCCCTTGGGGGCATATCCCGGAAGCGGTGTCACGCTGCTGTCGAATAATGTTTCGTCGATGGATATACAGAGAGGATGATTTCATCTTTCGAAAGGAATCGATAGCTTGACGTGATGGAGCCAGTGAACGCCCAGCATGAGCTCATGAACTAGTCGACAATGGACAACGTCGCGTATTTTTGCTCGTCAACGCAGCGGCTCGAATGGCTGCACCCATGAGCTACCTTGAACCACAAAGATCCAAAATTTGAAGCATATTGAATTTGAGCATGCTAAACGTAAGGAAAGGAGAAGAACGGGTACATGCACGGGCAGATTAATTCATGATATCTGCAGTGTAACACATCTCTCTTGCAAATCGTTGTGAAGCATCTTCATTCGGGTAACGTATCGAATTCCAGCGCCACAACCTCGAATGACCCACTCCGAGAAAGACCTCTGAAAACCCCGAAACGAACCAATGATCCCGGAAGCGCTTACTGTTGTACTTCGAATGTCGAGGCTGGACATTTGAAAAAATTGCGAAAAAATAGACACCCAGGAACAGGGCCTGCACTCTAGTGTTACGTTTTAGTACAACGCGGATATAGTGAACCAGTAGACTAACTCAACGCTGTTGCAACTATTGTTCGAGAACGAATATTGAACCAGAGAATGGCGCGCGTGCTGTAAAAAGCGCGCATCTTGGACCCGACAGACTCGATTGTTCGATGTTCTGCTGCTGCACTGGAAATCGCATTCTCCGTATTCAGTGGAAGCAATCTCGCAATTCACTGGAAAATGTTCAAAGATACTCAGGTGACGTGCGCTTTCCCGTAACAGTGTTCTCTAAGCACGAATCTTTTCAACATAATCTCGCGAGACTTGCGGCGGGATCTGTGCTTCAACAACACACAGAGAGCGCAGTCTATCGTGCAACTTGACTGTATATAATGCAAGACGAAACTCTCCGCAAATGCGCAGCAATTAAATTGCGCCTACGAGATAGGTTCAGAACACAACTCCTGAACGACGGTGAGTTCGCGATCCAAGGAGTCCGATTCTGAGGTTTTCGACCGCCGCTGGTCCAAGAAGTCACGAGCGAGTTTCGTGTAAACGGCAGTAAAGGTACCGTGGTGCCATTCCCTCTTTGTATGGCGCTTGCAGCGGTGGCCTAATAGTCCAGCGCTACGGCGAGAGTCCAGGATAGGCACATCCCTCACAAGTTCAGCGCTTGAGTGGATCGAAGGTACACGCCAGCGGATGCTCAGTGCTTGTAGGCTTGCGCTTATTGAACCAACGTCATCCGACGATATCTGAACAGATCTGACCAAAATCGATATTTTTGGAACAAATAGGTATCTTTAAGTTCTAACTGGTACTCTTGAAGCACGCGGCTTCGATTGCACGACGATCATGTGCAGCTACTCATGCAGTTAGGCAAGTCCTAGTCAGTTGCGTCGTTTCCACGACACCAGTGAAGCTCTGGAAACTAGTTACGCATACCCTGGACGGTGTTTGGCCTTTCCTTTTCCAGTAACAGTGTAACAACCCTTAAGTTTGGGCCGAAGGGGCCGTTGCTTTTGTAGCCACTGCGCTGCATGGCCCCGACCGAGGACTTCCCTGGTTCCTTAAGTACTGAAGCGGAGGCGGATGTGTCGACGTCACCAAGGCTGGGAAACGGCTCTCTAGCGTCGCACACTATCGCGCAGCCCGGGAGAAGCTCTGACGACACTGAACTGGCAGTGTATACTATTCCTGTAGCCGCTACACCAGGTCCTGGCGGTGGCAGCTACGAGGGCCTCTTTGAAGACCCGCAGGGCGGGTACCGGCTCGACGCTGCGTCGCCGTCGCTCAGAGCACGCGCGCGCTTAAGTCGCACAGAAGGCGTTGCGTACGACTGGTACCCAGACCAGCCTGACCGGGAGTCTATAGGCTATGAAGCGACGTACCAGAGCGGACCTGCGGAAACCGTGCAATCCTCGGGAAGGCCCTACTCGCGGACCGTGGTTATTCCATGGTATCGGCGTTTTATGAGATGGCTTCTCCATAATCTCAATTACCGCTACATCTTTGTTGCCTACGTGGTGTTGATTCCAATTATCGCGGCAGGTGTTGGAGCAGCTATTCTCCATGGGCAAATCGCCTTCATCGACACGTACTACATGGTCGTCTCAGCCTTCACGGAAACGGGTCTCAATTCCGTGAATATGTCGGCCATGAATAATGGGTTTCTTGCACTGCTATTCATCATGATCATCATCGGGAGCCAAATTTTCACCGTTTTTCTGCCGCCACTCATCAAGCGGCGGCTCTACTGGCACTGGTATGGTGCGCTCATCCGCCGAGAGCGCCATCTTCGGTCGGAGCTGTCGCGCCACGCTGCACAAGGCGAGGACGATCTCGGTGCAGACGATGAAGAGAGCATCTATGGCTTGGATGAGAGCATTCATGATCGACCGGTAAGTATTTACGCCAGCCTCTCACAGCTGCATGTGCCGGAGCCGCCAAAGCCCGTACAGAAGGCGAACACGTATGGCGATCCCGAACGTTCGTTATCCTCAGGTCAGGTGAACGTGTATGGTGCAAAACATTCGGGCAATGGAGCCGCTTCGCCGGACATGGTCACAAACCGTTTTCGTGATGGCAGCAGGTTTCTCGCACGAGAGTCAACGATTCACTCCTTAGAGCGAGAAGCTCGCGCCAACTCAATCGGACGCTCGATGTCTCGAGAATTGGCAGGGAGAAGTGTTGTCTACCAGCGGCGAAGCATATGCCTAGAAGGGAACGAATTTGCGCGCAACGCGGTTTTGGAGTTTGAAGCCATGGGCAAACTCATTCTGTTGAACGCCATCTTCTACGTCGGCTTACTAGCGATTTTCTTACCGCTGGTCTTTGCAGCTGTGGTGACCCCGCCGGGTCCCTCTCCAGCGATTGCCCAGAGCGGCGCCACAACGGGTTGGTTTTCAGTGTTCACAAGTGTTTCAGCGCTGCATAACTGTGGTCTCACGCTGCTTAACGCGAGCCTAGTGCCACTTGCCAACCAGCCAGGAGCATTGTTCTTGTTGGGTGTGCTGATCATCATAGGCAACACTGGCCTACCCGTAGCGCTCTACCTGCTGGTCTTGCTCGGGCGTCGTCTGGCACGCGACAAGGCGCCCTGGGAGTACTTGCTGCTTCACGGTCGTAAGTTTTCCATTTTTCTCTTTAATGGCGCCCAAACATTTGTGCTCGGTATCATCCTCGTGATTCTGTTACTTGTTCAATTCATTGCATTTTTAGCGCTGAATCTGGATCGAACCGAGCTCCTAGCCTCCTACTCGGCAGGGAGTTTGGTTTATCTTGGAGCCTTCCAGAGCGTTTGCACCAGAAACGCTGGCTTTCAAGTCGTCAGCTTTCGTGCGATTTCGCCTGCGCTGCTCGTTCTGTATGCAGTTCTGATGTATTTGTCGCCGGTTCCGTATGTGTTGACGCTGCGCACCTCTATGCCTTCGACAGCCTCGCAGAGGAAGCGTGTCGAACCTGCTCAACTCAACGATGCGGCGTACGCTTCGCTGAGTTCCAAGTCTGCAGCAGCGAATGCGGCCGCTGGGGCCGCTCCCGTGCTCCGTGAACTGGGGAAAACCTTCGAGAATTTGCTTGTCTTCGACATTGCTTGGCTTTTCCTAGCGCTTTTTGTCGTCTGCATTGCAGAGAATTACTTGCTTCGCAACTCAATACGCGAGGTTCAAACGCTCGGCACAGTCACGGTTTTCGACATTCTTTTTGAAATCGCTAGCGCCTACGGCAACGTTGGCTACTCTATAGGGGTCAATAACGCAGACTATAGCTTGTCGGGGAAGTTTTCCATATTTTCGAAACTCGTGATCATCGCGACCATGTACGGTGGGAGGATTCGATCGATTCCGCAGAGCAGCGACGAGGCAGCGCGGTTCCGCTTCGATCGAAATATGATGGATATCACGCAGTCGTCCTTATTGCGTCCGACGTTACATCTGCAGGCGCTGGAACGTCGTCGTTCGCGCTCCATTCAGACCGATCGCTCCGCGTTCAGGAGGTAGCCGCGGAGCCTTCTTGCGCTCGTGAGCGATGCTTGGATGCACGACATGTTGTGTACGTGTGCGCATTTGTCAACTGATGGGAATGCCTCTGCAGCGGTGGTGCACGGGCGACTCACCGGACGCCACGCGGACACGACAGTATGCCGCCTGCGTACCCGCGCTCGGCTCAAGAGGCATGATACGTGCCCGAGATGACCCTTGCGGGCACATTTCAGCGTTTGGATGCGCTGTGGGGTTGTTTGCTTCGGAGCGGCCTCCAGTGGAGCTCGCTGTATCTTGTGTTGTGTACGGTGTTGGATTGACGATTCGGATGAGGTCTATCGGGGTGAGCGACTGCTGCCGTTCAGCGGAGCTTCAATGTCGACGCCTCTCCAGAGGCTGCTACATCCTTGTCAGATTCAAATGGATCACTGAACTGCTGGCTCTGTTCCCGCCTGGAGATTTTCCCGAGTATGCTTTTGGATGTATACGCTCGAGATTCGACGTGCAGCACGAAGGGCTCACGGATTCATCTGTTCATTCTACTGGTTTCGTTTGTCGTCTTGGAGTCGCTCGTTTGAGGTTGTCTTGCTGGAACTCGAAACGTCAACAGATTAAGGATGATCCATAGCGCCATCCATTCGGGGTTTGTCAAAGTACCGATGCCATCGTCCAGTGTATGGATATAAGATGCAAATGGTCACCGCTTCGCATGCTCGAATTACGCAGTCTTCTAGTTTTCTATTTAAAGGCAACTAGTTGGCGCACAAATCCGCAACGCTGGATTGACGGTGAAGAGCAGACTCGACATCCTTCCTTGAAGATTTGTTCACAAGCTCATGCCAAAATTCACCGAACTTGTCACGCCAAATCATCGATTCCGTTCGAGAGAGAAAATTTCTTCTGTTTGCGGCCGTCGAAGAAACGGCATTCGTCAGTAGCAGCATAATGCCGGTCAAGGATATGCCCCCAGAGGCTCGCGTATTCTCTTTTTAAATGGAAAAGGTGGTTGACTCGGACTTGTGCTATCGCAGCGATTGCCTGCAAAAGAGAATGCGTCACCGCTTTGCGAGAAGGAGTCGTAGACAGATCGGTTTTTCTCGACTTGTTCTCCGGCCTGAATTTTCCCTCTGGAACTTGTTTCGTCATGGTCAAAATCGCGTTCCAAAACCCCCCTATCGAATGGAAGCGCATACGCTGGCACTTGCACCGGAGAGAGTCCTCGCTGAGCGGATCGACCAGGAGACGCCTCGGACGGAAGCGTACGGAACCAGGCTCGCAAACGCAAGAGGGAATTGAGGGAAATCCTCTGTAGCAGTCAAGGGCGTGTACCGAGCGCCGAAGCAGGCGTTCACGTGCCAAAGGGCGGCGCTCAGAGGAAGCGCAGGAGGTTTAACGGGCGTATAGAAAGTCCTGACCACACGCAAGTGTCACCACTGCGAATGGCGTACAGAGGCTGCATCCAAAGGAGATGAACATGGCAAGTGAACCGGAGATCGCAGCTATTTGCTGAGCACGAAATGCGCCGGCAACTGCTGGCAGCTGCGCACTTGGCACAATACCGCTGCCATCAACATCCTTCTACTGCTGACGACGGGGCTGAAGATAATGTCGAGACAGGCGTATTCAAAGCCGGAGTTAAGAGCGAAAATGAGGAAGTCGTTCGCGAAGAAGCAGGTACAGGCTGGCCTTGATGATACCGTGGAGGCACCGGAAATGAACTATGTATACCCGAGTTAGCCAAGTGGACCCGTTCCGTGTCTGTCTGACATGGGGATATGGTCACCAGACTGAACACAGAGAACAGGTACGATATGACAGCGCGGTTGATCCTGCGATTCTGTCCGTCTTTGTGTGTGTGTGTGTATGTTGAGACTCGCGCGGACGCCAGACGGAGACAGGACGGCTCCGTCACAGGATACCACTGGGGCGGAGCCCGCTCGACGACGAACACATCGGTCGTCGGGGAATCCGCGATTCCAGGACGCCGCATCTCGCGTGTTCGTCGTCGTCACACCCTCTATGAAGAACTGATTCCCGCCACAGCAGTTCCGCGCGCGTCGCAAGGCTGCCTGAGAAAGCAGCTAGGAAAGCCTCCCGCCGGCGGTTCTCAATTGCTTGTCAACTCTTTCGTGCCAAAGTGCGATGTCATTTTCCTTGGTTTATCGATTTCGTTAATCTTTCATCTATAAATCTGAAAAAACTTTCGAGAGGGTACTGCGACTCCGGGTGCAGCGAGCGCTCTCAAACGAACTGGGTAGCGCTCAAGGACCAAAACAGGCAGTGCTAGTTACCCGGTGCACCTTCGACCCACGCTTGACCAATCAGCCTGCACCTGATCCCTGCCACTGGCTTTCCAGATGCCGGCCCGCGGGTCCGTAGCGCTCATTCCTTCCGAGGACTTTTCGTTCCGTGCACGCGCTTCCCCGAAAAGCGGCTGTAGAGTATCTGCGCCAAGATCACGAATTGGCACAGCCGGCGCTGCTGCTGCTGCTGCTGCTGCTTCGTTTACAAAGGCACGCCTGCGGCCGCTTCATCGAGTACCTGCAGCGCTTTCCGGAAAGACTGCGCTTTTGAAGACTTTGGTGTCTCCTCGCAGAGTGTATGCAGGCGAAATGAAATTTCGACGAGACTAAGAGTTGTTGACAAGTCGAATAAAGCGGTGGCTGTAGATGTTGAAGCTATGGATGGAAAGGAACACGCTTCCGTTGGATCGAGTCTCGCTCTTTGGCGGGCTTTCCAGAGAACGCTGGGCCTCGAACCAAGCTCTTCCGAATTTTCAGGATCCCAGCTGGACGGTTCTGCAATGAACGCCGCGACGAGAGCGCCTTTTTCCCATGCTGAACCGAGAAACGGCACGCAAACCGACTCCAAGCTTGAGAGCGCGGTGGACGCCACCACGAGCAGGTCTGCTGGTGTCGACGCGAGTCGCTCGGAGCAACGTGCGTTTGCGACTCGCGAAGTACACGTTCTAGACACGGAATCTTCGCCTGTTTTGACAAGTTCGCCGCACCATGGCACCTCAACGCAGTTAAATCTACCAGCAGCGTCACCGTCCCCAGAACTAGAGCAAATCGCACGAGAGTCGTTGCGAAGCGACAAGAGCCTGGTGCAGGTACTGGGCACTTTGGCAGTAGTGCTCTCCGGTCCGACTCGGGCTCGCAGCTTCGAAACGATGAAGCAGCAGTGGATCCTACTGAGGCATGTAGCACAGACCGAAAGCGGTAGTGACCGAAATGATGACGCAGAGAGGGTGTCACCTGTCTCCGGCAGCTCGACGAGTGCGGAGGCGTCGCACGGGAAACCTGGCATACGCTTGGAATCTTTGACCGCCTGCCTGCACGCGCAGGCGACCTTGTCGCCGGCCCTTTGGCTCGTATCCATCAACTCCAGGGCGACAAGGATACTGACTGCGAAGAATGCGACAAATGTCCTGCCCCCAGCGTTAGCAGGAGAACCACGCAGGGACAGCGACGACAAGAATGCCTGTGAGGTCCACAGAAAATTCTGTGCGCTCGCGAGTGTACTGATTGCGGACCTGAGTGGCACTGCGCGAGCTCACAATGAACAGAAACTAGAGTATGCGGATGATGTAGAGAGCGCTCTTCAGACTGATCTGGAGCTACTGGAGTATCTGTGGGATCGCTGGACCACGGACGACGGGGCGACAGCGAAATACCCAGAAGAGTCCCAGCGCAGACGAGCCGACTCGTCGCCAATGGGGCATCTACTCACGAACCGGATTCAGCAAACTTGGTCCGATGCGGCTGCGCGAGCGCTACGCGGAGCAGATTTGGACAAGATGCTGGATCTGCTCGAAATGCTCGACTGGGCGTGGTTATGTTCTGTTGATATTGATGCAGCCTGTACCGTGGTACACTTAGCCCACTCGATCGGCATTTGCTCTACAGAACGCCGTAGGGAGGCGCGTCGGGATGCTCCCGGCGAGGTGGACGCACGCGCCATGGAATGCCTGGGACAGTGGCTTGTATCCGTACTAGAGCTGCACGCTGCGTTTGCCGGCGGGTTTGATGCACTTCTCACATGTTTGGGGCGCGCTTACGTTTCCCTCCTGTGGACGACCGTCAAGGGGACTGCTCTCGTCAATGGGCGCACCAAGAAATCCCTAACATCCGCTGACTGGACACTGCTCACCCGGCCTGTGGTGATACATGTGTTTGGCGCCTGCTGGAGAGCGCTCACAACTCGGGGAGCACGAATCCATTCGGTTTGTCTCTATACGCAGTGTTGCGAGGTGCTAGGCGCGCTCTGTATCCTCGTCTGCGCTTCGGGTACCGTGCAGCATGTGATTTGGCGGGAATTCGGGCGATGCGTGCACGCGGAATCCGTGTCCGTGCTGGTGCACGCATTAGCGACGGGTGCGTGTCTTTGCGTGTTGCGTGCGCCGGGCGCCGCGCATGCTGCCACTGCGCTTTTCTTGCAGCTTCTGGAGACGCCTTGGGTTTATCGCGTTTTAGAGAGTGCTAGCCGCCTATTAGCAGGTGAAATGTTTCCGGTACCAGCTAGTACTCTTCTGGCTTCTGGCGAGGCTGAGCGTCTACCAGCGTTGTCAAGTTTGCCGGAATCACTGTCGGGAGAATCATACCGCCAGCCTTTTTCCTTTGCCAGTGGTGGCACTGCTGCTCCAGCGACGGAGGCGTTGGGGCGGCAGCATGCCAATATCGAGGCTTCGTGCGGGACACGGCCGAGTGTTGTGGCGAATTCCCCGGAAACCGACGAGATGCTTATCGAAGCGGCTGCGCTCGGTGCAATGCATTGTTTACTGATGACGCTCGCGCAGGGGAGCATCTTTGAAAAGGCTGATGGATTTGCTTTCGCCAGCGCGCTCATCATACGAGTTAGCGAGAGTGCCGCTCAATGGGCAGAAAAATCTCCGTTCTTTACGATGGAGCTGGTCGCAGCGCTTCATCGTCTGGTACGCGTGAGCCACTGTGTTTCGCAGTTTGACGACAGAGCGCTTACGCTCCTGGTCGAAGTGGCCACCCGGGCTCTTCTGCAGAGATTCGGAGATGTTTCGAGTACTGGAATCTCCACCGGAGCCGGCAACGAGCTAATGCTGTGCGGCACCGGCTCGAGAGCGATCCCGACGAGTAGCGTTCGTGCCACAATCGCTCGTTTCGTTCCTTCCAATGATTCGACGGGCACACTTGCTCACAGAATTCAGAGCGACGACTACCGAGCCTCTGCGAACGCGAGTCTCGCAGCCGAAACCGGTGCGATGACCGCCAAAAGCCTGGATGCGGCGCCCGATGTACGCGCACAGTCGACGCCGGAGGCCGGATCCATCGCGGATATGGCCGCGTTTTGGGAGCAAGTCGCACATCGCTTTATTGAATCGGTGCTCGATTATGTTGAACGAACCTCGCCTCAGTCTTTTGGTGATGGCCCAGAGATTCTCTCGTTCCTGGAGAGGGTCGGCCCTCTTACCAGAGTACCAGAGCGTTTGCGAATGCTGGCGCTGCGCGAGCGTCTCGCGCAACCTTTCTTCGGCCTCGAGACATGGGTCGATCGACTTCAGTACGTGCTGACGGTGTACCTGCGAGATGAGTCCAGGCAGGCGGTTCGACTGCGAGCAGTGCGGTTTTTCCGCGATACATTTACCGTCTGGAAGGGTCTCTATGCGGATCTGTTTGTGACGGAAGTGGTGCAACCGGTGTTGCTGGGCGCATGGAAGGAGCTGCATCAGTCCGCACAGAGTCGCCCGTCAACGCCTAGCGAATATGGCTTGGATGCAGAACTCACAGAGGAGCTTGTTCATACAGTGGCGGTTGCGCTGAGTGCCCCAACGAGCTTAGCCGTGTTTGAGCGTTTCGCGCGGGAACTGCTTGATCTGGGCGACGAGGTCCTGACAACCTTGTTGGCTGCTCTCGAGACGTACCTGCGCGAGCACGAGGCGCCACGGGCCTCGGTGCTGTTCGCGCTTCTCACCGATCACTGTCTCGAATGGCGCACTGCGCACGCTGGGTCGCTTGGCGAGAACGACGCCCCAGGCGGGCACGCACAGAGCCGCCGACACCTGTTGGCATTTTGTGGCTTTATCTGCCGACTAAGCAAAGATCTGCCGCACTCACCGTTTCTGCAGTTAGACGGGAAAACGCTTCCGTGTCCGGTACGACTTGGCGATGTGCCGGATGCAAGAGCCGTCTCTGGTGATGGTGAACGCAGCGCCTACTCACTGCCGCCTGGCATAGCCGTGGATACGGCATCAAGCGGGGTCTGGTGTCGCACCGAGCGCACGCGGGGCGCGTCGGTATCAGCGCGAACGGGCGAGGCGCTGGAGCGCCACGCAGACGGAAGCGATGCACCAGCACCGGCAACAGGCGAATCATCCGCTCCCGCTGATCAACCCTCGGTGAAGCCTACGATTCCTGCGCATACGGACGTGTTCGGAGCTGGTGTACTCGTTCCTGTCGCAGCCTGGTACCATCACCTGCTCGGGAGGCTTCTGCATTCCACCATGGACGACGCAGCGTATGCAACGGCAGCACCGCCGGCAGTCGACGGTACGACAGAAGCTTTCCAACCCCCCGAACTGGAGAGCATTATGGCTTGTCTTGTGCATTTGGTCACGGACCCGGGTTTCGGGCCGATTGCGCTGGTGCCGGCGCTGCAGACCTACGACCTGCTGGGTCAGTGGCTCGAGCGCTCGCGGAAGCTCGCCACCGACAAATCTGGTAGCTATCTGAGCTTGGCGGCGCGCCATCTTGCGCTCGAGGTATTGGCTGCGATAACGTTACGAGAGCTGGCCCGCAGCGCACCAATGTCGTGGGCGCAGCACATAGAGCACCTGCTGGATATGGTGATCGCAGAGTTGTATTGGCTTGTGGCGGAAGCCGAGCGTCTGCCTCTGTATCCCCCCATGCTGGATTTCACACTGCGTCTTCTGGTACAGGGCTGGTGCACGGCCAAAGACCGCGAGCCGACGGTGGCTTTACAGTCGATCACTGCGGCGTATTTGGTCGCGCTGCAGGTCTTTGCGGGGCGTCTGGTCGCCGTGTCGGGCGAGCGGCCACGCACATGCGTAGAGCATGCACGTCACCTGGCGGACCGCGTGAATGAGGCGGCAGCGATCCTGGAGAGCCTTCATGGCGTGGCGCTATGTTTTCGGGAGTTGGTTCCGAGCGCTCAGGCGACTGCACCAGAGACGGGCTCGTTTGTTTGCAGTGATGTGGCGATGCAGGCTGCGCTGTCTCCTCGCGTGCGTTACGCCGATGGCGTTCAGAGCGCTGGCGCTGACCCCGAGTCGGGCTCCGGCCCGGCGGATGTCGGCCTGCTGGCGGCGTTCGAGACGGCCTCCATCGGTGTGGACGGCGGTGTCGTTGCGGGTCTGGCGACGCGACGGAACGCAACCTATGCGCATATCGCCTTCAGCATCGTGATTACGTTGGTGCCTTTGTTTGCACCCACTGGCGCTAGTCTCCAGGGTGCGTCACCAGCAATCGCTCAGAGCCAGGGCGCCCAGCTACGGCGCCTCGCGATGAGCGCATGGTGCAACTGGGCTTCGCTGGTTCACGATGTCACCGTATTGCGGCCGTATCTGGAGGCCCTGGAAGAGCGCTGCCGAAAACATGGTTGCACCCTGTTCGCCGCAGTTGCCGCTGAATTCACATACTGCTTCGGCGGCGTTCGTCTCGTTGACCGCGGACCGAGTACGCTTCTGGACAAGGCGCTACAACAGGCTCCTTTGGTAGCCAGCTGGGCGCTGGCGGGCACCGACGCACTTCCCGTCGTGATCAACGCCTATCGCAACGGATACGAATTGACTCTGGCGATACGAAGAGTGACCGGATCCAGCCGAATGCAATTGAGGCTGCACGAACCGCCCTGGACTTGGTATCCCGAGCGACGATACGCGACCGAGTCCTCGAGTGCCCGGGCCGCAACTTTTGCAGAGGCGCCTCGAAGGGTCCAGGTGGAGGGCACGGCAGCGGCGTCGACGGATCGGTCGTCCGTTCGATTACCGTTCGCAGCGGAACAGCCGGCTCCATCATCATCATCATCATCATTATCATCATCTGTTGTTGTTGGTGGCGGTGGTGTTGCTGTTGTTGACAACGCTATACCGACTGAGAAAAGCCCCAATGGTCCGGAGCTTGTCGACTCCGCCGTTGAGAAAAAACTCGATGCACATTTGCGGGGCGTCCTCGCCCAGTTCATGCACAGGCAGCCACTGGAAGCGTGGCGACGCCTTGTACTCGATCGACAGGTCTGGCAGGTGCTCGATCGCATGCCACCAGAGGATATTCATCGTATAGGTCTGATGTACGTGGGCACAGGTCAGCAGACAGAGTCCGAGATTCTTGCAAACGTCGCCGGCGATTCGCAGTACGACGATTTCTGTACGAATCTTGGCGTTTTCCTGAGACTCACGGACCACTGGATGTTTGGCTACACCGGCGGGCTCGATTACAGCGAGCGCCAAGCGGACGGTGCCTTTGCACTCTACTATCGCGACGCCGCTACACAGCTTATCTTCCACACCACTACCCTGATGCCCGCTGAGCTCGGAACGGAAGGAGCTCGACTCGCCACGGATCCTGCCAACTCAGTTCCGGAGCCAGCTGGGACACCAACAAATCCTGCTGTTCGCTTCGCGGCAGCGACCAGAGGATCCTCCTCGGAGCGCAAAAGCCTGATTCGGAAGAAGCGCCACGTCGGGAACGATCACGTCAAGATCTTTTGGTGTGCGCGACGAACCGAGGCTCGGATCGCTGCGACGCCCGATGTCTTGCCTGGTGCATTCAATTCGGTGCACTTTACGATCGCCCCGCTTTCCACTAGGGACGGAAACACCAACGAAGCCGCCGATGGTACCGAATCGTCACTCTTCCTTGCCGAAGCGCACTGGCACCGGAGCGGTATGCCTCGCAGCGGTCCGTGGCGCGTACCCGGACCGTGCATGGTGTGCGGAACGGGAGCAGCTGCGTTCCTGCTGCGACTTGCCGCTATTCATGCGGATACGCTCTGTGGATGCCGCGCTATCGCAGGTTATCGCAGCAGCATGGCGACGAGCTCCGTATCATCGGCACCTGCGCATGGGTCCACGATACCGCTGGCTTCAGCAGCAGGTCTTGCGATCGGCTCTGAGGAGGAGCCCTGGCTCCGTCGGCTCTCGTATATGCAGCACCAGATCGAGCGTCTGTCGGGCGAGTCGTTGCCTCCCGGGACTGGTTAGTTGGCTTGATCGTCAGTGCTTGTCGTCGTCGGGCGCTATCCTCAGTGAAAGTACCGAAACGTGTTCGCGCGCACCTCGACGATGTGTCAAGGTGCGCGCGAATACGACCCTCTCATGGCGTTTATCGCTGGGCACTGGTCGCATTGCGCGTGACATATGGGATGTGCGCGGTGCGAACGGTGCCGTACATGGCACGTCTGCGCCTGCATGTTCGCCGCGTCGACGCCAGGCGAACAAGTAGCGCCTGTGCGAACAGCGGACAGGGCGATGAGGAGCGCATCACGGAACGCGTGCGTCCGAGACAACGAGCGGGAGCTGCTCGCTCCGCAATACCCACAATAAAGATATCACTGGTGGTCGCGCACTGGTCCATGATAAGCGTCAAGCGCACGTCAGTTGCAGATCAACAAGTTGCGAACGCTCGCTGCCAAATCGCCCACGAATGCACACAGCTTTGTGATGCCGTCGTTACGAGGAGCTACGAGCGCGCTTGCTCCCTCTAGATCATCATGACGGTCTAGAGCGGTTGTTGTCGTCGATCGCAGCGCTATCTAGGGAATGGACACGAGCCTGGGTGATGCGCTGGACACTGCTTCATCTATCATGCATTGATCAATCGATGCATGGTTCGTGCTGGGCAAGCTGTCGCTTTGCGACAAGGAGGAATCGATGCATTCATGAAGTGAATCTGCGTTGACACGAAGATGCTTGCGCTTGCCATGTGGCGGTGGTTTGGCGGCTGCGGCGGCCTCGACTACAGCGCTGCGGCGTTTATTCGACCTTGGCAACTCGTCCGACGTCGACTCGCTTCTCTAATGGGCATTCGTGACACCGTGCGCATTCTCGGGATGGGGAATCCCCTTCTTGACGTTTCCGCTTCGGTTCCTGACACCCTGCTCACCAAGTACGGACTGGAGCCGAATAACGCGATCCTGGCTGAACAACGACACCGGCCGCTCGTTCGCGAACTACGAGACGCCTATGCAGCCGACTATGTCGCAGGTGGTGCAACCCAGAACGCCATTCGGGTTGCGCAGTGGATGCTCCAGCGGCCTGGAAGCACGGCCTACTTCGGCGCGGTGGGCAACGACGATTTTGCGGAACGGATGCGACAAGCCGCTCGTCGAGACGGCGTGCACGTGCAGTACCGGGTGGACGAGCACGAGCCCACCGGCACGTGTGCAGTGCTGGTCACCAGTAACGGTCAGTGTCGATCATTGGTCGCTGATCTTGGCGCAGCCAACACCTACAAAATAGAGCACCTGCGGCACCCGGACCAATGGCAGCTCGTGGAAGCAGCAAAGCTATTCTATATCGCGGGATTCTTTCTCACGGTTTCGGTGGAGTCTGCGCTAGCCATCGGTGAACACGTTGCTCAAAACGCCGACAAAACGTTCTGCATGAACCTATCGGCACCGTTTCTACTACAGGTGCCAGAGTACTGGAATCACTTTTGTGCAGTGCAACCGTTTGTCGATGTGTATTTTGGGAACGAAACCGAGGCGTGTGCGCTCGCGAAACGCATGGGTCTCATCGACGATGCTGCCTGCGAGGCCCTGACTCGAGCGCAACTGTTTGAGGTTGCCACTGCACTGGCGACGAAAACTCCAAAACGGACGAGTCGACCTCGCACCGTCGTTTTTACCTGCGGTGCCGATCCCATTGTCCTTGTCATTGGTGATGGTGAACGGCTATGGAGCACCAGCGAGTACGGCGTGATTCCCTGCCCCGACAACGACGTTGTCGATACCAATGGGGCGGGTGATGCGTTTGTGGGTGGCTTTCTGGCCATGATGGCACTCGGTCGACCGATTGTGGAGTGCGTTGCAGCAGGCAACTATGCGGCAAACGTTGTCATCCGCCAGCCGGGGTGTACGTTTCCGCCCAAACCCCATTTTCGGTATCGCGGTGTTCAAGTGCTGGTCTAGGGAAGAACGCGCAGTGCCGTCCAGGCCAGTCGCCCTTCAGCGGTCTGATGCGTGGCGTGACTTGATTGGAAACCTCTCCACGACAGGTTGATGCGGATCGTCTACGAATGCCGTGAATCACGCAAAACGCACCCCACGAATGAATACATGAACGAATGAATGTGTATCGGAGTATGTGTTGTGCAGTGCAAGCTGCCGCCTAGGTCGTGTTCGAAAATGTGCAGTCTCGGTTCAGGATCCTTTATAAACGCTCGATGACTCCGAGTCGAGGACAATCCAGATGCTGACAAGCGCCTGCCGCTGCCACCGCAACAAGCAGCGCAACTCTGTTCGCCACGGCAGCAGACACCTGAACTGGACGCGGTGCGTACCAGTCGACAAACGGTGCTGCGAGGACAGCTCAGGAACGCCTGGGCACTTGCTTCCTCGATCGCTACAACCTGACGTTACGCTTCGAATGTGCTTACTCGGTCTTCTTCGTTGATGTGTGCAACGCTCGTTTGCGAGCACGAGTCGGAAGCACGCGAATCAGACCGTACACCAAGAACACGGTTGATAGCGATAGCATCGCGAGGTACCAGGGCGTCGTCACCTGGAACGGCATCCGGTGCGACAGGTACCCGAGCAGGTCGCTGGCGCTGGTGAGCAGCCGCCTGAAAATACGTCTCCCCAGCGGTACCGGTTTGGGTGTACCAGCGTGTTCCTCTACAAAGTGGCGTAGCGCAACCAGGTCCACGTCGTAACGCAGCTCATCGAGTGATTCATCCATAGCCCGTTTCTCTGGACCGCCCTTGCGCCAGAAGCGGAACGTCGGGTAGTGTTCGATCTTGATGCGTTGCTCGACCTCCGACGCATGCTTGTCGGCATCGAGACGGGCGATCACCACATCCTCGCGACGCGAAGCAAAGTATTCCGCGAGTTTCTCGTAGGAGGCCTTGAGGCGCTGACAGGCGCCACACCATGGAGCGTACAGCATGAGCAGCACCGCTTTGTCGGGTTGCTCCAGCAGAGCGTCCAGGGTTTCGGGTGTCAGCTCCTGGACGAATTTGCGTCCGCCTTTCGACTCGTCGTCAACAGTCTGTAGACGCTTGCCGCTTGCGTCTTCTTGGGCCTTGGATTCAAGATAGGAGAGCAGTTCGGCTGCGGAGCGACCTCCCTGGTAGTCTTCCACCAGATTGTCGCTGGCGTGGAAGAGCTTGATCGTCGGGAAACCCTGGATGGCGTATTCGTCGCGAATGCGGTCGTACTTGTCCGCATCGATCATTGCCATGACGACTCGGTCGGGATCCAGACCCCTGCGCCCAATAATCGCAGCCGCTTTTTCGTACTCGGGCTTGAGACGCTTGCAGTGGCCACACCAGCTGGCCACAAACGCCACCATCACAGTCTTGCCCTTATCGAGAGCGACTTTTGCAAAAGTCTTGTCGGTGAGCTCAACAACGCTGCTCGGTGGCGGCGGCAGCATCGCTCGCTCAAGGTAACGGGTGACTGTTGCGAGGTCGGTTGCATTCTCGGTGTACTCGAGCGGCTCTGCGGGTGCAGCGTTCGGCCCTGACGACATCTTATCATGTTTCGAATAAAATGCGGGCTTTTGGGGGGCCTGCTCTTGTGCGGCCGGGCCCAGCACAACGACGAGGTCGGGGAGCTTTTGCTCAGCAACTTTGAAGACCACCTCGTTCGGAATGATGCTGCCTTTTGGAACGACCCAGACGTGCTTGTCGCGAATGCCCGCAACTGCCTGAGCGACTACCGCCTCGCGAGCTCTGTACGGCTGTCCACGCGAGGCCGCCGCGAGTGCCTCGGCGCGGGCCTCGCTGAGCGTGCGAACTCGCTCGGCGAAGCGCTCGCGAGTCTCGTCATCGCCGCGGAACTTGTCATCGAGAATGTCGATCGTCACTGAGTCTGCTACTAGCGACTTCACTCGACGAGTGAGCTTTTCGACTTCTTGGCGCAGCTCCTCGGAGTGTTCTTCGAAAATGCGCATCAGGTTCCGCATTCGAGCGAACTCGCGCAAATGCGATGCCTGCATGGACTTTTTCAGGGGCGCCTCTTCCAGTGTGTGTTCGTATCTGCCGATCATTTGAACGATCTCTTTGAGGCCTTCCGATGTTGGATCCACAAACTTTTCGAACGTCTTCAGATAAAAGTTTCCTTGCACCGCTGAAAGCGTTCCATCTCCAGAGAGTTCGTAAACCTTATCCTCCAACTTTTGGTCGGTCTGTTTGATGAGGTCACTTACGCCACTGAAGTTTGCGCGGCGCGCCTCATCATAACTGGGGTACTTTGCTCGAAACGCAGCGTCGTTGAAGCACGCTGCTATGATGCTGTCTAGCTGCGGAATGCGGCCAGCTTGCGGGTGCAGTGCGCCCCCGACTGTGATCTCTGTACCGGCCTTCGCGTTAACGAGATCGATGAGCGCAGCAGCGGTCATCTTCGAGGCTGCTCCAGCGTCGCTCACGAGTGTGTCGATCTTGGTTCTCTTGTCGGGACCCTGTGGCAGGAACAGCACAGCAGGTGCTGATTTCAAAGTAGGCAATTTCTCCTTTTCCTGGATTTGATTGTAGGTCGCGGCATCGACTTCGGCAAACACGATTTCGTTCGGCGAATGACCAGCTACCACAAAAGACGTCCCCGCTTCCGCAAACGCTTTCATGAACGAGGACATCTGGGGAGCGCCTTGTTTCGTAACCGCCAGCACAACGTCGCGACTGCGATCGAATGCCACTGCCGTCAGCGACTTCTCATCCAGCTTGATGATCGGCGACTGTTTCGTCACTCGGGCATAGCGCGCTCGATACTCCGTGAGCAACGTGGGCGACTGCGGTATAGCGACGGATTCGACTTCGCTGGCGGTGCTGCCGCCGGCCTCCTGTGCCATTCGCTTCATCTCCATGGCCAGGACACCCCAGTTGCGAGCGTACTTCCAGTCACGTGGCTTCTCCGCTCCCTTGTCATAGAGGAATATCGTGGGATAGCCTGTCACACCCAGAGACTCGCGAAGTTTCACATGCTTGTCGCCGTTGATGCTGGCGATGACCACGTTCGACAAGTCTGCGAAGATATTACCGAGGATATTCCAATCGTCTTCCATATCCTGGCAGTGGTGGCACCAGGGCGCATAAACTTTGACAGCGGCAATCGTGTCGTTGCCGCGATTCTCGATGTAGTTGCGAAAGCCGGTCGGAGACAGATCCGGTAGAAACAGTGCTCTTGTCGTCTGACCGCTGAGCACAACGCCGATCACCAGCCATAGACACAAACCGATAGCTGGCTGGCGCCAGTGTCCCCTGCGTGACATTTTCTTCTCTGATCTGTTCTAGAAAACAGAACGTTGCACAAACGACTTACCAGACCTATCCTATAGAAGCACTGATACAGAGAATAAGGTCAATAGACGCTGGTACTTGGATGTTACGGAGAGTTTTGCTTGTGTTCTGTTGCCAGTACTACGGTCGCGCACCGAGTAGGACGCACAACGCAAACAACATAAACCCGAAGCCAGCGCGCCCTGAGACGGCGGGATGCCATGTTTGGATGCGCGCGTTTATTTTGATTTGTCACGCGCTGGCGATGAAACGGCTGGCGAAGTGGCGTTGATGCGCTTTTGGGGCGCCACTTCACACCGATCGCGGGAGAAACTCACTAAAGGTATTCCCTTAATGTTTAGTAAATTCCTTCTTGCAAAGCAAGGGACGGAAGGCTGCTCGGCGTGACGATTGCCTGGCGCGTTCTACATCGGGCCGGACCTCTCTCAAAGAAAATTCCCTTATTGTTTAGTAAATTCCTTTTGATAGAGAAATGGACGGACGGCGGCCCCGGTGTCGATTGCCCGTTGCGTTCTAGTCCAGATTGTTCCTAGATAGACACGTTCTCTCGTGCTGTCCGCCGGGGATCGTGCTCGTGCGTCGCTGCAGCGACGTCTTGAGCATCGTCGACGAATTCGAATCGCGCTTAGCGAGGGACGGTGTCTCGAGCTCGCAAACGCAGCTCAGCAGTTCGAACTGGACTTTTTGTTGTGGTGCTGTCGCTCGTTCGTGGCGCTGGCTCCGTATCCTTGAACAGAACGGGTTCCGTCGTCTTCTGAAACCGAGTCTGCGTTTGTGAGGCCAGAAGCCGTCACCCATATCGTTCGTTCGGTAGCTTCTGCGCTTGAGGATTTCGACCACGACTCGCTGCCTCGCTCCCGGGATGGTCTCTTCAGGTAACGATTATGTGGACCTGGGGGTGTGCTCACCCCCGAAGCCTTTTCCGTCGAATCGCCTTCGCAATACGCCCGCAAGGCCTGGAAGCGCTCGAGTCCAAACAGTACGAGCTTCGACGCCCTCAGCAGAAGTGACGCAGCAGACTGCAAGGCCCTCGTTGATACCGTCTCGTAAGGCCTCGCGCGAGCTTCCCATTCAGTCCAACGTCGGTACCATCAACCGAGCTGGTCATGAGACGAAACATGTCCTTATCGTGAAAGTAGACGGCAGCTATGACGATGCGTGCACGTCGGAGCTGCGTGCACCTTACGCGCCTACTGGAGTCGATATGACGGATCTGACTTGGGGTGGCATGCAGCGCAGACGCCTCACCGTGGCAGAATAGCCCTTGCCTTGATCGCTTAACTTTGTGTTTCTAGAAGCTTAGGTTACGAAGCGTAGCCGAACACGCGGCTCCTGATGCATCAGTCGCTGAAATCCCCGCCCGGTTGTACATGCCCTCTCTAGATCACGCACCTGCTCTAGATGGATGCTGCACTCGCTCCATGAGATTTTTATCCCGCCCGATGGGCCCCTGGGAATGGCTCCATGAGCATCCACCTCTCCTGACTCGATGGAGACGCTGAATGAAGAACGCACATCCATTTGGAAATCTTCCGTTTTAGGCTGGACCCCCGATAGCACATCATTCAGCACAGCGCCAAAAGCAGCGTTCCGTAAACGCCCGTTCCTGGGCACGCTACCTGCGTTCCGTTCACAGGCGAATTCCCGCTGCCGCAGCGACGCGCGCAGGGCATGCACCCGCCGAGGCGCAGGCACTGCGCACACACCCAGATCGCATCGCCGATGCGTCGTGCGTGCAACTTTTGTCCAGGGTGCTGTCCGCTGCCACGTCACGCATCGAGGCTGGCGAGACGGGAACGCAGCATCGGCATCCGGGGGTTCTCTGCGCGCGACGTAGCACCTTGTCTATCTAGTCAGCTGCCTAGGCAGGTATGGTAGCAGACACTGAGACGCGTCCTCCGTTTGACAGTGTAGGGCCCCGACCGCTGCCCAGCAGCCGAATACGTACAGAGGCACTGCCTAGATGGGCGTCTCCGTTCGACAAGTCAGCCTGTCAGAGTGACGTTGCGCGAGTTCACCGGCAGCTCAACGCAGAAGGCTGGGCACTGGGCTCGCTCCTGGGTACCAGGGAGATCCCGAAAGAGTCGGGTGCGCACCTGCCCAGCGATCGTAAGCGTTGGCTCAACGTCGTCACGCCGGGAACGAGCGCGCGCTCGGACGCTGACTCGGGAGACGCCGCCACCGACCCCAAGGTGCCAGTCGTTTTAGAGAGCGAGCATGCAGCGAACGTTGCCGTCCAAGGGGATGTCGACACTGTGACGAAACATCTCGCTGTGCTCGGGTCAGAACTGGTGGAAGATGTGCCGGACGGTACGGTTGTTCACGTAGACCAGCCAGCACCTTTGGACGAAGCGGGTGCATCGAAAGTGCCAGCCGAAGCATCTCCAATTCGTGACCAGATAACGACAGAACCGCGCTTGAGCGTTGTGGACGCAACCGCACCCGAACAAACCGAGTCGCCGCGCGCCGACGCATCCGCCAGCTCGCCAGACACCGAGTCCAGTGGACAGCATCCCTCACGAGAGGAGCCTTGCTTGGGATCCGCGTCATCCGCTCGGGCTACACAAATCCCTGAATCGGTGTTGGTTGATGAGGCGAAGCGTTCACAGGGAGGTACCTGTGAGCCGATGTTCCAGAATCATTCGAGATTCGTTGATCAGCCGCCAGCAGATGCATGGGAACGGTGTCAGGCACGTGATGCCCTCTGTCGCAGCGTTGCTGACGATTTGAAGCGCGAGCTCTCCTGCCCCTACTCACCAATCGGGGTGGATATGCAAGATCTAACCTGGGGATTTTTCACACGGATGAATAGGTTTCAACCTGCGCGCAGCTGACTTGTCAACATGCTCACATCATTGACTTTGCGTGTGTATTATGTAAACACTGAGGAGCAGTGGATTTGATTTTCTTCGGTTGCGAGCAGGCGATGCGCGCATGAGCGTGTATCGCGGGCGGTGCGTCCATGTCCGACAGTTTCATTCAGGTACCGAGAGCGAGACACGCACGCAGTCTCGTGTGGCTTCAAGAGCAAACACACGTGCCGTAGCATGGCGACCAGGTGCCTGTGACGCTCTTATCCGCCTGTGTGGTTGAGGTACGACCCGTGTCGCTCCAGCAGCACGCACGTTCGACACGTGTGCATCGAGTGCTTTTCAGAACACCCCAGAAGGTACGGCAGGATACCGCGGCTGCTTCCTATGATCCATTAGCGCAGCCGTCCGAAACGTGTCCATCCAGCGCATTCCCGGGCAATCCAACACACACGTCAACATACCGCCGCTGCTTGGTGTCATCGATCACACCCACAAGAGCGCCGCTATCGGCCGGCGTACAGCGTTTACCCAAACCACGAAGCACGCTCACAAACGCAGGACAATCCGAGCCTACGACACCACGCCAGCTGATATCGCAGCCCCGGCTCGCAGTGGGAAAGAAGAAGGCCAGGCACGTATTCAGGTAGGTAGGAAGGCAGGTAGGAAGGTAAATATGTAGGTATTCAGGTAGGTAAGCGGGCAGGCAGGCAGGCAGGCACTGGATTCGGAGGCGCATGCGCTTCCGTGCGGCTTGTCACACACGCGAGATCGATGTCAACGGAATTTCCCCGGTGCGCCTGCGCTGACCAGCGCGGCGCTACGGATGTGTGCTCAGTGCGCGCTTCTCGAAACGTGACTCATCCGTCGTGCTGCTTTCCAGCTGCTTTGTTTCTCGTCTGGTGTTACACTGAGCACCGCTGCTGTTGGAAACGGTTTCCACTTGGTTGCCGCTTGTCGTGAACGGGGTGCTCTCGCAGGCTGCAGAAAAGCTCGCCCTGTACAGAGCGTTCGAGCTGCGCGCGAGGTACAGGGGGTCTTTTCACACAGAGCGCGCCCGAAGCGCCGCTGTTGACACCGTGCACCTCTGACGGGCTATGGGTAGAGTTTACCAAAAGTATCTGAGTGGGTCGACTATCTACTCCTGTGCGACGTGTAACGCGCACCTCGCGCTCCACGAAGATATCATGTCAAAGCAGTTCCAGGGACGTCACGGTCGCGCGTACCTGTTCGCGAACGTTGTCAATGTGACAGCGGGTCCGAAAGAAAATCGAATGCTGATTACTGGACTACACGCTGTTGCGGATTTGCACTGCACCGTATGTAACACCGTGCTGGGGTGGAAGTATTTGGAGGCTTTTGAGCAGTCCCAAAAGTATAAGGAAAATAAGTTTGTTCTGGAGAAAAACATGATGACAAAGCTCGAGAGCGGGTGAACGCGTGAGTGATGCAGCGTGTGTGTACGAGACCGTGCGCGATTCAGTTACACTGGATCAGACGCGACCGCACCGAGAGCTGCTAGTGTGTCGCTGTGGCACGGAGGCATATGATCACGCGACCGGGCCGGTGTCAGCGCTTGAGGCCGTGCATCTCGAAATGCCGCTAGGTTGCGTTCCTGTGGCACGTCTCCATGGCAGTCGCAGTGTTAGGCAGCTGGGGAACGAGTCGGGTGCAGCGTGCCGGCCGCTCGTGATGTGTCTTGTTGTTGGTCTGCCTGTGCTGGCGCTGCCGCCAGCACAGGCAGCGTCTGCGTTCCTGTAGATACTTGTGCAGCGCAGCAGCCGCAGCGCGCGCGTTCAGTCAGTCGACACGTCGTTTGTTGTCTAGCGACAGGTCCCGTTAAAGCCGGCGTTTTTGTTTTAGGTTAGCACTACAGAGAGCGCAATGCATTGCGTGCCACGACCGCCTCGATTCCGTTTGACCCCCGAAGAGGAAAGTTTCGCTGATGCAATTCGAGTCACACCGTCATGGCATGGACGGTACGGTACGGCATGTGGACGCTGTACGACCCCCGAGACATCGATACGTTGCGCGAAGTGCCCTGCACGTGGAATCATGACGCCTACCCAGTACGATGCATCTCTGACAGCGGAAAGCGATAAAGCGCGCTCTCGCAGCGAGAGCTTTTGATGCGGTGTCATTTATACATGCTGTTCTGGTACGCAAAAGCTTGCCTATCAGCTGCTGTTATCAGCGTCTCATCGGGTAGCGCAGCGAGAGCGAACGCGCGGCGGGACCGGACATTGCGGTTCGCACTTGTTGCGGACGATGCGGACAAGTTAAGCTGCGCGGCAGACGTTGGAGGCTGCGTCAGCACTTGGTACAGATAGGCTCTAATTCGGTAAAGGGTAGAACGATTGCGGCGAGGCGCAGTACAAAGGCCGCGAAGACATTGATGAGATTTCATGGTAGAGCACTCGCTCCACGAACGACTTCCCGGGGCAGAGGGCGCGTCATTGACTCGCGTGCTCGAGCAGCGACTTGTGTATTCTTGGACAGCAGTGGACCTGCGCAGCTGAGGGCGAGCTCGCAAGTACAGACCTGAATCGAAACGTCTATCTCTCCAGAACAGCGGCAGCAACATCTCGTCGTACAATCCCGTGCTTATTTTCCTACCGGGCCTTCGGCTCTCAACGAATGACGACAAAGTTTAAATCGAGCGTCGAGCAATGGGCGCACGGCTCTCCAGTTAGCCGTGCCCAGCTCAACTCGAAAGGTATCAAGGGAGGTCCAAGGCCCAGGCCTCAGCAGCGCCGTTCGGACGCGTACATGCTTAGGTCGCGCGCTCGCTCACACGGGGTCAGGAGCGTTTCAGTGTTTCGCCAGAGGCCAGACGAGAAATCGTCCGTGGAGATGTGCTCATGGCTTGCACGTCAGCGCTCCGTAAAGGTGCTTTATGGTCATTTTGGTCGCAGATGGGCTAGACGCCTTTCATAGTTTTCTGGCTGCTCCTGGTACAGGCGTCGAAAGTACTCAATGGTATCCACGAGCACCTGACGCTCGTAGTTAGCGGTCACGATCGCTTTTCCAAGCCGTTCGAGTAGCACGAGACGCAGGACACCACGCTCTACCTTCTTATCCATGGCCATGTATGTGAGAAAAGTTTCAACGTTCATGCTCGGTGGCGGACGCACCGGCAGCGCTGCCTCGGTCAGAATAGCCTCTATTCGGCGAACGACCTGTTCGTCGATAAAGCCCAGGCGCCGGCTCATTTCAGCTGCCATCACCATGCCGGCTGCCACAGCCTCCCCGTGCAACCAGGTTCCATATCCAGTTGCAGCCTCAATTGCGTGTCCGAACGTGTGCCCGAGGTTCAAAATCGCCCGATACCCGCTACTTTCGCGTTCATCTGCAGCGACAACGGCCGCCTTGCATTGGCAACTGCGCTCCATGGCGTACTGGATAGCCACCGGGCTCAGCGAAACCATTTTCGACACATTGCGCTCGCACCAGTTGAAGAACTCCTCATCACATATCAGGCCGTACTTGATGATCTCCGCTATACCCGCTGAAATCTGTCGAGGGTCGAGTGTCTTCAGGGTGCTCGCGTCAACGATCACAGCGTGCGGCTGGTAGAAAGAGCCAATCATATTCTTTCCCAGCGGGTGATTGATTCCCGTTTTACCGCCAACGGCCGAGTCGACGACCGCGAGCAACGTGGTCGGCACCTGAATAAACGGTATACCGCGCAAGAAAACGGAAGCCGCAAACCCAGTGAGGTCCCCGATGACGCCACCACCGAGGGCAAACAGCGTCGACTTGCGATCGAGTCTTTTCTGCATACACACGTCGATAATTGCACGCAAACTATCCATTGTTTTGTATTCTTCTCCGTCAGGGAGGATGCACTCTTCAACTCTATCCACCTGGGGGCAGCGAGAAAGCCCCTCCCGCAGCCGGTGAAGGTACAGGGGCGCCACCGTCTCGTTCGTGACGATCAGGACAGAGTTCCCGCTTATGTGCGGCGCGAAGAGCTCAGAGTCGTGAAGACTTGGCTTGTTTCGGAAAATGATAGGGTACTTTCGCGAGGGCGCATCCACCCAGAGCACACGCTCAGCTGTGGTCGTGACAGGGACCTCCGCCTTCACGGTGCTTCTCCGGCGTTCGGCGCCAGGCGTCGCCTCCCGTTTACGACGGTACCAACAGTGCGCCACGACCGCATCCGAACCCTGGGGGCGACAAATGGCAGCTGCCTCTCTACCTTTACACGTAAGCTTTGAAGTGCCCGCGACCAAATACATAACCGGAACGGCAAGCTCGTTCGATAGCACCCGGCACGAGCTAGAGGCAAGCGCTTCGAAGCAGCGGCTGGCCTGGGGCGATCGTGCGCCGAGGCGCCGTCGCGCACTGACCGGCGCTACGCACGATGGTGCGCTCTTTCCGCAGTCGCTGATCAAAGAAAAGGATTCGGATCAGACGTCGATGCTGTGGAGCATTCCATCGAGATGCACTGATCAAGACGGAACTTCTTTCACACAAATGATATCGGATGTGATGAGAAGAGCGTTGCGTGATAGATGGATGTTTTTGTGAGCATGTTGTCGTCATCAAGCGATGATCCGCCGCATGGTGTTTCTGGACACGCAAAGGTCCAGGAGTTCGTATGTAGCAACGCGTTGGCATGGCGAAGCGTACGAAAAACATTTCAAGGCTTGTACGAAGCGCTCCAGCTGGTAGGTCAGGGAGCATTATAATTGCTCGAGGTCCGGCAGCTGGCTCGGGAGCCCCAGTTGTTATGTGCAGGCGTCTTGCGAACCTGATCCGCTCGAACTAGATCAAGTTATGTCAGGTGGTGCGTGTTTTGAGCACCCAGAAAACTGCCCATAATCGCAAATGAAACGACGTTTGCACAACGCAGAACATGCAGAAAGCGCATCGAGAGCATACCCGCATTCCAACTGATGACGCGCTTGCGCCAGCTCGTACGGCGCATGGCGGTCCCTAGAATTGCAGGGGTGCGTCGGGCAATACATCAAGCGAATGAGCAGGATGTATCGAACGCACCATGGCTTTTCAAGGCCCAAAATTCCTGGATAGCAATTTTCGAGTCCAGAGCTCAAGAAGGCACAGCGTCTCCTAGCATGACGCTTTTTGTACATAATTACCCAAAAGATGTATGGACCAGCCCAGAGCACCCCCGACCTGATCCATCATCCACACTCGGAAACGAATACCATACGCCGGCGCCGATGCTCCAGCATGACACGAAAGCATCGTTCTCGACGCCGGTGCCCGGATCTATGGACAAAACGGACGCCCGCACCGGGCACCTCGCAGCGTCCGAAAGCCAGGTCACGTGTAGTGGATCGCAGCAGGCGCGTACCGCGAAACAGCACATGTCCGTAAAATACCTTTTGTCGCTAAATGTAAAGACAGCATCACGCACCCCGCCTCTGGACTGCAATCTCGCCATCTCGCGTGCGGGCGTTGGTCGGCTCGCGATCGGTTGCCTTGTCGACGCTTGGCCTGTGGCGGCGGTGGCGGCTCGCGCTTATCTCGAGATCGCCTCAGGGCGCTTTCGATCGATCGCCGCTTGAGCTTAACCAGCAACTGCGTGATATTTTCGTTCGGAGCACACGCGTACGGAGCATATCCGAGCAGAACGTAGTATAGTTTTTCGTGTCTGGGTATCATGGGAACAAGAAAGATGACCGTGGACGAGCAGGCCTCGCCCAGAGGCAACAACGGGTTCGAGGGCAGCGACGGCGAGGCTGGCAGTGCGCACCCGCCGAGGTCACCGCTGGGGCGCCTCGTGGCCTCTTTCGCGAGCTATGTCGGCGCTGGGAGTCGCTCTGCCGTTGTCGACGCCTGGGATAGTGCGAATCGAGCCCGCCCGGTGATAACGTACGGCGATATTGTTCCAAGCGAACCGGAGGCGGATAGCCTCGATCAGGACGCGTGGTTTTCGGAGGCCACCGGCAGCAAGTCTGCGGAGCCAGAACGAGATACATACGTGCAAGGCAGCGATGTAGGCCGTGCGTCGCGCTCGCTTGGGCAACGCAGGGGTACGACTGACCCGACGGTACCCGGGAGCCGGGGCACCGTTTCACAGACCCGTGGCGCCTCTGCGATGGGAAACACAGCCGTAAGGACCCTTGCTGCCGGGGGGCCTGCGTCTGAGGACGGCTGCCCTGCGCTTCACGGCACGTCTGGTGAGCGTCCTCGGCCGTCGGTTGACTCGGGGCACGCCATGATCGACCTGGAAGAGCTCGGGATCATCCCGTCAGGCAGTGTGCCGTATCAGGGGCTTCAGCGCCGGCTCTCGGGCTCTAATGATATCAACCGCAGATCCCGGACGTTTGCGCATGGCCCAGAACGTAACGAGGTCGACTCAGATGGCAGTATCGTGCTGAGTCAGAGTGCACCCGCTGCGCCCAGTGAGGGTTTACGGAATGCGCTCGCCGAGACGAACACGAGCCGTACATCAGGCGACCGCGATAGCGGTCAACGCGGCAGGACACAAGCGCCTGTCGTCTCGCCATCCCTCGTTTGGAGGAAACTCGAACAGTACCTCGGCCAGCGATCGCCGAGAAGCTCTCCGAGTCACGATCCTGGCACTGGATCAGAGTTATCGCACGCGTCTATTCGAGGCAACGTCGCGGAGGGTAGTCTATCGGAGCCGACAGCGGCGGCAGGTCACGTCTATTGTGCAGACTCCGGCCTTGAAGAGCATCAAACAGACCAGGACTTTGCCCGGTGGTCTACAGACGTCCAGCCAGACGCTGGAAGATCGCCTGATCGCCGAGAAGTTTTGCCGATTACCCCAGTGACACCGCCTATCGATATCGCGCTGAGCAAACACCCGCAAACGTACGCGGAGGCTGTTGGCTCAGAGATTGCTGCCGAGCTCGCCGCCTCGCATGCTCGCCTCCATAGTGGTGCCCAAATACCTAGCAACCGAGCTCCGAAAACTGCACCAGAGGCTCCAAAAAGCATGAAAGAGACCGAGTCTGTGAGTAGACGCAGCCATATGCAGCGTGCTGCAAAAGCAACGGAACAGTATCGGGACCTGTGGTTGTACTCGACGGGCATATAGTTTGCGCCTTCCATACTCTGGATACCGGGGACAGCAACCCAACGTCGTGAATGGGCTCCGAAATTCCTGTCTTGTTTACATAAGCGCTGTGCGCTGGGATAACCATTGGATGCGAGCGAGGCGCTCAGGGTCTGGCGCCGCCACTGCACGAATATGCCGTGCCCGGCAACGAGGCCGCAGCTGGCGAGCGGTGATTCCCGCTCCAGGGAAGCGTAGCGCTCCTCGTTGGCGGTTTTGGCGCTCACAACCCGGTACGCGACAACCGCGATGCTACAGCAGTGCTGGATCTCGGTGACCGAGAGAGCGTACGGCACCTCTGTACAGACGCGACGCGATGCCCTGAAGCGCTGGTTCCGTAATCATCATGTGACGGAATGTGAGACGTGCACGTCGCTTACCGCAGTCAGATCTCTATGCCTGGTACGCATTCGGTGAACATATAGCTTTGGAAAGCGGCGGGCTCGTTCAGAGACGCACTGGGCAGCGACGCTCGTTCACCGCTGCCTGCAGTACGCCTTTCGACAATCCGACTGGGGTGTCGCTCCGAAGACAAGCCGGCACTCAAGGCGGGCGACGCGCATCGCTGCTCTTTGAATGCATCGTGGTGTGGCGACGTGCGCGAATGTCGGGCGCTCCCGTCTAGGGCGTCGCTTCGGGCGGTGTGAGTTGTGCTGGCTCCCGAGCGAGGCGCTCCACAAGCCGCTCGATTCGTGCATGATGTTGCTCTAATAGTTCAACGAATGAATCGTCGTATATCTTGCGCGATTTCAGCTCCAGCGTGTCCCGTAACTGAACATATTTCCTGCATTGAACTTTTCGTAGTTCGACATGATCATCCGCTGAGAGATACAGATCTGCGTCCTGAACGGTAGGCCGGCGCCCGTACTTCAACTTAAACTGCTCAATCCATCTTCGCAGAGTCTTGCGTAGTGAGAGGATTTCGCGCACATCATTGACGCCCAGGAGCCGTATCCGCCCTATTAGGCTATAATCCAGCGGCTCCAGCTCGTGCTCGATTACGCTCGGAAAAACGAATTCCTCACTAAATCCGAGTTCGGGCTGAACGGCGTTCACGACACCGGGTCTGGGCTCTGCGGGGTCGTTACCCGTCCGCCCAGGATCAACGGTTTTCCGAGTTTCCAGCGCATGGCTGCTGGCTGGATCCTGCGGAGGTACCACGGGCACCGGCTTTTGGCCCTGTTCGTTGCGCTGGTCCTCGTCTAGAAATACTCCTTCATTACTGGTGGCAGAGGCAGCGCCCGGATTCGGCATGGATGCTCCTGCATGCTGCGCGGTCTCGGTGGCGCACGAGGCGCACTCCGTCGCCGTCTCATGGACAGCGGCTGCGGACGGTGTTACGGACATAATGGTGCTCGGCGCTGTGGCGTTAGACTCGTTTCCGAGAGTGCTCGAAGCGCTGTGGTACAAGTCGTGGGTCGCCAACGGCGCATTTGTCGACGATTCGCGGCTCCTGGATCGGTCGTCAGTCGTCGATTCCGTCGAGTTGAAAAAAGTGGGCCCTGTGCTACTCGCGTGCCCAGTGTCCGCTCCATTGGGCGCAGGGTTCTCATTGTGTTCACAAGTCGTGCGAGTCGCGGCGGACGCCTCTCGATAAAGAGTTTCGTTGCTGTCGTTCTGCATCGTATTCGGAAGTGTGCCGGAGTCCAGCGCTGGATCGGCTGTCTTGCTATCTTTCGAAGCGCTGCGCCTCGTTCGCGAAGATTTCCTTGTACTCGAACCCCGATTGGATTGCTTCTGCAGAGCATTCGCCTTGTTCAGAGTTTTTGTTGGCAGCAAGGTTGCACCTTCAGCGGCGCTCGACTCGGCCGTTGCGGGAATTCTCGGAAAGCTTATTGGTGGCGCCCCTGCAATGATTCCCCCCGAGTCGGGATCAGCTTTTGGCGCCACATCAGACACCAGGCTCCTCGATGGTGATAATACAGACTCGTCCGCATGGGTCATCTCTTTCGATACGGCCCGAGTCCATGAGATTTCATTCGGTTCCCCTGGGACGGAATGATCGGGCGCCCCGTCCTTTCCGGAATCGACTTTGACCTGGTTCGGCCAAACCGAAATAGGTTTGCGAGCGTTCTCCTTCATGACTTCCACGGGGCTCCTTCTCGTACGTCTCCGAGCCTTCGGGACGCCAACCGACGGAGTCTGGGTCGTGGATTCACCGCTCCTCTCAATTTCTCTCTGCATACGCAGATATCGCATCCAGGTATCGATTACCTCTGTCGAGCGGTAGTCCTTGGAAACATCTTCACTGCCGCCCGGGGCGGCTAAAACCTTTCGACTTACACCAGGAATCATAAGCGTGTCGCCAAGTACTTCATCCGCCAGATTGCGCAACCGTTCCCGAAGCTTCAGATACATTTCAAACTTGTTGATAATCTCAAGGGAACCGGTGCGACGCACGTCAGCAAGCGATGGACGCCGACCGCCATGAAAGCGAGCAAACAGTTGGCTCCACGCGCGAAGTTCAGCTCTTAGGCGTGTAAAACGCTGCACGTCTAGTGCAACCGAGTCCAACGATGATGCCTCTACTTCATCTTCTGGGGACGCGCGTCCAGCCGGTTCCATACTTTCGTTCCGATTTTCTTCTACATCATCGCTTTGAGAAAGGGCACTTTCCTGTGTTTCCGATGCGTCTTGCATCGCATGGCGGCCCGTGCTAGCAGACTCCGTATTCGGCACGATGCCCGTTTCCAGTTCAGCGGACAAGAGCAGCTTCTGTAGGCGTCCAAATTCGTCGAGCTCGTGTGCTTCGGTGGAGGCGGCACCAGCTGGAGTGTCGCCTCCCTTTTTACCGGTCAAGACGTCATCGGGCCGGCGTCGCATGCCCTTGGCGATGCGTTGACGATGCTCTGAGCTCAGAGGACGACCTTCGTGCGCTGCGCCTATTTTCCGTCGATGTTCCTCTGACAACGCCTTTCCTTTATTCCATGGCGCCTTACCTCGTCGAGCAGCTCCTATTCGAGCCCGAACTTCCGGCGAATGCGCCACGCCTTTATTCCACGGCCGGCCAGAGCCTAGCGTGCCTGTGGCTGCACCTTCAGTGGAGGTACCAGGTGTGCCGCCAACAACTTCAGAGGCCGCAGAAACCGACGCGTCGCCGCCCTGCTGCTCTTCAAAGCCACGGGAACCAGTTCTTGCCGACATTCGCGGAATACTGCGTGTGACTGACGAACCATTCGATACGCGGATCGCGGGTGCATCCCATCTGGGCGTCAGTCTGTCAGGCGGCAACGGAAGCACCGGGAGCGTACCCGGTTGCCGTGGTCGAAACCTCCATCCCGGATGCCGTCTTCGGTAAAAGCCAGAGTAACTTCCCACCCGTTCCGCGCCGATGCTGAACCCCTGAAAGAGAGAGACGCATATGAACCCCATTCACCAGTACACAGCGCGTGTGTTGTAAATCACTATGGCCTGAGCTCACTCCCTATACACTGCACTGGAACACTGATTGACAATAGTGTCGCACCTATCGAGCAAGCACACGCTGTAGAGGATACGCGTATGGAACGCTCGGGTGACGCCGAAGAATACGTCACGCTCTTCGCGTACGCAGCAAGTTTGCTCTACGTGGTGCAGCCTGACGCTGCAGGCGCCCAAGGCCGCTCGGGATGCGCGTGCAGCAGGCATGGGCTGGTGGGGTATCTGAATTTTTTGAACATTACTACCAAATAATAACATATACATATAATGAGATAATGATGACACACCGCAGCAGGCGGTGTTTGATGAGGGTCTGGTTTTTACTGTCATCAAAGGACAACCATGTATCCAATGAGACAATGGTGCAACTTCTGGGTTGCCAGCGGTTTATGTGGGGTCTGCGGATGCGCGACATATACACCAAAGACTAGATATTATCAGACAATATTTTCCATTTGCCTCACAAGTACGAGATTCAGCCTTGCGCTCAGGCTTGGACATGTGTTCGACAAGCGCTGCACCTTCTTTGTGACATGCTCTCGAAAGGGAAACCTTATTATACTCAGTGGAAGTTGGCCGGTATCTACCAGCGCGGTGTTTGCTTCGCTAGATTCCGATAACTATGCTGCATCCGGGAGACCACTGGTAAGCCTCATCAATCCTTGGTCGAAATCCGTAGGATGCACGCACCCACTCGGCGCTGCGCTCTGCGATGATTCATCGAGGCGCTCTCGTACACGAGGCACCTTAAAGCTGACACAAACCTCTTTAGCCACAAGCACACGCTCGTCTACACGAAGCTCCGGATTGCAGTGCAAGATCTGTGGAAATAGAGCGGGTCGTTGGAGTTTAAACGCATGTTCCTGGAAAACGCAGGCATGCGCGTATGCATCTTTCAACGGGCTCGAACAAATTCCAGCATGATCTCTTTGCGATAGCTCACTCTACCATCGAACGGAATCGGGCAGCATCGTCCGTTGCACCGGATGACATTCCCGGGCGTGATGAACGCGTGAACGATGACAGACTTCCTCTGATCCAGGCGATTCTGTTCTCCCCATGCGTATATCCACCTTGTTCTGTGGAGGCATATGACGCTCTTTTATTTTTTCTCGAGTGCGTCTCTCGTCACATTGCGAACGTGTAGGTGCTCGCCATGTATTTGCAACATCGGCACCAGTTTCGGTGCGAGATTCTGTGGCTTCGCTTCCATTTCCCGAGCGGATGCAGGATGCCACTGAGAGATCACGGTGACCGTCGTTAAACGAGCTCGTAGAATTGCATGCTTTCTGCATCCGTTCAGTCTGGATGAGTCTTTAGATGTACAAGTGACTGCATCGACAGTAAGGGGCTGATCAACTGCGGCCGAAGCTTTGCGCGAATAGCGCCATTCGTAGAATCTCCAGCTGCACGAGCACGGGCATGAACATACATGACAACCGCACAGAACCCGGGACCACAAAGTACATGTTCATTGGATTTTACCATCAGCAGTGTGCAGGCGCGAAAGAGCTGCCTTCGCTTGCGCGTGCGCCGCTTCGCGTGTTCAACATCACACATTTCGCCTCCTTGGTGGTGAGCGTTGCGGCGGTGGCTGTTAGCCCGCCAAGTGTCTTCGTGCAGATCTTGCATGCTACGTAGTGGGCTGCTCTCCTTCGAAGGGGTCGAGCTTTCTTCAGCACGAAAGCGTCGGTGCGCATCTCAAGTGCGCGCACAAGTTCGATTTCAAGCACAAATTCAGCGCAGCGTCCGACCTGTACCGGAGAAGGGTACAAACTTTTTCGGACCATCGGTTGAGGTCGGTTGTGCCTTTGGTCTGCTCGGTGTACCTGTTGATGTTTCCACGGTTCTGGGTGAATCAGACGGAAACACTGGTCGACCACTGAGCGTCCGACCCCCGGAGAGCTTGCTCCAGTAGTCCTCGTGCTGCGGCTGTGCATTCGCTGGCGCGTTCGGCACGCCATCGCGGCTGCCAGTGGTCATGCCTTCATCCCCGGAAGCGGCTTTTTCGTTCTTTCTGCGCCACAATGAGCGGGAAGTTGTTGCTGCAGCGGGTTCCCCAGCGGTGGCGGCGGTGGCGTCCCCAAACTCGATTCGACCAGCGCACTGCGATGTGCTGCTCATCCCGGCGTTTGTCCTTACCGCGGGCATCTCCGGGGGCATATCGCGCGGCGGTGCGAACTCGACGCTCACGTCGGTGTCCGTCACACATACAGCGCTTGCCGGTTCACAAGCAATGACCGTCAACCAAAACATTTTTCCGTTGTACTCAATCGCGATCTCGTCACCCTCCGTTAGTGCGGTATAGTGCCGAAGTCTCGTCTCCAGCACTGCCCGCGGGTTCGTCATCTGCGTGAACTCAGTTAGATGTGGCTGCAGCTTCACATAGCGAGCCTTTGGGAGACTCGCAGTCTCTAGCTGTACGACGTCGCCTTCCTGCAAGGCGAGGTTCTGCATCAACCAGTGAGGTAAGTAGCACTTGCCTTCCTCAGCGGTAAACTCGATCACCCCGACGTGCGTAACCCTTTCGGATCTTTGTGCTTGCAAGCGAAAGATCATGGGATCTTCGGTATTCCATTGGATGAGTTCCGCAAGCAACGATTGTGGAAGCAGGATTTTATCGCCAAGCTCGTACTCTGGCCGAGCTGCGTTCGAGAACGCAAGCGAGAAGCTTTCGAGCTGCCTCCGCACGGGGCGTGCTGGTCGCAGAGGCCCCACAACATCGTCCGGTAACGTATTGTCGTCCATGACAACTTATTGCTGTATAGAAGTCCTCGCTCTCGTGACGACCTTCGGGAAATACGCCGTTCAAAAGAAAAACGCCGCCGCCAGCGGTGTACAGTTGAAGCGTGAAACACGCTTTCGACAGTACGTTTTCAGCAGCTGTGCAGACGCATCCTAGTCTTGTTCGACAGGCACCCCTCTACTGCTTCCGATTTGTTCTCATACAGTTCAACTTTGAGAGGTTGTCCAACAATGTTCTCTCTTGTCTATTCTGGAGGTCTTCTCTCCGTCACCGTACGTTTCCTTATCTTGATTGCGGCGTTAAAGTCTCGGTTCACAAACCCCATACGTATCTTGCCATTGATTGTACTTACTAATGCAAGTAGCCCACGAACTTTCGCCATACGTTCCATCTGCTCTTCTGTCAGCGGCCCGTATCTTTTTATATCCTCAGGGCTCCGTTGGCACTTTTCCATCTCCACGCTCTGAAGTGTGCACCCCAGTTCATGGTGTGTATACGAGGCACGGAACTCGTCTATTGGTATCGTAACGAAACGTCTTACGCACTCCTTGAACGTTCTTGTCGTTGGAGGTGGCGTAGTCCCTTTCTTGGTCTTCCAGCGCCCTGCTCCGTACGCCACTGCGAGCCTTTGTGATTTGTCCTCCTTCTAGAAGCTCAACTCATTGAAAAAGTTGTCAAATGCACGCTGCTTCCCACAGTATGGATTCGGACGCAGAAGAGCTCGCATCGGCTTGGCGTATTCTTTCCACAACGCCTCCCAATGAGCAACGCGAACTTCCATGAACTCCCGAACAGCTACAAAGTCTGCTTCACGGCTCGTCACCTCCCTTCTAGCTTCAAGGCGCTCTCGCACTCCTGCATTCAATGTCTTAATTTTTTTCCTTGCATCCATTATACCCGATTCTCGGTAGTATCTCGCTCTCGAGAATCTCAACAGACGCATGTCTTTCTGACGTAAGTTGCCATCAGTACCATCTTCCACACGCTTGGGTGCTGCGATGGTTACGATATTCGTGTTTCCAGGGTGCGCGCGAACGACAAAGTCGTTCTCATGCGCTTTCTTCGTCGCAGGACCCCTATCCTTCTCATCTTCATGCTTCGCTGAGGACGGAACTGGACGATCTGTCTTCAAACGCCGATAGTGTACACATATGGCTAATCCATCGTTTTCGATCATCCCAGTGAATACCTTTTGTTTGTTGACTTCGAGACGTTTGAAATTGAAGCTATTCTTCCAGTCCGTCTCCCGGTTATCACAGGTGAACTCCTTCCTGTTTACATCGAACTCCGGAATGATCTCCTTCATGATGCCGTAAAGGACGCTGGAGTCGATAGTCACGAAATGTGACTTGATGTTGGACATTGGTATGACGTTTACGCACTTCCCCATTAGGAAAGCCTTCCGTCTCTCCCACTCTTCATTTTTTCTCCAACTCACCTTCATCTCTGCCTCGCGTTGGAGCCCTCGGTCCAGAGACAAAAAATATCGCAGGATGAGGCAATAGTATCTTTCCTTATCGTTTTTTAAATCTGATACCCTTTCTGTTGGATTCGGCAACCCCAAGATTGCGCGGTGCTATTATATCGCCGCACGCATTACAGCAGCTTCATTCGTACTCCTGCATGACGCCTTCTCCCTGACAAATTCAACCTCATCTTCACGCTTACGATCGTTCGTGATGCCATTGATAATCGCCCATACTCCTTTGCGAGAGATGCCCGGGCAGTGTGCAGACACGGTGCGTATCATGAAACGTTCGAGGTTCGCTGCCAAAGGATTCTTCAGGTTCGTGATATACTTCATCGCTCCGTACATGTAAATATCCCGGTCACGCTTGTATCGAGTACCCTCGAAGCCGTAAAAGGGATGTTTTTCGTAAAGGCCATGCACTAGCACATTTTCCCTCCGCGTTTCCGCTGTGCCAAGCATCAGGTGTCGAATAAAGGTCTTATCGAAAGAATCGTCCGGAATCTCGACCGTTTCCAAGTGCGCCACGTTCTCGTACATCTCCCATGCCAAATGCATCAGTCTTGACGACGCCTTGAAAATACTCATGGAGTACGAATCGAAACGTTTTTCGATAGCGTCTCGCAAATTTTCCTTGTAGGGATGGTCGATATGTTTAAGAAGACAGGCTTTCACCAGCATCTCGTCGTACAGTCGTCTTTCTTGCCGCCTTCGACTTAGGGCCTCCCCTTTTGCTTCTTCTTCTTTTCCTGTTCTTCTGGACTCGGCTCTGTTTTTTGTTTTTATTTCTGGCAGCAGGCGACACTGGGCCTCCAGGATCGTCGACTTGCTTTTTCATAGCTTTTCTTTTCATTTTTTTGTGTGAAAAAGAACGCTCTTTGAACCCTTCTATTATATACTGCGAGAAATCAATTGAATATGTTTACTTGAGGGTTGAGACACAATCGAACTGGAAACTATGATTTGTTACGACTTCCACGCAAATACAGCTTGCCCGTTAGAACATCAAGAAAACGTGTCGTCACGGTCGCGTTTCTCTTCGAAGGCGACAGATGCGTCGTGTCTCGTAAGTGCCATACTTGGAGATGCACGTATCGAGCGCGCCATACAGGAAAAAGGACAGTGACCTACGATTTACAAGAAACGATATAAAATTTTTTCCCGCTCTACGATAAGCGTTTAAGGGGAAATAGATCGCCGTACTATCGGAAGCTTATGTTCGAGGCGGAAGGTCCCGCGAGCCGGTCGAGTCTACCGGGCTAGAGCTCGGTATCCCTCTAAAGTGGCCGCTGCCGCTGCTGCCGCTGCTGCTGCAAGACCTGCGTAGCTCGTTCGCAACGCATTTTATCCTGAGACTATGCACAGGATGCTGCGTTGGGCCTCGCCCTGGTCGCAGTGGAATCCTAGTACAGCACTTCGCGCTGGCGCAGGTAGTAGGTCTTTCTGCGCACTTTGCATGTTCCCAGAATGACAATTAGCCCTGATTCCGTTTCAAGTGAATCATTCCTCGAGCGGACGCCCTTAGTGGTATGGCAAAGCCGTTCTGTCTCTGTACAGCACCTGCTTGAGCGGTATAAGCGCTACAGCGGGTGCTCACAACAGGCTCGGCGCTCGATAGAACATACGAAACGACCAGTATATCAGAGAGGTAGTATGGGTAATGGGACTTGAGGACAGGTGCACTATGATCGAGATATCCCCGGAAGCCATCGTGCGTTCCGAATTCTGGGATGCATGGTCAATGCAAACGTTTTTTCATCAAAAAGAAAAAAACGCTCCGGAGGCGGACTCGTCATCGAGACGCGCATCGCTCTGGATCGAATCTCCGGAAGGCGCTTCTGGGCGATCGCGAAAGCCCTCAAGTGCATCTTTGTGTCCTCAACGGATAGCATGCTTTATTCGGGGCGCTCAGTCTCGGGCGTTCCCTCTGACTTAAAGCAATACCTTCGTGGATCAGACTGCTGTGTTGTCAAAGAGCACTGTACCTAGTTTTGGCGAGGCCTATAGTGCTGGAGAACAAAACGATCACGGGTTTGTAGCGATCTCGGCACCAGTGCTGGAAACAACCCTGCACTGCAGCTCGGGCGATCTGAAACCTGTAGTCGGACTTTTTCGAGGATCTGTCTCGCAAGGAAGCAAATCGTGGAACTGCGCTCTTTGGAATGACGTCAGGGATCGACGAGGCAGCGGCTGAGCTTCAGGGAAGTCTCTTTGGGGAGGTCTCGCCTGCGATCGACACGCCGGGTGCGGCGCTTGCACGTTCGTACCCCGTCCGCATCACCGTGGTTGGAGCTGGTGACGTTGGCGTTGCTTGCGCCTATAATATTTTGACCCGAGATATTTGTAGTGAGCTGGTACTGGTGGACGTTCTCAAGGACAAACTCAAGGGTCAAGTTATGGACTTGCAGCATGGAGGTGCGTTCTACAGCACCCGCATCCGGGCTGCCGAGTCCTACGAGGATACAGCACATTCGGCAGTATGTATTATAACGGCAGGTGTGCGTCAGCGGCCCGGAGAAAGTCGTCTTGAGCTCATGGATCGCAATGCCGCATTGTTCAAAGGCATTATTCCGCCCCTGGTGCAGTATTCGCCGAACACAATCCTGTTGGTTGTGAGTAACCCCGTTGATCTATTGACACATCTAGCGTGGCAGATGAGTGGCTTGCCCCGCGAACGTGTGATTGGCTCAGGGACATATTTGGACTCTTCGCGTTTCCGCACACTTCTGGCGCAGCGGCTGGGCATCGATACCGCTTCCGTCCAGGCCATGGTACTGGGCGAGCACGGAGACTCCTCGTTTGTGTACCGGAGTGGTATTACGGTTGGTGGCGTGCCGTTGCGAACATGCTTCGAGCGCATGACCGACGCTGCGAGCGCGTCCACAGCATTCTATGATCTGGTGAAAGGTGTCCATCAGCAAGTTGTAGCCGCGGCTTACGAGGTCATTAAGCTGAAAGGCTACACCAACTGGGCCATTGGCAGCGCTGTTGGAAGCATCGTTACAACGATTGTGCATGATCGGCGCAAAGTGCTGCCAATAACGACGCATGCGGGCTCGATGCGAGGCCTCGAGTCGGCGGATGTATTCTTGTCGTTGCCTTGTGTGCTAGGTCGGAATGGTGTCGTTGAAGTACTACAAATACTGCCGTTCATGGAAAGTGACGAGAAAGAAGACCTCCAATCCAGCATAGAGGCACTCCAGAGCACGGCGAAGAAAGCATCTTGAGCATGTTGCCTGCGCATGGTAACGCGTTGGATGCGGATCGTTTACAGGGACGTTAATCAAATGCCTCGTCGAAGTGCGGGCTCTGCACAAGCGTGCTCGGTCTGTACTCAAAATAAGCGGATGAACAAGGAGGACTGAGATATGCTGGATACCTATGCCAAACTGGTAGGTCTTGGCACCGTAGAAAAGGTGTGGAGGGGAGCGTCCGTAACCATCTCGGCGAGCTTGTTCCAAATGGACAGCATTGCTGAAGGACAAGGTGGCACCAGAATTGCAACTGCAGAGTAGCGTTCGCCTACTATCATCATTGAAACCTGCTAGTCGTGTCATGGATACCGGACGTGCTGGAGTTCGCATCCGCAACAGCGAACAAGGATCAAATCAACTGACTCAAAATTCTCCAAAGCGATGCGTGGATGAAAGCTGGCGAAAGTTGCGGGTCTGGTACGGCATAACGTACGCTTACCCGGATGCCGATATGTATCGCGCCTGACCCGAGATACCCTGGTTCAGGTCAACCATCCTAAACCGCAGGATAAAAGTATGCCATGATTTAACGTTCACTGATGTTGGCTGGACGGCATCGCAACGCTCCACGAACCTGGGCGCGGCGCCGAAGGCTTAGTTTCCGAGTATGACCGTGACAGACTTTGCTCTATGCGTATGGATCTGGAAAACACGAGCCGGAAGTGTGCATCAGCACGCATGGGCGACGAATAAAACCCTTAAAGCGACGTACGAACAGTGACCTAACGATGCAAGTGGAACGAACCGAATACCCTGAGGTAGGTATGATGGCACAGCTTCTGCCTTGAGAGCGGCTGCACAAGCGCTTCAGTGCGGTAGAGGCGAAATCGTG
>Ga0078972_1003859_pt1 | contig 43370 bp, 34 predicted proteins | sample YelNatPaOPGAMG01_FD_67568 | JGI IMG/M metagenome (GOLD analysis project Ga0078972, IMG submission 67568) | Hot spring thermophilic microbial communities from Obsidian Pool, Yellowstone National Park, USA - OP-RAMG-01 (SPADES assembly) (version 2) | ecosystem: Environmental > Aquatic > Thermal...
GTCTTTACTTTCTCTTATCATTGTGTAATATCTGTAACCATATCCATAGCACTGTTTCATTTTGGCGCCTCCTTTAGTTTTTTTATTGGTTAGGAGGCGCTATTTTTTTATTATTTTAAAATTTTTTCAACCCCCCTTCGGGGGGCGGTCTTGTGCCTTTTCCCCCCAAGGCACAAGACAATAATCTCTTCTTACAAACCATAACTAATTTAATCCATTTAGTACCAAAGCATTTTAAATTATTATTCCCCCCTGGATACCATGTTTGGGTTCCTTTCCAAAAAAAAGAAATTGAAAATGTAGCTTGATTTTTAAATTGGAGGAATGTAATTATGATTAGGAGTCGTCAGTCAATTTCAACAAAGTTCGGGACATCCTCGATTCTTAATTTAAAGGAGTCCTAAGTTTTTACAAATCTCCGCTACTTCTGGATTTCTTATTGCAATCTCTTTAACAATTTTTTCAACTCTATTCTGTCTTTCTTCAAGTTCCTTATTTTTCTTTATTGCAGGTTCAAGAGCAGTCCTTCTATCCCATAATACAAAACCAACAACTCCAATTATCTGTGCTATTATTGCACCTATGACAATATAAAGAAGATTCTGTAGACCATCTATTCTCTGGTTGAGAGATCTTTCGACTCCTTCTATTCTTTTTTCAAGCCCCTCTATTCTCTGGTTGAGGGATCTTTCGCCTTCTTCTATTCTTTTTTCAAGCCCCTCTATTCTCTGATTTGAACCTTTTAGTCCTTCTTCTAATTTTACTTCTACTCTTATCAGCCTTTCCCTGTCATCTTCTGTATATGGAATCTCCTTAGCGTAAGAGCTAAAATATAACCCTGAAAAGGCAATTACAGATACAATAATAGTTGTTAACTTTTTCATAACACTTTTTTTGTCTTCTTAAATCCTATTAAAAATGTTATCTTACTATTTCTAAATGTCAAGGTTATTTTTTCCTTGCCACCATTCACTTTTTTAATGAGTCCGTGTCTCTGTGCGAACGACCGTTGCCTATTATCATAAAACCCATTTATAACGATCCTTCCATAAGTCATTCCCGCGCAGGCGGGAATCCAAAACGAAAATGCTACGCACATGTTAAAAAATAATGGATTCCTGCTTCCGCAGGAATGGCAATTTACCTTCGTAAAAACGGAGGAGGTAATAACACATTGGACATATTCCCCTGCAAAATTTTGAAGGGTGGCTAGTATTATTTCAAATGCGCGAATTTATTGGTTTGGGGAATTATTATGTCTGGGAATTGCTTCAATAACGCCGGTCTTTGGATTAATCCAAAGTGAATGTGAGGTTCCTTCCCTTTTTAGATAGCAGCCCGATATTCGCAACTTTCTTTCTAAATCTTTACTTTTCATGAAATTTCAATTTTTTCCTGGATTGCATCTTCAGGTAATCCACGAAGAATATCTTCTCTTCGATCTTGCAGAATCATTTTAATAGCCTGGCGTAAATTCTCTTTAGCCTCTTTTATTGTTTCTCCTTGTCCATTAGCGCCTGGTACTTCAGGACAAATTGCCCAATAACCACCTTCAGGGGCGGGTTCTATTATTGCTGTGAATTCACCTTTCATATTATCCCTCCGTTTGTTACTTTTAAATCAATTCTATCTAAAAAAATTATATTTTATGGCATGGTTCAATAATTTGGGCGTGATAAATCACGCCCCTACAAAAAAACAATTTATTGTTGCCTTTTTTATTATAATTCATCTATATTTTTTTGAATTTTGAAACATACCTATTTTATATAAAAAGGTTTTCAATAAACACAAATAAAAATACAAACGGGCCGACTATTTTAGAAAGAACTTTCCCTAATGCAAGCGTCATGCTATTGTAAAAAATATGCATTTCAAAAGGTAGGAGGAATTATAATTAATGAGCTGGTTCAAGGAGATAGACTCCACCTTCGGTTTCATCAACTTTTGATGCAAAAGAGAGGAATGAGCCATAATCTTCAGGTGAAATTCTTCCAATAGGGATTTTCAGGTTTCTTTTGATTACAAGTTTTGATTTTGAACTGTTGAGCTCAACTTCCTGACTGAATAAAAAATCCTTTAAAATTGTAACTTTTACCTTTGGCTGAGGTGGCATTACTATTTTCCATATATCTTTTCCGTCGATTTCTATTACTGATGTAGTATTTAAATTTTCATCAATCAGTAATGGAAAATTTCTCGATGGAAGTCCCGCCCATCTTGTGGCAATACGATTTTTTAAAATTGGACCAATCGAAAAAGTTCCTGGGTAGGGTCCATGTTGAGCAGGCATTTCAAATTCAATACGAATTGTTAATTTACTGGAAGGCTCATCCAAATCTAAAATTTCAAGTTTCTCAAGCGTGGATCCTGTAAAATCTGGTGCGAGCAAATTACTTTCCACCTGATTTTCAATATCACCTGCAGGAATATTTCTAAGTTGATTTCGTAAAATTGTCGCTCGAGGACCATTAAATAAAAATTGCAAAAAACTCTTGCATGTTCCATCGGCATTAACTTCTATTTTCAAATTAATTTCTGTTTTTTCATTTTCGATAGGATTTCCAGATATATGACCCTTGCCATATTCAGGTAGAATTCTAATCGTATTCTGATTGTAAAGTTGAAATGGGATAAAACCGTAATAGGCTTTTTTTATTGCGGGTAAAAGCCAATCATCCCCTACTTTTATTATAAAATGAGTAAATTTTTTAAAATCCGGAATATTTGAAGGTGTTTTGTCAGAATAAATAGTTTCTGCAAGATGAAGTTCAACCGGAACATTTGCAGCCTTAAGCAATGCATAAAGAAGACGTATTCTGTCCCCTCTTTTCTGATGAAATATGTAACTTACGGGTGTTGTCAAACCTTCTTCATCCTCGATTTCGTCGCATACCCATCTGTAAATTGCTTTTGCCTTTCCAATGTTATCATCCGATGTAACGCCAGAAATAATTTTCAAAAGAGCTTCTTTCATCTCCGGAGTAACTGTCATCGTATCCGCAAAAAGGTCTCTAATCCAATCGAAGAAATCCTCCCATGATGTTTTGTAATTCACCTGTATTGAGGGCAAAAATTCATCTAAATTAGGTGAGTTTGTTTCGTACTTTATGTGAGGGCTCTGCATCACTGTCCATGAGTAAATTGTTAAATCACCTTCATTCCATACCTTAGGATTTGGAAGGTTACCGCGAGTATTGAAATCCACTTTCATACCCGAAGGAGCTATTAAAAACATTTCGCTTCTGTGAAGCACCATATCTGGAACTCTGAAGTACCACCTTTCAAGCATGGTGCCTCCAGGGAAGATATGAGATGGTGGTTGATAACTTACCCATTCTGTTTCAGTAAAATCACCTGGTTCAAGCATCGGATATGAAAGTGAGGGCTTTCCGTATATTTTTTCTGGTTCGTAACTTGTTCCATCCGGTTTAACAGTTCTGATTTTCAAAATAACAGCCCCTTCTGGAACTGTAAATTCTCCGTTTTTTTCTACTCCTTCTCTTGTAACTATTTTTCTGACACTGTGGTACCTCGAGATTGCTGAACCGTCTTCGAAAATTCTATGAGTTACATGGTCAAGAACTTCTATCGAAGGGGTATTTTGGTACTGGGTACTGCGGGTAGAGTTAAATGAGGCGACCGCTTCCTCAAAACTCCTTCTAAAATGAAAAAGGTATTGATAGCCGTCAATTTCTGCAATTTTTTTGTAAAGTAAGACTGGTGGCCCCTCTGTTTTTGTAATCGTATCAAATAGTAATTCTTTCGCTTCAGCATTTTTACCCTTCTTAAAGAGGAAATCTGCAAGTTTCAATGCCCCCACCTGAGAATCCTGCTCCTTACTATTTAGTTTCCTTAAAAGTTTTTCATATAACTCAAAATCTCCAGATTTAAAGGAAGTTAGTGCAGTATCGTAAGTGAGCCATCTATCCTCAGGGTTATCTTCCATAAGTTTTAGCATCACCTGCTTTGCTTTATCCCACTTTTCCCTGCCAGACAAAATTCCATCGTAAATCCTGCTTGTTGCATCACAGGAATGAAGCATTTCAGCATTTTTTTCCATATCATCCTGTGAATTAAGTATTTCCGCAATCTCATATTTTAAATAAAACTCTTTACAGGTTCCCTTTAGAACTTTTACTCCTTTTTCAAGAATATCTTTAGCTTCGCCATTCCATCCAAGATTTTGATAAATATCAGCCAGCCTTTCATAAAAAGCAGGATATTTCGGGGAAGCCCGCATGCCTTCTTCTATTATCTGAGCTGCGTTTTCAATTCTACCTATTTGCTCTTCAAAAAGGGACATATAAAGATAAGGTATCCAGATTTGGGGACTTTCTTTTATTAAATCAAGACAAACAAGTTTTGCACGATTTATCCGTAAGTTAAATGGAACGGTTGCATCCATAGCATTAACAAATAACTGCCTGCTTTTAATAGTTATTGAATGGGGATATTTTTTAGCAAGTTCATCAATCAATGGTTTGGCAAGGGGAATGCTCCCCAGTGCTATATGCATATCAACGACAAGAATTTTTGTAAGGTCATCCGTAGCATCGGGAAGTGCTTCGATTTCAATGTTTTCAGGTGGAGGTGCAACAGGCAGGAAAGAAGGGTCATAATCAATAAATGAAAATGGTTTTGAATTTATTCCTCTGTTTTCTTCCTCTGCAGACTCTTTTAAAATCAAACTGAACTGTGGAGAGGAATTCCTTGAAGAAATTTTAACAAGTAAAAAATGAATTCCTTCAGATAGAATTACTTTAACTGTAATTGAATTAGGATAAATGTTATTCCTTCTGTCAATTTTAATTATTTCTGTTCCATCTATTTGAAGCATGGTCGGGTCAAAGGAAGTGAGTTTTAAAGCAATCTTTGTTTCCTTCCCAATATTCACAGTAGAAATGCCATAAAATGTACCTCCTTTGTTTCCCGTTTCACTTCCAAGATAAGTCCAGCAGGAGTTGGATTTGGTTTTTTGCGTATATAATTTACCCTTACTCTCATCAATCTGATATGCTTTTTTCCATGGTACTTCCACCTCCGGTGGAAAAACTGTATCGAAACCTAACAAATCGGTTTTTCCGAAGGGTCCTACTTTCACCCAGTTTTGAATGCATCCGCCATCAATTTCAGCTTTTTTCGCCTCTTCAAACATTCCTTTTCGTCGTAACAGGTTTATTTTTTGAGTAAGGAATGAAAAGTACGCATCGTCATAATTCCTGTATAAGCCGTCAATATTTCTTTCTATGGATTCCTCTATTTTCTCATTAAAATATGGGATGTAATTCCATATTGAATTCAAAGCAGAAATTGAAAGATATGAAAGGATTGAGCTTTTTGGCGTCTTCCCTTTGGATGCCAAATCTATGACTTTAAAAAATGATTCTGCAGCACTTTCAAAATCTCCTTCAAGGTAATTTATGTCTCCTTTGAGATAATATAGAACCAGATTATCCCCTTTTCTGGTTTGCAAAGCGTCTTCAATGCTTTTTTTAATGGTAGATATGTCTTTATCTTTGAGATAAATTTGTATTGGACCCTGCAAAACCTCATTTTTAATTGTGGAAGTTTTCTTTACACATGTTGCCCAGCAACATATAACAGCAAATATTAGTAAAATTTTTTGTATTTTAGTTTTCATGGCGCAAGTTTCATTATATGAATTCTTTGGTCTGTGGTTTCATCAACTTTCTTACAGAATTCTCTGAATTCATTGTAGTTTTCTGGCATAATTCTGAAGACATTCATTTTTAATGTTGCTTTAATTTCAAGTGTTTGTGAATCCAGCAGACTGGATTCAAACTTAAAATAGTAGTCACCATTATTATTTCCAATTTCGCGAGATTGAGGAATGGAACTAAAAACTGTTCCTGAAGGTGCCTTATAAATAAACCTGTCTGTAAGAACTTTTAAATTATCAATTGATACAGGAAATTTTCTATGTGACCGAGAAGCATATCTGCTATAGAGGTTGTGCGATGGCAACGCTGTTAATTGAATTTCATCTTTCATTATGGTGGCGATGGAAGGAACATAAGCATTAAATTCTATGTCAACTGGCTGTTTGAAATTATCAAGTCCACTGAAAGAAAACTTTTCAATGTCTATTCCAGGAAAAATCTGCGAAAGTTCACTTTCAAGCCTTTCTTTTCTTGTTCCTTCTGTTTGATACATTGAACGATAGAAAGAAGCAATAATGCCCGTTACTGTAACTCTTCCTTTTATTGATGCATTACCAGCATTATCAATATTTGTTTCTATTGAAAGAATCTGGGTGTTCTGTTCAGGTTCTGCCATTGGTGTAATTTTCTTTTCAACCTTTCCATCTGATATGACGAGGGCAAATACTCCCTGATCTCCGGATGGAAGAGTTTTAAAATCGAGATAATTTACAGTGCCATCGAGGTAAAGATTACTTGAAGGAATTACTGCTATTGCATGGTCAAAAAAGAATTGAAAAGGAAAATCACTTGAAAGGATTCCAGAGTTTTTAGTCCTCAGCAGAGCTATTCCTGCATCTATTCCTGCTTCTTTCATCATTACATAAAGAAGTGTGGCTTTATCCTTGCAATCACCAAAACCTCTCGACATAACTTCCGTTGTTTTATACGGTTTAAACCCATGAATTCCAAACTCAAGCCCTACATAACGAGTTGATTTAATTACCCAGTCGAAAATTGCCTCAATTTTTTCTTCTTCTGTTTTTTTGTCTTTTATTAGTTCTGCTACTTTTTGTTTTATCTGTTTATCAATCACCATCTGAGGTGAAGCAAGAGACCACCACCATTTGCCAATTTCTTCCCATGAACTGAATGTTGTCACTCGGATTGAGGGTGATATTTCTTCGATGGGAACCATTGCAGGTTCAGGAATTATTGGTTTTACATTTTCCGATTCCCATCTAAAAACTCTATTTTCCCCTTCTTGCTTATCAATGTAAGAAACATCCTTTAAATTTCCTCCATTTGTATAAAGATTGATGTTTTTATCAGCAATTATTTGATAAATGAATTTCAGTTTAGGATAAACTGTCTGTAGTGGCACTATATTTCCAAAATGCCTTTCCCATAAGTTTTTTAATTCCGAATCGGAAAGTTTATACTGGAAGTTAATAATATCACCTCTTTTTAGTGAAGGCATTTCAACTATTTCATTAGCATCATCGTAATAAAGTCTGTACTCTTCCTCAACTACAGGTATTGTGAATCTTTGAGTTGCATCCTCTATGCTTCCATCTTCATGAATGACAGATGCTCTTAAGATTTTTAAATCCTGTCTTGTGGGAGAATAACCTATTACCTGATATCGCTGAAGTCTGGCTCCCTGGTCGCTATTTATTCTTAAACCCCTTTGAATAAATTTTGCGCTTGTTCCATTTTCGTACACTCGGTCTATTTCCTGTTCAAACAGTATCGTTACATCAACTTTATCTGTACTCCATGGAGAGGGTTTTGATTTTTTTTCTTCTGCAAGAAGTTTTTTAGTAATACTTACCAAATACTCGTCAGATTTAATATAAGGCACTTCAAATTTTTCTTCTGGCATTAGTTTGGAGATGTACTGTCTTACTTTAACATTTTGAGGATTTAAACCCAGAACTGTTTGGTAGCATGAGATTGCAAGTTTGGTTTCACCTATCAGGTTATAAAATGAGCCAAGATTTTCCCATACGGTAGGATTATCTCCGTTTTTAATTGTTTCTTCGACCAGTAATTCTTTTGCAGATGCAAAATCCTTAATCCCAATTAAGGCGTTTACCGAACTTCGAACCAAATCTACATCCGTCCAGAAATATTTTCTAATTACTTTGATTTCTTCCAGTAATTTATCCCCTTCCCCCTCTTTTTGATATTTCTGTATGGTAATCTGGTGAAGATAGGGATTTGTTGCTTCTATTGAAAGAATTTCGTTAAAAATTGAATCGCTCTCTTTTTTTGTAGCCCCATTATCTGAAAGAAAAAGCATTTTTTCGAGGAGGAATGGGATTTTTCCAAAACTGCTAACAGCAGTCTTTATTTTTTCAATAGATAAGATTGGAAACCCTTCCTGTTCCAGAATTTCAGCTGTAAAAAATGAAGAGTGAGGGTCATCAGGAAAGGATTTACTGAATCGTTCGACCATACTGGCATATTCTGAAATATCAACGGAATCTCTTATTCTATATAATTTCAAAACCAGTGCATCGGGATTTGTGGGTTCAATTCTCAGACATTTTTCAATTGCCCATGATGCTTTATTGGGATCGTCCGTGCCAATTGCATAGGTGAGGTAATAAATACAATTGTGCGTTTCCTCTGCTCCCTTTTTTGCGTATTCCTGAGCCTTTTTTTGCTTTGTATCGTCTGAAGAACTTAAAATTAAATATGTGGCATAATTGCCAAAATTTTCAGGTTTCTTATCTTTCTGAATGAGTTTTTCGAAGTATGCAAGAACAGTTTCAAAAGTTTTTACCTTTGGCAGCATTAAGGGTTTTTTATAATTTTTTGCTATCTCTTCAACATTTCCGTGTGTAAAAGGTAATGGATTACCTCTTTTGTCAGTTGTAAGGATTAATAGTTTCCAATCACCAGAGTCAATACACACCTTGGATAGAATCTCATGAACCCCTTTCTGCAAATTAATAACGGCGGCATGTCTGACAGGTCCAATTTTTCGATAAATTGTGTCATTAATTACCTTAACTCCATCTACCCATATAGAGAGTGTACCCGATGAGGACGACCACAATATGGTTTCCGTTTTCTTTTCGACCTCCACATAAGTTCCAGCATAACCACAGACTTTTTCATCAGGATAAAGGAAACGAGAAAAATCGAGAATTCCACTGAGTGGGTCTGACTGAGCATCTTTCCATGATACACTTCTTTCCTTACCATCATAGGAAAGACCCATTTTAAAGGGCTCTCCCATGTCCATTTCTGGTCCCATTTCTCTTTCCTGCCCATTAAGGTCCTGGTTATCAAATGGCCCCACTATGAACCAGCGAGTAATAAAACCACTGTTGAGGACCTCTTCCGCTGCTTCCTTAAAATTTCCCTTTGATGAGTAATTAAATATTTTGTATGAATTAAGTAAAATTTTCGCCTGAGGGTGGAGATTTTTAATACCTGCTATTGATGTCATAGCAATATCAATGGTGGATGAAGAAACAAAATCTTTAACTTTGAAAATTTCCATAATATTTGTAAAAGAAAGGGGGGACTGCGGGTTTTTATGAATTTTTTCCACAAGGGTTTGTATTACTTTATCATACCTATTTGTAAAAGTGTTCTGACCATAGGTATTCCATGAAAAACAAAAAACAAAAATGAAGACAGCAAAAATGATAACATGAGGGTATTTTTCTACCCTCATATCAATTCCTGAATCTGGTTTCGTAGAGTTGATATTCTTGCTCATCTACTATTCGAGGGGTTATTATATCGAGTAATTCAGTAACAACCTGTCTTATGCTCATTTCGCTTGTATCAATTAAAATAGCATCTTGAGCTGGTTTGAGAGGTGAAACCTCTCTTTTTTCGTCTCTTTCATCTCGAGCAATCATTTGCTTCAAAACTTCCGAATACTCACATTCAATGCCTAAATCAGTAAGTTCTTTCATTCTCCTTCTTGCCCTGACTTCGAGAGTGGCTGTAAGAAAGAATTTCAAATCTGCATCAGGGAAAACGCAGGTTCCCATGTCTCTTCCTTCTGCTATTAAGTGTCTTTCTTTTTCTGCAACTTCTCTTTGAACAGGTAAAAGAATTTCCCTTATTCCAGGATTGCGAGCAATTATTGATGCAATTTCACTTACTTTAGGAGTTCTCATGTATTTGCTTACTGGTTCTCCATTTACAAATATTTCGGTTTTTCCATCACCCATTTTTTCAAATTTTATCTTTTCTACGATAGGTTTACATAAAGAAACCAGTTCCTGATTTGTTGTGGGCTCCCTTTTTATCAAATCTAAAAATTTTTTTTGTTCGGAGAGCATAAATGCTACCGCCCGATAGAGAGCCCCTGATTCCAGCACAAACCAGTTCAAGGCTAATCCGAGTTCCTTGGAAACAGTGCTTTTGCCCGACCCTGAAGGACCATCAATTGTGACTACGAATTTTTTCACGATAAATTATATTCCCAAAAAACTTTTATATAGTCAATATGTTTGGTTATCTTGCCATCATTCAAATTTTTATCCCTGCGGGAGCAGAAATCCATTGTTTTTCAGCGCATTTGTAGTATTATCTTTCTGGATTCCCGTCGGAGTTTATCCCTGTGAAAACAGGGATGGGAATGATGGGAGAACGGACCATTTCGAATTAATAGTAACCCTAATTTTTTTCAAGCCACCCCTGTCATTCCTGCGAAAACAGGAATCATAATTGATTTTCAAAAGAGAAGGTTTGAAATATTTGAGAGAGAATTAAAAGTAAAATTTACAAAAGAATTTATTACTTTGGTGCCAGAAGAGTCGGTAAAACCTATTTTCTTTTTAGATAGTGGTATCCATGCCAAAAAATCTGTTCAATTTAGGTTGAAAGAAAACGAAATTTATTTAGTATAAAAGTATACAGAGGAGAGAGGGATAAAAATGAATAATAAATTCAAAAATTGGAAGTTTATTGGTAGTGGACTGGAATTTGGAAAGGGGATAATAAAAATTTTAACAATCCTCCTTTGTTTCTGGTACTGTATCGCAAACTCTGCTGTTTGCGACTATTTCAAAGAAAAAGATAGAGGTGGAGGAATAGAAATTATTAAATGGGAGATTGAAAAGAATTCCTCAGACAGGATTACATCATTTGGTTTTTCTATAGATAGATTAATAAATTCTGTGTCTGTTTTTGCTGATGACAACCTTATTGTAGAGGGTTCGTGCACAGAAGCTCACCCCAATTGCATAAGACCAGATTTTTCTATTGACATGACACCATTTATATCCTGTAACTTTGATGCCTATATCGAACCTGATTTACAAAGCGATATACCAGTTGACATAATTGCTCACGAAGATGTTCCTGCAACAGAAAGTGACGATGGAATCGAGGTCGTTGATGAACCTTTAGATATAACTGAGTTTGATGAAAGAACCAATGAAGATATAAATGAAGATATTGAAAATTATCATGATGAAATAAATAATTTCATAAACGAATTTGTAAGAATTTCGAAGTATACCTGTATTGGTAGTACAATTCCCCAGTCTTATAAAGTCCAGATGAAGTCTGTTGATGGTTCCACAGGATTTATAGAATTCGGTTTTGTATCAGTTAGTTCCCCGGGATTTTGCAGTAAGTCAAAGGAATGGGATGAATGTAATAAATATTCCCAATAAAATCCATTTCATTACAGACAATAAGAATGATTAACTACGAGTACCGTAATATTGGTTTTAGATGGATTTTTATTTAAAAGGCGTGTCTTTCCTCAGTGGTTTTGCTATGATGGCAATGGAAATTGCCATAGGGAGGCTTATATTTCCATACCTGGGTAGTTCTCTGCCAGTTTGGGGAATACTCATTTCATGGGTTCTACTATCTGCTTCCTCAGGATATGCTTTCGGTGGAAAAATCAGCAGCAGGAATGGAAATTTAAATATTTTATCAAGTTTTCTTCTTCTTGCCTCTTTGTTTTCTTTTTTATTGCCTTTAGTAGGACACCATGCACTTTCAATGGCAATAAAAATACTTTTTAATAAAAATTTTTTTGAAGCCTTTGCAGGTATTTTTTTAATGGCATTAATTACAGGATTACCTGTTTTTTCTCTTGGAGTAACAATTCCAATAGTAATTCGCCTTTTAACTCAGGAAGTAACAAACGCCGGAAAGACAGCCGGAACTATTCAGGCAATTGCAACTGCAGGTAGCATACTTGGCACACTCGTTCCTTCTTTCTGGTCAATACAAAGTATAGGAACAAAATGGACATTTATCATGATTGCTTTTCTTTTAGGTTTTGCAGGAATTACAGGATTTATAAGATATTCCAAAAAATTTATAGCAGGGTTTGCAGTAATTTTACCTCTGGCTGCTTTATCTGGTTATCATCCAAAAAACAAAACATTTCCTTTCATAAGGGGTAAAATTTTATTTCATGATGAAACTCTTTATCATTCAGTATTTGTAGTTAGGAAAGATAATGGGTTAATAGAACTGAAAGTTGATGAGGGTTTTACCATTCAATCAGTGTATCATCCAGTTGAATTTATTTCTTTCGGCTCCTGGCCATATCTTTCGAGTTCGTTTTTTTTAAGAAACACCTTCGAAGTACCGAAACACATTCTCGTGATTGGTCTGGCAGGTGGGACTGTTGCAAAACAAATAAAAGATTCAATGCCCAATGTTATTGTAAAAGGAGTGGAAATTGACGGGAAACTTATCCAGCTTGGTCGAAAATTCATGGGGCTACCTGATAGTGTGAAAATTGAGGAAAAAGATGGCAGAGTTTATTTATCCTCAACAGATGAAAAATTTGACACAATAATTCTTGATGCATATCAGGGACCTTACCCTCCATTTCACCTTCTTACAAAGGAATTTTTTACTATTGTTAGAGATCACCTTGAGCCAGATGGAATTGTAGCAGTAAACATGATAAGGTGGAAGAATGAAGAAAGTTTATCGAATGCTGCAGGGTGCACACTGAAACAGGTTTTCAAATATGTTTTTAAAATTGATGTTCCTTTCAGTATAAATACAATTTTTTACGCTTCGATGCAAAGTATAGGATTTAAACAAATGAATAATTCAAAGGATTCTCTTGAGAAATTTGCTGAAAGAAACTTAAAAAATATCATTCCGTTTAATGAACAGTGTAAAAAGTTAATTTTGACTGATGATTGCGCTCCTGTTGAGTATTTGACTCACAAAATATTTTTTTCGGCACTATTTTAAAAATAAAATGAGTGATGAATCTTTCAGAACTTCAAAATTTCATCTTCCTGTTGATGAATTTTTTAGCCCGTTACCTATAATTTCGCTTCTTGGAATGATAATAAATGACCATTATCTAAAACCTGAATACCATAATTTTTTGACAGGTATTCTTTCCGATTTTTTTGTTTTGCTCTTTTTCCCATCCCTTCTCACAGCAACTTTTGACACTTTTCTTTATTTCTTGAATTTTTTACTGAGGACCATTACTTGTGGAAAAATTTTTGTGCCTTATTATCTTACAAAGTGGAAAGTGTGGAGTTCCGTAATAATTTCTGGAGTTATTTTAACAGTCATAAATACATCTAAAACTTTTAATATGCTGTACATAAAACTACTAACAGTCCTTGATGTTTTCGATTTTTTTGGAAATTTTAAATATACAATGGATAAAACAGATTTATTGGCACTTTTGATTTTACCTGTTTCGCTATGGTGGGGGCTTAGATTCGTCAAAAAAGATGGTCTCAAATAGGGATAATTTCACTGAGTGTAAATAGTGGCGCATTCGCTAAGTTCGGCAAAAAATTTTTCACCACATAAGTGCCACTGGAGAGGGGGCACGGGGGGAGGAAGCCTTCCCCCATTAGTGGTGCCCGCGGGGAGGGTATAGCGGATTTTCGTGGCTTAAAGCCACATTTGCAAATACTTAGGCTCTTCATGCGAAGTGCTCCGTAGTGCTTCATAACCCCTCCTCCTCGACCACCCGCACGACTACGCCCTCCATCACTTCCTTTCAGCTTCAGGGAAAAGATTTATTTTACGGATTTACAGAAGGAGCACTACTGCATATATTTTCCTACTCCTTAGAATTTTAATCGGGCTATTTAAAGTGGTTTTATTTGACAAAAAAACTTTATTATCATATCTTATAAATGTTTCCTTAAGGAAACAAAAAATAGATATTTTAGTTTCTTATAAAGTTCCATGAAAGATATAAAGCAATATATAATTGATTTTCAAAAGAGAAGGTTTGAAATATTTGAGAGAGAATTAAAAGTAAAATTTACAAAAGAATTTATTACTTCAATTATTGGTGCCAGAAGAGTCGGTAAAACCTATTATCTTTTCAGTTTGATAAATAAAATTAAGGATAGGAAGAAGGTTCTTTATATTGATTTTGATATGCCAGAATTTTTGGATTTTGATGGAAAAGATTTAAAAAAATTAGTCGATTTGCACCTCCAGACTTTTGGTGAATTAGAGTATATTTTTCTTGACGAAATTCAGAATCTAAAGAATTGGGAAAAGGGACTGAGAGAAATTTATGAAGACAAGAAGTATTTTATTTTTATTACCGGGAGTTCTTCAAAGTTATTAAGTAAAGAATTAGCCACTCAATTACGAGGAAGAACAATAGTTTATACTTTATTCCCCCTATCCTTTAGAGAAATTTTAACAATAAAAGGCTTTTCTACACCTCAAGAATTAATTTCTACTTCAGAAAAAAATAAAATCCTTTATGAATTTAATCAATATATGAAAATTGGTGGTTATCCGCAGATTTTCAAAGAACCGGATTTAAAAGAGCAAATTGTCAAAGATTATAAGGATCTCGTTATATTTCGTGATTTAGTTGAAAGATACAAGATTAAAAACATTTATGTAGTTAAAAGATTTTTTGAATACTTAATTTCTTCTTTTGCTAAAGAAATTAGCATTGATAAGTTTTATAATTATTTAAAATCACAAAATGTTTCTTTGAGTAAAAAGACTCTCTATAACTATCTGGAATATTTTGAAAGTTCCCTTTTTTTCCATTTTTTACGAACTTACAAAATCAAAGAACGATTAAAAAAGGTTTATTTGAATGATATAGGCTTTGGAGATCAAGAAAAAGGAAGAAAACTGGAAAATGTAGTTTTTGTTGATCTCTTAAAAAAAATGATGAGATTTTACTATTTTAAGAATAATTTTGAATGCGATTTTGTTATTCCTAAAAAGCAAGCAATTCAGGTTGTCTGGGAATTAAACGAAGAAAATAAGAAGAGGGAATTAAATGGTTTAATAGAAGCAATGGAGTATTTTAGGATAAAAAAAGGAATGATATTGACTTATGACCAGGAAGGAAAAATCATAAAAAATAAACATAAAATAGAAATTGTTCCAGTCTGGAAATGGCTTTTGAGATTTTCATCCAATAATTCTTCCTCAACGATATCAATGATTTCCTGTGGTTGAACCAAATCTCCATCAATTTCTCCATTACTGTCACCAGAGAGCATTTGATGCCCACTGCAACCAGTAACACAAATTGTTAAAATTAATATTTTAATTAACATCATCGTCAATCCCTCCATCGAATTAAAGTTATAATAGCATAAACATTTAAAAAATAAAATTTACTATGAAAATGATATGGTTATTCGGTGGCTTCGACTCCGCTAATCCCTCTCTGTATAATGGAATTGTCATTCCTTCGGAAGCAGGAATCCATATATTAAAATTTTCATTCTTGGGAGCGGGCAAAATTGCCCATGAGTGTTTATTTCGAGAATAATTTTTCTACGATTTTGAAAAGGGATGGGGGAGCTGTGGAAAGGTCAGGGTAGGGGGGAAGACCCTCACGGTCGAATTCCCGGATTTTTTCATCGTCAGGTAGAAACCCGAGTATTTCAAAATCTGAAAGGCTATTTTTGATGAATTCTTCTTCTTCCATTGTCTTTATTCGATTACCAATTACTGCAATCTTATTCAAACCAATATCCTCCGCTAAATTTTTAATTTTTCGAGCAGCAAAATGACTTCTCGTTCCCCCATCAACAACAATTATTAGTAAATCAACTCCCTTTGCAGTAGCCCTTCCAAGGTGCTCAACCCCTGCTTCCATATCCATCACAACGGAATCATTTTCGTTAAAAACAAGTTCCTGAACAAGATTCTTCAGGAGGATACTTTCAGGACAAACACAACCACTTCCCCCTTTTTCCACCGTTCCCATTACAAGGAGTTTTACTCCATTGGTTCCAGTAACACTGAAAGTAGATGGAATATCATCAACTTTCGGATTCATCTTAAAATATCCTCCGAATGTCCCAGGTGTTGCCCCTGTTCTCTGAGCAATCAAATCTTTCATTTCGGAAATAGGTTTTGGCAAATTTTTATCAGAAATTCCGAGAGCAGAACCAAGATTTGATACGGGGTCAGCGTCAATTGCAAAAACACGCATTCCTCTTCGAGAAAGCACTCTTGCTATTAGAGAAGCAATTGTGGTTTTACCAACCCCCCCTTTTCCACTTATTGCAATTTTAAGTCCTTTGTTTTGTTTATCATTCATTTTAAATCACAAATTTTTTGAAGTTTTAACAAGTTTTCCAACTGCAATACCTCCTAAAACTGCAACATCTTCAGTGGAAAGAAAAGATGATATACTGGAACTTAGAAGGAGATTTACATCAGCAGGAAATTCTTCGTCTGATTTCCAGAGGATAAAATATAATTTTATTAATGGGAAAGGTTTTAATATAACTCCGCAATCACCTGAGCACTCAAATTTTTCTCCCCCTAATTTTCTTGCTGCTTTGATAAGCAAATCCGGGTTTTCTCCAAAAACTTTAAGGAATGGTTGTTTTATTCTTTTCTGAAAAGCAGGATAATAAAACTCTCCTGACGGAATCTGTGCAAAAGAGACTGGATCACCAGGCGTTTGGACAGGGTCAGTTGAAGTTAAGTAATGAAGGAGGAGGATTTGTTCCCACTCCTCAATTGAATCATCACTATCCATATTTGCAATCAAACCTTCAGGGTGAGTTATCAGACACTTGATATCAAAATAAGGAACTATTATTTCTGCGGTCCCATCGGGTTTTTGTAAAATTTCACATCCGCATCTTTTTGCTTGAACAACTGGGTCCTGCTGAGCAAATTTATTTCTTGCAAGATTAAGAGCTACTTTATAATTATCCTGCTCAATGATTTGAATCACTTTTTAAAGTTCCAGCCAGGAATCAGAGTAAAGAGTCTGATTATCAAGAACCTTGTAGGTTTTGTAAATTTTTATTTCATCTGAATTTAATGATGAGGAATCTATCGTTTCACCATTCATTAACCTGTCAACGAGTTTTTGCATCGGATGGTTGTCATTCTTTGCAATTGAAAGAATATCTTTGTCGAGAGCATCAAGAATCGCCGCCTTTAAACTGTTGTGCCTTAGCATGCATAAATAGACTTGATTTAGAATTGGTCTGAGTTTTTCAGGTGCTCCATTTGATACATTACTCAATCCACATGTTGACTTTGAACCAGGAGCAATTTCTGGAATCATTGCCATAAAATTTGTGCAGAATACTACCTGGACTTGCTGTGAACTTACCGGAACGACTATTGGGTCAAACCACATGTGTTCAAGAGGTATTTCGGCATTTTGTGCTGCGAATAGAAGTTCAGCAGCAAGGGCTCCTCTTTCATTTTCATCTCTTGGAATTCCATCTGGACCATAAAGTAATGCAACAAATTCAGCACCAAATTCTTTTGCCATTGGAATAAGTTTCTGCATTCTTTCCGGTACCGCAGATATTGAATTGATAACAGGTCTTGGGTCTGAATCCTTATGAGCTTTCAGTCCCGCTTCAATGGCATCCATATTTGTTGTATCGAGATAAAGAGGTAATTTTACAGCCTCATGAACAATCTTAACCAGCCACTCCATAAGCTCGGGTCCTGCTTTTTTTGCAGGACCAATATTAAGGTCAAGATAATCTGCTCCATTTTCAGCGCAGATGGTAGCCATTTTCTGTATCGGTCCGGCTTCTCTGTTTTTCATTGCCGGCCCAAGTGATTTACTCATTACATTTATATTCTCGGCAATGACTATCATGGAGTTACTCCCTTAAGAAAAATTTGTTTGTTTTAAAAATGCAGGGATAGCACTCGCTTCTCGTGGTCCTATTATGACTTTCCATTCACTTCCGAGTTCTTCTTCTACATCCCCGCTTATGGAAGCCACAAGACCCGGAAGCACAAGATTTTTCTTTGAAAGTTTCTCGGATATTTTTAGTTTCTTAATAAGAGCAGCAACTGCTTCACCACTGAATTTTCCTGCTGCCCATGAAGTAAGAACGCTCAATCCATCAGTATCGAGAACCATAAGGTGAGCCGGCTGCCTGCTGTTTTCTATTTCTCCGGAAACTATAAAATATGTCAGAGAAAAATTACTCGTAACGAGCACCGGGGAATCAGGTCCGGGGTTGGAAAATGTGTAAAGTCCTTCATCTGTTTTCATTGGTCTCTGGGGGTCTGTAAAAATATTGAGCCTCTCCAAAAGAAGCGGGAATAGAATTTCACCTCTCAAGTCACTGAGAACCACAATTCCAGTGTATTTCGGTATCATCATTGCCGCAAGTGTTACCTCTCCGATTGTATCGGATGTCATTTCGCATGGAAAACCAATCGTTGGATAACCGAGTGGTCTGAATGTTTTCTGTATACTGAGCCTCCGTATTACTACCTGATCTTCAAGAAATTTTGCTGGTTTTCTGGCACCAGAGTCAATTATTATATCCTGGACACCATTTGCTGAAAGTTTTTCAGTTAAGTTAGGAATATTTTCAATACTTTCCCCTTTGACCACTACAGGACATTTGAACTCTTTTGCGAGCGCACCCATTTTGTCTAAGTTCTTTTCAGTAACTGCATAAAGAAGAGGCCTGAAATCCTTTACTAATTCAAGCGCAGATTTCATGATTTCAGGGTCTTGAGTCATCAAAATGAGAGGACATTTCAAAGAATCGTGAACTTTTTTAACAAGTTCCTTGAAATTATCACTTTTACCGGAGTCGCACTCGATTGCAACCATATCTGCTCCTAATTCGAGACCAACTCTTGAGTAACGAAGTTTCTTAAATCTCTCTATTTTCCCATCAACTTCATTTGCCTGTTCGCTATCCTTAATTTTGACTGCTATTAAAGTTTTATTGTAAAAAGTTTTTTCATGCCTGAAAAGAACTGTTTCACCACCAATTTTTAATGCTGAAGGTCCTGCAGGTCCGATTTCAACAGTTCTAATGGGTGGAGCAGAAGCGGCTGAAAGTTGTGCTTTGGCCTCCTCAGAAACATACGGGCATTTACTCAGTTCCGCCTTGCCAGCTGCAAGATTCATAGCAAAAGCAAGGCATGTTGGAACTCCGCATTCTCCGCAATTGGTTTTAGGTAAAAATTTAAAAATCTGAACTCCTGTAAGTGCCATTTTTAAATCTCCTTTTTTAAAATTTACATTAAAGGTTCCATTCCCAGTGCTGGATGCCCTTTGCTTTCAAGGAATGGAAGAATCTCTTCTTCAGTCGTTCCAACTGTTTCATCTGCAATTCTATCGAGAAGGTCTGGAATCCCTTCTTCCTGTGCTCTTTTTAAGAACCTTTCTCTAATTTCCTCTTTCAGTCTTTTTGGCATCCAGACAATTCTCTTTATTCCTCCATCTGCTCTTAAATATTTCCTGCTTGTAATGTAAAGTTTACTGTGTCCTACAAATCCTGGTGTAACATTTCCACCACCAACACTTCCTGCAAGAGTTGTGAATTTCATCCCACTTGGAGTCATACCAGTGTAATCCCTATCAACAATCATAAAACCATTGCACAGTGGTGAAATAGCAGCAATACATTCAAAACATCCACATGATGTCATTGGCTGGTCCATTATACTGTAGGCATTGTAAAAATTTACATTACCTCTTGACGCTTTTGATACAAATTCGTTAACTCCTTCCCACTGTCCTTTAAACTCATCTATTACCTTACCTTTCTTTACAGGTTGATTTGGACCGGTCGGATTTATTTCATTTGAAGCCTTGCAGTCAAGCCATGAATATGCTCCACACAACCCCGTCCTTTCCGGTGTTACGATACACACATGATTGGGAGCAAAAGACTGGCATAGAGTGCATGAATAGAAAGTATCAACATCTTCATCTGTCATACTTCCTATTCTTTCATCTCTTTTATGGTAAGTGTTTCTTGCCATGTTTAAAATCTCTTTTACCTTTTCTTCTTCGGTATAAATTTTTACCTGCACTTTATCGAGAATTGTTCCAAAATCAGAGTGATATTTCGCATGGATTATTGACCCTATATGATGAAGTCTAAATCCTTTCTCGAATGCTTCTTTAGCTATTCTAATCCACATTATGTCTCTTTGTCCTATATGCATAGCTCCTTTGGCAAAGTTAATCAGATGGTGAATCTGTCTTTCAAGAATTGGTTCGAAATCTTCCTGCATCGCTCTTCCTGCAACTTCAACTACAATGGCAAGTGGTGCTTTTGACCCTGGTTTCATTTTATCGAGGTCAGGACCAATTACTTCTATTTTACCATCTTCGACTTCGCTCATATCTTTCATGAGTGTAAGTTCCACTCCAATCGTTCTTCCACCACCTGCTTCGAAATAAATATCTTCACCCCTTACTCTTTCCCCTTCGAATGCAGGACCGTATGAAACTGGGACTGGAACTTTTGTAACGGTTACCTTCAGTCCACGAACTTCAACCGATTTTTGAACTATGTTGTCGAGTGGAACATCGCTAACAACATGCTCGTATGTGCATACTCCTGTTGGTAGAATTTGTGGTATTGGTGTGTCTGCAATTACAGGGAAGCCCCAGTTTACACAGGCAAGTCCATTAGCATACCATTCATCAGTTACCTCCCCGAGTGTAATTGCAAAAGCAAAAACTCTGTCTTTGTTGTAAATGAGTATTTTTCGAAAATCCCCGGGTTCGATTCCACCAAATGACATTGCCGCTCTTGTCGCAAATCCTAAAGCAAAAACTGCTGCAGAAACATCTGGACCAAAAGGAACGAGTCTTGTTGGCCATCCAATCTGGACTCCTGCTTCAACGAGTTGTTCTGCAAAGCGTTTTCCTCTATATTCTGATGCCATGAAAACATAGAGGTTTTTCTCCTGAAGTTCCTGTGCTATTTTTGCAGCAGTTTGAGCATCCGGAGCTGCTCCAAGAATTGCTGCAAAGCCCGGAGCGGTTCCATCTACAAATTCAATGCCCCTCCGACGAAGGATTACATCATCTGCAGCACCAAGCCAGATATTTTTTTCAGTGGGTTCTTCACCTTTAACATAAAAATCAGGGTTTTCGATATAGCGAATTGCCTCTTCACATTCTTCAGCAAAGACCGTAGCCATCCCAGCATCGAGAGCAGGACCCAGGTAGGGGAGGTGATGTTTTTCTTTAACGAGCGGGGGTAGCAGTTCCCTGCATCTTTGAAAAACAAATTTCATATCTTCAAGTTTTTTTACGGGGTAACCAAGAATTCCATAAATTATTGGAAGGTAATAACCCGTATTTGGAAAAGCTACTTCATGGTTTCCACCAAATTTATCAAGGGCTTCACGAAACTTTTTTTCCGCCCTGTCAACTATTTTATGTGCCCCCCTGATTCCTGCTGATGCTATTATTTTTGACATCTTTTCACCTCACTTCCTGAAAATTATCCTTCTAATTCTCTTCTCATTGCCATATCATAAAGAATTCTTTCTTTCTTTTTATCAAGTCCGAGTGCTTTTCGTTTTGAATCAATATGAGCTATCATTAAATCCGCAGCTTTTATCGGGTCAGGCTCATAAGCCCATTTCCCACCTGTGATTTTTTCAAAATCTTCAGTTAGCAGTTTTGCAAATTTTCTTGACCCAAACACAGGGAATGTGACACCGAATACTACAAAAACTCCTGAAGCGACAAAGTATTGTCCTATAGCAATTGCCTTTTCACTCATCCATTCAGGAGCAGCACCTGCAGCAGGTAAATCACTTATATCGTCTCCAAGTCCTCCTTCTTTAACAACAGCAGTTGCAGCCATCAAAATTCTCGAATTATCAACACACGAGCCCATGTGAAGAACTGGTGGAATACCAACCGTTTCACAAACCTCTGCAAGTCCATCACCTGCAAACTTTGCTGCTGCCTCAGGAACAAGCAGTCCTGCTTTTGCACATGCAATAGCGGAGCATCCCGTTTGAAGAACTATTACATTATTTTTTATGAGGTGCTTTACCATTGCAAGATGAGCACTATCGTGAACTTCCTTTGGATTGTTACATCCCACAACCCCTGCAATTCCCCTTATTCTTCCATTTATAATATTGTCATTTAACGGCTTATAAGAAGCACGGAAAAGCCCCCCGAGCAAATAATTTATTGTTTCGTGACTGAATCCTGCTATTAAGTCCATTTTCCCATCTTTGGGAATTTTCGGTTTTCCTCTTCGATTGGGGAAATTATCTATTGCCATTCTAACAATTTTTTCGGCAGATTTAATGGCATCTTTCTCATGGAATTCCACATGCTCAGCACCAGGAATTTTTGCTCTTGGATTTGTTGTGATGATTTTTGTATGGTAACAACTTGCAACCTCAGGCAAACTTTCCATTATACACTGCACATCAACTATCATTGCCTCAACTGCGCCTGTTGCTATTGCAAGTTCCTGCTGAAGAAAGTTCCCTGCAATTGGAATTCCGTGCCTCATCAAAATTTCATTTGCTGTACAACATATACCACCTAAAACTATCCCTTCAGCACCTTTGCTTTTAGCATATTCAATCATATCTTTTCTTGTTGCCACTGCCACTATCATTTCAGACAGGAGTGGTTCATGTCCGTGAACAATGATGTTGACTTTATTTTCTTCGAGTATTCCAAGATTAACCTGTGATATCAAAGGAACTGGAGTCCCGAACATAATATCCTGAAGTTCAGTTGCTATCATTGAGCCTCCCCAGCCATCTGCAAGAGCACACCTTGAACCATGTAGCATGAGATTGAACATATCCTGGTCAACTCCCATGTGGGTTCTGTGCATTGCTTCAACAACTTCTCTATCAATTCCTCTCGGTTCAATCCCTAAACTTTTCCAAATTTGCTGCCTTTTAAGCGGTGCTCTTTTTAGAAATTTTATTGGTCCATGCTGACTTCCAAATTCTTCGAGACAAATCTTTCCAACATCAATTGCGATATCTTTTACACTTCTTTCTCCAATTTCCACACCCAAATCAAGGGCGAGTTGATATAATTTTTGCTCATCTTTTATTTCATAACCTGGAGCCTCTCCTTTTGCAGCCATTAAAAAAGTTTCTGCAACTCCTCTCCCATGGTCTGAGTGGGCAGCAGCTCCTCCAGCAATCATTCTCAAAAAATTTCTTGCGGCAATTGTTTCTGCTGAAGCACCACAAACCCCTTTCTGTGGACCTTCACCAATAGGGTCAATCTGACATGGACCCATTGCACAATTCCTGCAGCAAACTCCAAGCATTCCAAATCCACATTGTGGCTGCTGTTTTGCAAGCCTGTCCCATGACAAATTAATTTCTGTGCATTCTTTTAATATTTCAAGGCTTACTGAATCACTACTACTTCGTCTATTTGTTCCACTCATAAATTTTCCTCCGTTCTAATAAAATTTCTATCAGGGTTCAAAAAATAGTGCTTCATAACACCACCATCCACCACCCCCCGCACGATCACGGCATCCTCCAACCACTTTCGATTTGGGCTTGATAAATCAAGCCCCTACAATAAACGATGGAATTTTGCCCCATTTTTGCCCTTTTTGGGAATAATTAATTTCGTTCTTTTTAAATTTTGAACCATGTCCAAATTACATATGCCCCTGCGAAGCGACTAAAAATGCATATTCTTTCTTTTTACATTCATCGCATGTTTCAAGAGTTGCCTTCTCAATTTTTGTCTTCTTCAAAAATTCCAAATGTTCCTTTGTGGTTACAGGTTTTCCGCAAATTCTACACGGAACAAGTTCGAATTTTGCATGCAATTTTGGAATCTCTCTTATGAATCCTTTATCAAATACCTTAATTGAATCAGTTGGACATACATATGCACATGCCCCGCATCCTATGCATGAAGAACTCTGAACCTTATATGGTGTTGTAAGTTCCTTGTTTGCTCCTCTTCCTGCGAATGTTATAGCGGAAGCACCTATGACTTCTCTGCAAACCCTTTCGCATAGTCCACAGAGAATGCAGTCCCCTTCCTGAATTCTATAGGTGGTTTCTCTTACTCCCCACTTTGCTGCATACAAACGAAGTTTCTCAGATTCTGGTGCTTGAGCAATTAATACTTCAAATACATTTTTACGCTCTTCCGCTACTCCTTCAGTGTTAAGTTTAACTTCCATTCCTTCGAAAACTGGATGATTGCATGATGTTGCAATGCGAAAACCATTTCCCCTGTTCACTTCAACAAGGCATAGCCTGCATGAAGCATAAGGTGTAACTGATTCATGGTAACAAAGGTGAGGAATATCAAATCCTTCACGAAGGAGCACGGTGAGAAGCATTTCACCTTTTTTACATTCTATTTCAGTGCCATTTACAGTAAATATTATTTTATCCTTATCCTGCATAATTTAAGAAACCCTTTCTTTAATCGGTTTTAAATTGGTTTTTGTGTGTTCGCACCTCCTCGAATATTTTCCACTCGAAACTATAACAGCGCCATACTTACAAACATCAAAACATACATTGCATTTTATGCATTTCTGAGGGTCTATTTTGTGAATTACATTTTTCCCACCACTTATAGCACCACTTGGGCATTCTTTTTCGCAAATTCTGCATGCAGTGCATTTATTTTCGTCTATCGAGTATGTGATAAGTGCTTTGCAAACAAGTGCTCTGCATACTTTTTCATTTATATGTTCATCATATTCTTCCGGAAAATATTTTAAAGTGCTGAGGAGCGGGTTTGGTGCAGTACCACCAAGAGCGCAAAGGCTTGCTTCTGCAATTACCTCTGCAAGATCTTTCAAAATTTCGATATGCTCTTTTTTACCTTTTCCCTCGCAGATAGCGTTGAGTTTTCCTGCAGCATGTCTCAATCCTTCTCTGCATGTAGTGCATTTTCCGCATGATTCATCAACGAGGAAATTTGTAAAATATCTTGCAACATCAACCATACATGTTTCTTCGTCCATCACAATCATTCCACCTGAACCCATCATAGAACCAACTTCTGTTAATCTGTCAAAATCAACAGGCAAATCAATCAGAGACCCATTACCTGATTTACCATTTTCTAAAACAGGTATTGCACCACCTGATGGACCACCTGTCTGAATTGCTTTGAATTTTTTATTTGTTGAACTTCCTCCACCAATATCAAAAATCATTTCTCGAAGGGTTATTCCCATAGGAACCTCTACCAGCCCTGTTCTTTTAACTTTTCCTACAAGCGAGAAAACTTTTGTTCCTGTTGACCCTTTAGTTCCAATTTTTTTGAACCAATCTGCTCCTCTATCAATTATTACGGGAACATTTGCCCATGTCTCAACATTATTAAGATTCGAAGGTTTATCCCAGACACCTGATTCGACTGTATGAATGAATTTTGCCCTTGGTTCTCCAACATTTCCTTCCAGTGAAGCCATAAGTGCAGTTGATTCTCCGCAAACAAAAGCACCTCCTCCCTTAGCAATTTTGATGTCAAAGTCAAAGTTTTTACCAAAAATATTTTTCCCAAGAAATCCCATTTCTCTTGCCTGAGCTACTGCATTTGCAAATCTCTTAACAGCAAGTGGATATTCATGCCTTACATATATATATCCGTGATTTGCTCCTATTGCGAACGCACCTATAATCATCCCTTCAATAACACTGTGAGGGTCACCTTCGAGAACGCTTCGGTCCATATAGGCTCCAGGGTCCCCTTCATCCGCATTGCAAATCACATATTTAGGATAACCTTTTGCCTCTCTGCACGATTTCCATTTTTTACCAGTTGGAAAACCACCTCCACCTCTACCTCTCAGTCCACTGTTAATTATTTCCTGTATTACCCTTTCCGGTTCCCATCCCTCCAGTATTACTTTCATTGCTGTGAAGTATCCGCCACGAGCAATATACTCTTCTATTGAATCAGGATTAATAAAACCACAGTTTCTGAGAACAATTTTTATTTGCTTCTTATAAAAAGGGTGCTGTGAAAGCAGGGGTGCCTCTTTTTCATCCTGCGAAAATTTATTTTCTTCGGTCCTCCTTGATTCACCTGCTATAATAAAATCTTCTTCAGTTATTTTTCCAAGGAGTTTTTCTTTAAATACTTTGCCTTCGATTGAGAGAGAAATTATTTTAAGGGCATCCTCCGGTGTCACTTTGCTGTAAAAAATGATAACACCATTTGGTTTTGTTACGCTTACTATTGGTTCTTCCTGACAGAAACCGATACAACCTGTTTCTATTACATCTGCTTTGATTCCACTATTTTCCACATACATTCGGGCGGCATTAAATACATCATCCCCTCCAGATATTTTACCACAGGTTGCAGTTCCAATTGAAATTCTCATCTTTTCCTGTGGATAGAGATTCAGAAATCCTCTTTCCTTTATTTTGTTGAGCTCTTCAATTGTAGTTACTTTCATACTCCAACCTCTTTGCATTAATTTCGCCAACCCTTTTAATGAAATTCTTTAAACCCAATTCTTACATTTTATGAAATTCTCTCCTTAATCGGTTTTAAGTTAGTTTTTGTATGCTCGCACCTCCTCGAATATTTTCCACTTGAAACAACAACTGCACCATATTTGCAAACATCAAAACATACATTACATTTAATACATTTCTGTGGGTCTATTTTGTGAATTACATTTTTCCCACCACTTATAGCACCACTTGGGCAATCTTTTTCACAAAGTCTACAGGCAGTGCATTTATTTTCGTCAATTGAATAATTAATTAATGATTTGCAAACAAGTGCTCTACAAACTTTTTCATTTATATGTTCCTCATATTCTTCGGCAAAATATTTTAAAGTCGAAAAAACAGGATTGGGTGCAGTACCACCAAGAGCACAAAGACTTGCGGTCCTTACCATTTTTCCCAGTTTTTGAAGTTTTTCTATATCCTGAGCTTTTCCTTTTCCGTCACATATATCTTTAAGTATCCATGACATCTGTTTAAGTCCTTCCCTGCAACTACTGCATTTTCCACAGGATTCATCAACAAGGAAAGTTGTAAAATACCTTGCAACATCAACCATGCATGTTTCTTCATCCATCACAATCATTCCCCCGGAACCCATCATAGATCCGATAGAAGTCAGGACATCAAAATCAACCGGTGAATCGAGAAGTTTTGCTGGTATTGCACCCCCGGAAGGACCACCTGTCTGAACTGCTTTAAATTCTTTACCCTTTAAAATACCTCCTCCAATTTTAAATATAAGGTCCCTCAGGGTTATTCCCATCGCAACTTCCACCAATCCTGTGTTATTGACTTTTCCAACAAGTGAGAAAATCTTTGTCCCTTTAGACCCTTTGGTTCCTATAGAACTGAACCAATCAGAACCGTTTTCAATTATAAGAGGAATATTAGCCCATGTTTCAACATTGTTTATACATGTCGGTTTTCCCCATAGTCCTTTTTCAGCGGGGTAGATAAATTTTGCTCTTGGTTCACCAACCTGTCCTTCAAGGCTTGCAATCAGTCCCATTTCTTCTCCACAAACAAAGGCTCCTCCACCTCTATTTATTTTTACATCAAAACTAAAACCACTCCCCAAAATATTCTGCCCTAAAAAGCCATATTTTCTTGCATCATCAAGGGCTTTTATGAGAGTCTGTAAAGCCAGAGGATATTCGTGCCTGATGAAAACATAACCCAAATTTGCTCCAATCGCCCACGCACCAATTATCATCCCTTCCAGTACTCTATGAGGATTTCCTTCCATTACACTCCTGTCCATGAAAGCACCAGGGTCACCTTCGTCTGCATTACAAACAATATACCGAATCCCATCATCTGAAGGTGCTTTTCTGCAAACTTCCCATTTCCTGCCCGTAGAAAAACCTCCCCCTCCACGCCCTCTCAGACCCGATTTTTTTACTTCCTCTATGATTGCTTCTGGTTCCATCTTTAGCGCTTTCTGGAGAGCACTGTATCCTCCGTACGCTATATAATCATCAATGCTGAATGGGTCTATTTTACCGTTTAAGTTAAAAACTATCCTTTTCTGGTTGGAATAAAAGTCTATTTCTTCCTCTTTTATTATTTTTTTACCGGTAACAGGATGAACATAAAGAAAATCTTCAACTACACTTCCTGATTTTATCGCTTCGAGAATACCCTTTGCATGTTCAGGTTTTAGCATCTGGTAAAAAGTGCCCGAAGGTCTTTCGACGCATAAAGGACCTCTTTCGCAAAATCCCTGACATCCTGTTGTTTTTAATAAAATTTCTCCTTCAAGTCCTTTCTCTGCTATAGCATTTCTTATCGCTTCAGACACTTCTATTGACCCTGCTGCCCTGCACCCTGTTCCAGCACAAAGATAAATTGTGTGCTTGAAATTTTCCCATCTCTTAAGAACTTCATTTCTGTAATTTTCGAGATTTAATATTTTAGTTTGCAATTCTTGCATTTTTTATTCCTTATCTTTGCTGTTTATTCAGTTGATTTCTGTATCGTTTTCTTCAATAGTTTACCTAAAGTTTCTGTTGTCATGTGACCATGATATTTCCCATCCAGAACAACAAGTGGACCAAGAGCACATGCCCCGACACAACCTACAGTTTCAAAAGTTAAATTCCCATCTTTTGTCGTTTCTCCAGCCTTTATCCCATAATCCCGTTCAACTTTATCTATTAATTTTGGTGCACCCCTCACATGACAGGTCGTTCCAACGCATATTGTGCAAATATGTTTTCCACGAGGTTCAAGGCTGAGTGCCTTGAAAAATGTAGCAATTCTGTAAATTCTTGTTAAAGGAACATCAATTTCTTTTGATAACTCAATTAGCCAATCCTTTGGAAGGTAATTCCATATTTCCTGAATATCCTGAAGCATCGAAAGAATATAAGCGGGGTCCTTCTGGTACCTGAGAACTATTTCTCTCAGTCCCTTTTGTGTTTCAGTTCTGATATCAGTTCCTTCGGTCATTTAAAACTCCTTTATCGCTATCAATCTATCAACCAAAATATCTTTAACTTAAATTTTGAAAAATCATAAGTGATTCCAGTGTGCCAGATTTAAATCTTTCATTAATCTCTTCTATTCTCACAAATTCAAGGCATCCTGTTGGACATGCACTGGCACAAGCAGGTCCTTTTCCTTCTGCCTGCCTGTCTATACAAAAATCACACTTGAAAATTTTCCGGGTTACATTTGAAATTCTAATAGCACCATAAGGGCATGCAATCATGCAACTTTTGCAACCCACGCAGTAGCGTGAATCGAGTAGGACAATTCCATTTTCCATTCTTTTAAGAGCTCCGGAAGGACATGCTATTACACATTGAGGAGCTTCGCAATGTCTGCACTCCACTGGAACCACTAATTTTCCAATAGGTTTAAAAGCAACAGCAGTGGTTGTTTCCTCTCCAAGTCTCACAAGGTCAAAGAAACTTTTACTTTTCGAATGGCTTATTGCACAAGCCTGCCAGCATCTTTTGCATCCAAGGCATCGTTTTGCATCAACAAAAATTATTCCTTTATGCTTTTCCTCAATTTCTGCCATAAAGTTCTCCTATAAATTTTTTTATTTTTTCACATGTTAAAGGATGCCTCAAAACTAAAATATCAGCCCCTGCAAGAAGGAGTGAAACTGCAGTAGTTATCTCCATTACAACTCCTCTTATATCTGCTTTACCTAAAAGAGGAGCCTCGCTTTCGGGCTGTTTTGCTTCTTTTGTTTTCCAGACCTCTTTCCCGATGTTGCAATACATTGGAAATTGCAATCTTTCATCCTGTTGAACAAGTCCTGCCATTCTTGCTCTTTCCATGACCGAATAAGTATATTCGAGACCATAGCCAACGCCACCAACTGTTGGATCTATCAATATGTTTGAATCGGGAACACCGAGATTTCCAAGCAAAACATTTAATTGTTTTGCAAGATTAATATCTATTGGAGTTGAGGCTATAGCAATGTGATTGTAGCCAATTACTGCAGCTCCTAATTGTTTATAATTTCCTTCCTGAATCGGTCCTAAAATCAGTTGCCTCTTGGGGAATGCTTCTGCAACCGCACGCAAAACAACGCTATCTTTTTCTACATTTCCACTTCCCCATACTGCGACTGGAACCTTTACTGCACCAAGAACTTTCCCAACTACTTCAACTGCGTGCTGCGGTCCCAAATTTTCTCCATTTGGGTCAGTCCCTTCAAGGCTAATATGAATAATATCCGCCTTATATTCATCAACGCATTTTTTAGCCCACCCAGCAGGGTCTTTATAAACTGATGAAAAAATTGAATCAAGTGATTCTCCCCAATTCGACGGAGGAATATCACTCACTTCTAATGCAATTTTGGGTGGATTTGGCATTTCTCCTTCAAATAAATAAAATGGATAACAACTCTCTCCTCCAACTTTGATATTGATTCCTTCTCCCTTTAATTCAATTTCACGGATTTTTCCGGTGTAATTTTGTTTTGGTATTTCGACTGGCATTTTTATTTCCTCCAATTCTGTTTTTATGCAGGGGTTTTTCTTTTTTCACTTCCAAACCAATCCTTGCTGAACCAGTACCTCTCACCTGTGCGAAGATACTTTAGCATATCCTGCCTTGTTTTAAGTTTTTTCCTCCATAAATCAGGGGCTACTGGTTTTCCTTCTTCATAGGTAGGACCTAATATTTCAACTTCTTTTCCTGTATGGGATTTTATTTTTATTTTTTCTTCTGTCATGGCTCACCTTAAAAAATTTCTTATTTAATATCTTTAGTCTTTTCAAAAATCAAGCATTTTAACAAAAATATGGGCGTGATAAATCACGCCCCTACAAGAAAACAATGGATTATTGCCTTTTTTTGAATAATTCATTTCATACTTTTTTAACTTTGACCTGAATCATGCCCATTTTAACTAATTATTTCTATCATTTTTTCAATTTTTTTTATTGCCTGAAGGTCATTTTCGAGTTCGAAAAAAGACTTTCCTGAAATTTCTGCAAGATGAAGTTTTTCTTCGTAAGGAATTTCAGCTATGATTTCAATTCCAATTTTTTCGATTTCTTTTTTGATTTCAAAATTTTCATAATCGGAATTCTTTCGAGTTCCGTAATTCATTACAAGTCCTATACGACCTATTGAAAGATTTAGTTCTTCTGTTAAAATTTTTATTCTATCTGCTGCTCTAATTGAAGAAGCATTTGGTTCAACCACTATAATTAACCAGTCAGCATGACCTGTATTATGTCTGCTAAGATGCTCCATTCCTGCTTCATTATCAATAACTACATACCTGTAATTTTTACTCAGATTCTCGAGAAATTTTCGAAGCACATTATTTGCAAAGCAGTAACAACCCGGTCCTTCCGGTCTTCCCATAACAAGTAGGTCCCATCCCTTATTTTCAACGATTATTTCATTTAACATAGAAGTAAAAACATTTTCTTTACTCATTCCCGCCGAAATTTCGTTTTTAAGGTTCAGTAATTTTTCCCTTGAATTCCCTATTGTATTTGCATTCCTCACTCCTAAAACTTCTCCAAGACAGGAATTGGGGTCTGCATCAACTGCAAGTATTGGGGTTTTGCACTGAAGAACGAGACTTCTAATTGTAAGGGCTGCAACTGTTGTTTTTCCTGTTCCCCCTTTTCCTGCAAATGCAATTATTTTACTCATGATACACCTTCTGCCGTGCTATTCTAACAATTTTCCTCTTTTCTCCTGAATGCTCCAACAGGGCAAACATTCACGCATTTCATGCATCCCGTGCACGAAGTTTGAGATAATGGAATATTTTTAAAAGTTCCAACCTTTGTTTCTATTCCCCTTCGTTCAAAATTTATTGCTCTGGCTTTTTCTACTTCGTTACACATATAAACGCAAAGACCGCAAAGAATGCAGTAGTTGGGGTCAAAGATTATTTTTGGGTGGCTGGAATCAACAGGGTAAGTTTTATTAATTTTTTCAAGTCGTGGATGAGCAAGTTTGAAGTGAAGATGTAAAGCAATCTCCTGAAGTGAACACTTCCCGTGAGCATGGCAACCCTTGCAGGGTAGAGGATGGTTTGAAAGAAGGAGTTCAAATGCTCTTTTTTGAAGTTTTCTTACCTGAGGTGTATCAGTCCTTATGGCAAGACCATCTTCAGCGGATAAGTTGCATGAAAGCACTGGTTCTTCAATACCTTCAACTTCAACAAAACACATTCGACAACCCCCATAAGGAATATTCATTTCCTCAAGAGCACAGAGATGCGGTATATAAAACCCTTCTTCGAGAGCAATCCATAAAACTTTTCTACCTGCGGGAGCAAATATTTGTTTGCCATCTATTGTAAAATTAACTATATTCATTTAAAAAGTTAATTATAAATACTGCAAAATATATAAAGACTGTGAAAACAATGTCAATTCGAAAAACTTTATTATTCATTATTTTATTCAGTATCTTTTATGAAAAAATTTCAAATGGTGCAGATTCGTGGTCAAATTTAACGCCCGGGGTGAGATACCTTCACCGCACAACATCTGTTCCTCAATCAATACATATCCTTTTTATAGATATTTGTGACCCGGGAGTTTCTTTTCGAGCAACCAGTTCTTCGGAAAGGGCTCAGGTAGTGAGTGCTTTTGCTTCTTCGGTGGGTGCTCTTGCTGCAATCAACGGAGATTTCTTTAGCTTCGGAAGTTACACCACTGTTGGACTTGCAGTTGGAAATGGGGAAAGGTGGGGTGATACTGCTGATTCAACCCTTGAAGGTTTTGTTGCATTTGGAGAGGAGAATCGCTTTGTTTTGTCTGTTCCATCTGCAGTCATAGAACCACCTGAATACTGGATGAGAGATGTTGTTTCAGGTCGTCCCCTCCTCGTTCACGATGGTGTGAAAATAACACCTACGGAACCTTCACATATGTTTTCGAGACAACCAAGGACTGCCATTGGCTGGGATGAAGATAACAATCAACTCATTTTTATGGTTGTTGATGGGAGGCAACCCGGTTTTAGCGTTGGAATGGACTGGGAAGAAATTGCTGATACATTAATTTCTTTTGGAGCGGATGAAGTATTAAATTTAGATGGCGGTGGTTCATCAACCATGTGGATAAATGGATTGGGGGTTGTTAACAGTCCTTCAGACGGAAGTGAACGGGTTGTTGCAAATCATCTTGCAGTTAAATGGAGTGATATTCCTGATGATTATCCTTCATTATGCTGCTCAAGTTCAGTAAATCCTTCAGCGGATGGTGTATTTAAGGACCTTCCTACGGGGCATCCTGCAAGACAATACGCTGACGCACTTTACGAAGCAGGAATAATTCAGGGATGCCAGGAAACTCCAAGACTCTTTTGTCCTGACTGCAGGGCAAACAGGGCTGTTACAATTACAGTAATTCTTAAAGCAATGGGTGAATCCCCTTATTTCCCTTCAACTCCATCATTTGAAGATGTTCCTGCTACACACTGGGCTTATGGCTGGATAGAAAGGGCATTTGCTATTGGTTTAACAGGTGGGTGCAGTTCTTCTCCACGCCTTTTCTGTCCTGAAAGAACCACTACCAGAGCACAATTGGCGGTTTTTGTCCAAAGAGGAAGTGGCATAAGTGAAAGTTTCCCCGCTTCTGCAACCTTTTCAGATTTATCTCCATCACACTGGGCTTATGGTTCAGTGGAGGGGCTTGTTTCGGAATGCCTCGAGATAGCGTGTAATTCCTCTCCGATGTCTTTCTGTCCCGACCGACCCATAACGAGAACAGAACTTGTATCGTTCGTAGCTCAGGCTTTCGATATTGGAAAGGATTATGGCTGTGTCGAGGAGGATGAAGAAATAATAGAAGAAAACATTGGAGAAAATCGACCAGAAGCGGAAGATTGGGTGATTTTTGAAAATCCGACTGAAATTGAAGGTGGAGAGATGTTCAGCGATGGGACCGGAGAAAGGACTCTGGAAAATCTGGAAGATATAGAAGATTTATCTCCATCAAAAGAAGAAATAGAACCCATTAATGCAGTAGGGGAGGGGGGATGCTCATGTTCACTACTTTTATAACGATGGACTGATGAAAGCAGAAAATTAAAGTTGACATTTTGATTTTGTTCTATTAAATATTACTTATAAAAAATATTTAGGAATGGGGAAAAACACGAAAAAGCATTCACATCGCAGATTACCAAAATTGAGGGTTGTTAATTACACTGCAAAAAATAAAAAAGATGATGAAAAGTATCACTATCTTTTCGAATACAGTCCTGCCTTTTCTTTCATTGTAGATTTAGAAGGGCGGCTCATTGAAATTAACAGGGCTGCTCTTGATTCCCTTGGATATGAAGCAAATGAGGTCATAGGACTACCCGTTTTAGACCTTGTTTTTCCAGCAGAAAGGGAAAAGGCTGCTTCTGAACTTGCTAAAGTTCTTCGAGGAGAGTGGACATCGGAACTTGAGGTTTCAGTTATTGCTAAAGACGGGAGCAAGAAAATTCTGCTTTTAGCACCAGGTCATGCTTTTATTTATGAAAAAGGAAAACCTGTTGGTGCTTTAATGACTGGAATAGATATAACCTATTATAAAGAGGCGAAAGAAAAACTCCAGAATGCAGTCAAAATGGAGGCTCTAATTGCTCTTTCAAGAACAATTTCACATGATTTTAACAATTTTCTTACATTGATTTTGAATTATGCAAGTATTCTCTATAAAAAGTCAGAAATTCCTGAAGATATAAAAGAAATTGTTAAGGAAATACGCGATTCTGCTCAGAAAGCAGCACAGCTTTCCAAAAAACTTTCTCTTGTCGAAAAACAGACTTCATCAATTGATAAAGTTTTCGATGCAGGAAAATCTATCAGGGAAGTAATTAATAAATTTCAAAATCTTTATAAAGAGAAATTCGAATTTTCAGTTTCAAATATTGAGGGAAAAGCATTAATTCAAGCAGATGAAAATTTGTTTAGTGAAGTAATAGGAAATCTCGTAAAAAACTCAATTGAATCAATGCCGAATGGAGGCAAAATTCAGATAGAAATTAATAATTCATTTAATAATAAAGGTGATTTTGAACAATTCACACCACATTTTAACGGAAGTGTAATAATCACAATTTCCGATGAAGGTGAAGGTATGGATGGTGAGGTAGCCCGCAAAGCGCTGGAGCCTTTCTTTACAACCAGGTCAAGAGAAAATCACGAAGGACTCGGATTATCTATTGCCTATGCTGCAATAAGACAGTGGGGAGGAAATTTATTGCTTGAAAGCGAACCTAACAAGGGCACAAAAGTAACTTTAATTATTCCATCAGCAGCATCATTAATGAATGGGCATACTTATTAAACTTTTGAACCTTATTTTTTTAATTAAACTTTTTGTTACATTAATCGAATAATTCATATATCCATGAAAGAATGAACCGGAGTTTTTGCATGTAGGAACATTTAACGGAATTTGCAGAAATTAAAAATTTATTTATTCGTTTTATCTTGAAATATAGGGGGGGAAATTTTGATTACAGCATCGTAATGGGAAGGGCAGGCATCGAAACATGCCCCGCATTTTATGCATTTTGTTTGGTCAATTTCCTTCAAACCATCTTTTCTGGTAAATATTGCCTCCACAGGACAGCTTCCAACACATGCTTCACATGACCTTACGCACTTTTTCAATGAAATTTGATAGGAAATGAGGTCTCTGCATTCGAGTGAAGGACATCTTTTGTCAGTAATGTGTGTTTCATATTCACTTCTGAAATGACGAATGCTGCTCAAAACTGGATTTGGTGCAGTTTTCCCAAGATTACAAAGGGAACCCTTCTTAACATCAATGGCAAGTTCTTCGAGTAAATTTAAGTCATCCATTGTTGCTTTTCCGGTTGTTATTTTTTCGAGAATACGAAGCATGTGCCATGTTCCTATTCTGCAAAAGTTGCATTTCCCGCACGATTCTTTTTGAGTAAATTCGAGGAAAAACCTTGTTGCCTGCACAATGCAATTGTCTTCGTCAATAACCACCATTCCTCCAGAACCCATTATTGCACCACTTCTTTGAAGCGAATCAAAATCAATCGGAGTGTCAAGAAGATTTTCAGGAATCCATCCACCCGAGGGTCCACCAATTTGAACTGCCTTGAAGTTTTTCTGCTTCAACTGACTGATATCCTGAATAACATCTGATGTTTTTTGTTTTACGCTTATTCCCCCGCCAAATATTTCAATAATATCTCTTATTTTTGTCCCCATTCTTATTTCGACAAGACCTGTCTTTTTTATCTTTCCCGCCAGGGCAAAAACTGCTGTGCCTTTGCTTTTCTCTGTTCCTAAAGAAGAATACCATTTTCCGGAATTCCTCAATATCAGACCAAGTCCCATCAAAGTCTTAACATTTTGAAGGAGCGTTGGCTTTCCCTCAAATCCATAGTTGACGGACCTCGGGGGTCTAACTCTTGGCATGCCTCGTTTTCCTTCTATAGAAGCAATTAGTGCGGTTGATTCCCCGCAAACGAATGCTCCGGCTCCCTCTTTTACTTCAATATCAAAATGCATCTCTGTTCCAAGTATCGAATTGCCAAGTAAACCAATTTTTCGAGCATCTTCTATTGCTTTTCTGATTCTTTTAACTGCGAGTGGATATTCATGTCTTACATAAACGAAACCGTGCCTTGCAGAGCATGCTCTTGCCGCAATTAGCATTCCTTCGATTACACCGTGAGGGTCACTTTCGAGAATGACTCTATCCATAAAGGCGCCAGGGTCACCTTCGTCTGCATTGCATATAATGAATTTTTCTCCATCGTCTCCTGCTTCTGCACAACTCTTCATCTTTTTCCATGTCGGAAAACCTGCTCCGCCAAGACCTCTTATCCCTGATTCTTTAACTTCTTCAATAATTTCCTGCGGTGACATTTTTAAAGAGTTCAAAAATCCTCTGTAACAGCCAAGATAGATTGCATGCATAATATTTTCAGGGTCGATAATTCCACACCTTGCAAGTATTCTCCTGTCTTCGAACCTGAACCTTGGATTTTCATAAACAGTCGGAACAAAGGGATTGTTATGCATTGCACCCATGCACCATTCCGTTACAGGGTCACCTTCAAGGTATAATTTTTTTAAAAGAATACGGACTTTTTCGTCCGTAAGATAACCGTAAAGAAGAGGAGGAAATCTGGGTGTGTGGAAGATGGCCATTGGTTCTGCATAGCAATGTCCTAGACATCCTCCTTCCAAAACCTCAACATTTACCAAAAGTTTTTCTTTTTCTTGCCTGCAAACCTCTAATATTTGCATTGCACCCGCACTTCTTCCGCAGGTAGCGGAGCCAACTATAACACTTGCTTTGCCCTCTGCGAAAATTCCTAACCATTCCTTAACTGCAAGCTTACGAATCTCTTCCCATCTATTTTCGAACTCTTTTGCTATATTAACTTCTTTTTCAATCATTTGCTTGACGAATTCTTTTCCTCATCAAGTTTTATCTTTAGCAAAATCCCCTCAACTTTCACAGGGGACATTTTTCCCTCTATTTTTTCATTCACCACAGCAACAGGGGCCATGCTACAACACCCAACGCATCCAACCCTATCAAGACTGAATTTTCTGTCTGGAGTAATATCACCTTCATTAATTTTAAGTTTTGTTTCCCATGTTTTCATAATATTTGCTCCCCCCTTTATGTGACATGCAGTTCCAAGACATACTTTTATGTGATTTTTACCTTTCGGAGTAAACCGGAATTCGTTATAAAATGTAGCGACGCTCCAGACATCTGTTTCTGAAATAAAGAAGTGTCTGGCTACTTTCTTAAGAGCACCTGATGACAGATAACCAAATCTCTGCTGAATTGAAAGAAGGAGATTTATAATTTCACTTCTTTGAGGAGGAGTTTTTTCAAGAATATCTTCTATATTATCATCGCCATCATTTGTTGTCTTTTTATTTAATTCGTTTGGAGGCATTAGTAATAAAAAAATCAAATCTTCGATTTTTCAAGACATGCATAAACATTATGACTGTGAATAGATTCGAAATTTTCAGAATCAACACGATACCATGTGATTTTGGGATCGGCCTGTAATTTTCTGGCAATTGTTCTTATAACATCCTCAACAAACATCGGTTTTGAATACGCTTTTTCCGTGACATATTTTTCATCTTCCCTTTTGAGCAACGGATAGATTTCACACGAAGCACTCTCTTCAACCAATTTAACAATGTCTTCAATCCATACCATTTTTTTAAACTGAACGCTTACTGTCACAAGACTCCTTTGATTGTGAGCACCATTTTCACTTATTTCTTTCGAACAGGGGCAAAGTGTTGTGACTGGAACTTCAACTGTTAAAATTTCCTTTGGTTTTGATTTCGAAATTCCATGGATTATGCACCTGTAACACATAAAACTTTCAGCTTTTGATACTGGTGCAACTTTTCTGATAAAGTATGGAAAACTTACCTCTATATGCGCTTCTTTAGCCTGTAAATATTTTTTCATTGAATCGAGAATTTCAGTTATTTTCATTATACTGATTGAACCATGGTATTTGTTCAGAATCTCAATAAATCTACTCATGTGAGTGCCTTTGAATCTATGAGGCAGATTCACATAAAGGTTGAATGTTCCAACTGTATTTTGCTGTCCTCTTTCTCTATCGAGCACAGTTATGGGATACCTCAACCCTTTGACGCCTACGATATCTATTGAAATCCCTCTATAATCCCTTCTTCTCTGGGGGTCTGGAATTTCTTTTATTTTTCTCCGAACCATATTTTTGCCATATATATAATTGCATACAGGACAATAAGCAAGTTATTTTAAAAATTGGCATGGTTCAACAAAATATTAAAAAGAGGTAAAAATCCACCATTTTTGTAGGGGCTTGATTTATCAAGCCCAATTTTTAAACCATGCCTAAAAATTATATGAAAAAGTGTGGAAAGAATATTACCTGAGTATCTCCTATTTTTTCAGATTTGAATTCTTTTGAATCAAATACCACTGCTCTACCAACATTATAATTTTTCAAAAAATTCATAAACCCCCTTTTTATTTTTGTTTCAGTTTTTACTTCCACAGGAATAATTCCTTTTTCAATCTCTATAATAAAATCTACCTCTGATTTTCCTGTAGTTCGCCAGTATTTAATTTTTTCAAATGACTTTTTGATTTCGTTTAAAATAAAATTTTCATACAGGAAGCCCTTATCAATCCTTCTTTCTAAAAAATTAAAGTCTCCTATTATGCTATTTCTCAAACCCAAATCAGTGAAATAGACCTTTTTTGACTTTTTTAATTCGGTGGAGAGATTCTTATGAAATGGATTTAAGAGAGTAATTATATATGTATTGGCAAGAATATTCAGGTAAAATTCCAATGTTCTAAAATCTATTTTCAAATCACTGACAATATTTGACAGATTCAAAAGCGAACCTGTATTTGTAGCAAGGTATTCAATAAGGTTTCGAAATTTTTCAATATGCCTTATTCCAAGAAAAAAGAAAATGTCCTTTTCGATGTATGTCCTCACTAAATTTTTCAGTAATTCTTTTTTCACTTCAATATTTTCTTCTTTAACAATAGCAGGAAAACCACCAAAGAGTATGTATTCTTCAATGGAATTTATGAACTCTTTTTCGAAGATAGGTTTTATTTCAGGCTCCACACCTTTCAAAATATAATCTATGACCTGGTTTTTATAATCAAGAAAAATCGGAATCAAATCACCTTTTTTCCAGAGAAGAAACTCTTCAAAATCGAGAGGAAAAAGTTCAAAATAAATTGCCCTGCCTACAAGGTGTTTTCCAATTTCGACTTTAATATCAAACGAACCTGAACCAGTAACAACTATTTTAATTTTTTCTCCATAAAGGTCAAAAAGTAATTTAAGTATTCTACCAATTTCTCCGAGATATTGTGCTTCGTCAATAAAAAGAATTTCTTTTTCCCCAAATCTTTTAACAAATTCTTTTGGTTCTTTCTCAAGAGCCTTTTTTATTTCTTCATCTTCCAGTGTTACATAATTGCCACCATAAACTTCTTTTAAATGTTTTAGTAGGGTGGTTTTTCCTGTTTGACGAGCCCCTTTTATTATAATTATTTCATTTCTTTTAAGCCAGAATTCCAGTTTTTTTTCAATTTTTCTTGGATAATAGTCCATATTTTCTCAAGTTATTTTATGACCATTTCCCAAAAATTGTCAACAATAAAAATTAGAAATTTAACCATGCCTGAAGCTAAAAATATCCACTAAAACTATTTTGGGCATGGTTCAAAATTTAAAATGCACGAAATTAATTATCCCCAAAAATGTCAAAAAAGGGGGCAAAATTCCATCGCTTATTGTAGGGGCTTGATTTATCAAGCCCAATTTTTTGAACCATGCCCTATTTGGGGATGTTTTTAAAACATTGTACTAAATTAATAGGGTTTTTATAGACTTGACAAATAAAAAAATGTATAATATTACCTATAAGTTATTACAAAATATGTAATAAATAGGAGGTGATTTTTGACACATGTTTAATCGAAAGATCATAAAGTTTTTCGAAAACTGGAAAAATCGGAAGGATCGAAAGCCTTTAATTCTCCGAGGAGCAAGGCAAGTCGGGAAAACGGTTAGTGTCCATCTTTTTGGTCAAAAGTTCTTTAAAGATTTAATCTGGATAAATCTGGAAGACCCCGAGCAGGAGCGACTATTTCGAGATGATTCTTTGTCATTAGAAGATTTTGAAAAAATAATTCAATTAAAATTTGGTAAATTTCTTAAAGAAGGGGAAACTCTCCTTTTCATAGATGAAATTCAAAACTCTATTCCTTTAATGAAACTTCTAAGATTTTTTTATGAGAGGCGCCCTCTCTTGCATGTAATTGCTGCTGGTTCTCTGCTCGAAGTTAAATTAAAAAAAGGAGGATTTTCTTTTCCGGTAGGACGGGTCGAGTATGCATATCTTTACCCTCTGGATTTCTTTGAATTTCTTGAGGCAAGAGGGAAAGAAGAAATTGTAAATTATTTAAAAACGGTGACTCAAAAGAGTGTAATTCCGTCTTCAATTCATGAAATGGCTTTAAAACATTTCTATGAATATTTAATGGTGGGTGGAATGCCTGAAGTAGTAAAAACATATAAAACAGAAAAAAATTTTAGTGCTTTGAATCGCATTTATAACTCACTTTTAACTTCTTATCATGAAGATATTTTCAAATATTCTTCTGAAGCAAAAAGTAAATATCTTGCTCATTGCCTTGAAAATATCCCCCTATTTGCGGGACAAACTGTAACTTATGAGCACTTTGCTGGTTCCACTTTCAAAAGCCGCGAAATAAGCGAAGCTTTTGAAATTTTGGAAAAGGTTATGCTTTTATATCGAGCAATGGGAACAAAGGATTTTGCTTTACCTTTAATTCCAAAGAGAAAAAAACCACCTAAACTTATTTTTCTGGATGTTGGGTTAAGTAATTATTGTCTTGGTATTAGAGACAAATTGATTGAAGTAAAGGAACTAAATGAGTTTTTCAGAGGAACAGTAGCAGAGCAAGTTGTTGGGCAACATCTTTTAACTTTGGATGAAGAGAATCCACCAAAAATATATTATTGGTATCGGGATTCTCCTGGAAGCACAGCGGAAATTGACTATATTCTGACTCTCTCTGGAAAAATTGTTCCTATTAAGGTTAAATCTGGTAAAACCGGTCGTCTTCGTTCATTAAGAGAATTTGCAAAAATTTCAGGTATAAAGGAAGCTATTCGTATTTATAGCGGACAACTCAAGAAAGAAAAAATTAAAATTAACGATGTAGAGTTTAATCTTATTTCTCTTCCTTTTTATCTTCTTCCTCACTTAAAACAAATAATTTAAATTTCTCTCTATAGAATTTGATTTTCTAATGTTTTTCGCTTTGTTGAGGGAAGTAATTTCCTTACTGTTTTTTATTTTAATTGAGTGATACCAATGAATTTTTTCTATTTAGATGGCCGTAACAAATGCGCGTAACAAAATATTTTAAAAACCAATAAAGTTTGTTTTTTATTTAGTCAAATACTTTAAGGAATGTAAAAAAGGAGTGTAAAAAAATGAATATGGCGAAATTGTTTAAGCAAAAAGAAGCAAGAAAATATGATGATTATATTAAAAGCTCCCAATCCCTACAGAAGGGCAATGCCTATAAACTTTTAGGATATATTTCAAAATTTGTAGTTTTTAAAAATGTAAAAGTATGGCTGGATGTTGGGTGTGGGACAGGTCTTATGGGAGAAATTTTAAAAACTCATTTAAAAGATTCATTTGCCATAGGAATTGATTTGTCCAAAGAATTTCTCTCAATCGCTGCCCAAAAAAATATATACGATAAATTAATTTGTTGTGATATTTTAGATACAAAAAAAATAAAAGGGGCATTGAAGGAATTTAAAGTAGATTTAATTGTTTCAAATTCATGCCTTCATTGGACTTATTCTAAGATAAATATCGCAATAAAAAATTGCGTTGATATTTTGGCCGAAAAAGGTTTTTGTGCTTTTAGCATTGCCGGAACTGGTACTGCACCCGAATTTCTTAATTGTTATAAGAAGGTAGTAAATAAATTTTTAAAAGCAGAGGAAAAGAAAAAATATGCCACTTTCATCGTAAATCCTTATGGTTTACTAAACCCCGCTCAACTGAATTTAGATGAGTTGCCGGTTAAGATTATAAAGATAGAGAAAGAAGATGAAGATGTAAAATTTAAAAGTGCTGAGGATTATATCAATGCTGCTGAATGCTTTCAAAAAAAATATTTATTGGGGATTTTTCCTAATAAAAACAAAAAGGAAGATGTTTGGAAAGAACTAACAAAATTATTTTTAAAAAAAGTTGGAAATCATGGTTATTATCATCAACAAAAAATGATATATTTTGTAGTTCAAAAGCAAGAAACAAAAAGTAAAAGACCTTAACAATATTCATTAATCTTATAATCTTTTTGAAAAAACATAAAGCCTAATATAGAAATTCATAAACAAAATTAGTTTTCTACCCATAGTATCCATTTTCTTCTATAATAAATAATGTAACCAGGTAGTGAAGCAATTAATCCCCCAACCTGTATTATTATATGAATAAAATATCTTGGTTGACCTGTAACTTTAATTGCCAGGAACAAAGCATTTAAAAAAAGAGCAACAGCAATAAAAAGTATAATAAATAAAAGCCAATTAATTTCATTTTTTGAAAGAGATTTTGAATTTTTGAACTGAGGGAGTCTGCTTGCTTTTAGCCTTCCTGGTATGTAACAAAGCATTATAGCAAATAAAGAAATCCACCAAAGGTCCTTCCATGACTCCAATATTATTTGTCCGAGGATTGGCACATTCAAATATTGAAAAAAATTAAAGGGCTCCTTTTGCCATGTAATATTAATTTTAATTGCAGGAAAATATTGAACAATAAGCCCAAATAAACTAACTATAACAAGTTTAATGAATGGTATCATAAGTTTTATCATAGTTTGAAATAGCCATTTAAATTTTCCGGTTTTATTGTTTTTATTATCGAAACCAAAAGGGGGTAAAAAATCAATTGAAATTAATATTTTA
>Ga0078972_1003860_pt1 | contig 43336 bp, 26 predicted proteins | sample YelNatPaOPGAMG01_FD_67568 | JGI IMG/M metagenome (GOLD analysis project Ga0078972, IMG submission 67568) | Hot spring thermophilic microbial communities from Obsidian Pool, Yellowstone National Park, USA - OP-RAMG-01 (SPADES assembly) (version 2) | ecosystem: Environmental > Aquatic > Thermal...
GCGGGTAGAATTATCTTCTTTTCTACCCGCATCCTTATTGAAGTATAATCTTTGAGATGGGATAGACAGGAACTTTTGTATAGTATAAATTAACGAGTTGGCGAATGTAGTCGGCTTCCTCTTCAGCCAACTCAATCCAGAGATAACCTTTCTGCTGTCTAACAGAAGAGTTGACCAAGAAATTCTGGATCCTGCCTTGGCTATCCCATCCCGAAGCAAAGATACTACCTTCTGCGTCTTCCAAGAAATGGGTGAAATTAATGTTTTTAAGTTGTTCCATAACCCACCTCCTTTTAGTGTTGTGTTAAGGGAAGCGCTGATGGGGGTCAACGCCGAGTATATTCGGCGCACCGGCTGGAGGAAACCGGCCATCCTACTTCCCTTATACACAACAAAAACTGCCACATCCCTTATGCCACGGTATAAGGAAATGGGCAGTTGGGTTAATTTATCTAATAATCTATTATTGGTGCTTATTGAAGAAGATAAAATGGAAGTTAACTTTGGAGGAAGAATAAGAGGAGAACTTAATTTAACTTCTGGCGGAGCATAAGCTTGATTCTGTCTTCTTTTGCTTAATGCCTTAACTGCCTTATATTCTAAATAAGCCTTTTGCGCTACAGAAATAATAGAATTAACTAATAACTTAGCAACTCTATCTACATTTTCTTTAACTTTCTTTCCAACTCCTCCTGAAGAATCAGCCTTTCCAGATAGGCGGTTCTCTGCCGCATCCTCTTTAATTCCTCTATTATGAACTGGGTATTCAGACTCTTTAGTTCTTGTTCGAATTCGGGCATTAATTTTAACAACATTTCTACCTCCTTTCTCTATTCTAAGCAACCACCCCACAAAGAATGCTCTTAAAGGAGGTCCGATAACTTTGATTGCTTCAACTATATCGTTTCCTTTTACAGGAGAGATAACTTTACGGATCGCCTCTTTGGTCTTTCCCAATAATTCTCTTAATCTCTCTAAAAGTGTTTCTTCTCTTAAGGTATCTTTTGTATCTTTTAAGTTAGGAATTCTATTAGGAGTAGTTTGACTATTCTTTTCTAAAGGAGAAGAAGTGCTGTTATTAATGGGTGAGGAGGATTTTTCTTCCGTGTTTTGAGTTTTTTCTGCCTGCTGAGATAGCTTTTCTTCAATTGCCTTTGCTTTATTACAATACTTTTTTGCCTCTTCTGAGTTACCTATTTTAGCATAAATGTCGCCGATAGACCGATAGAGTTGAGAATTATTAGGACTGATTTCAATAGCACATTGGTATGCCTCGATTGCACGCGGATAATCACCTTTCTTTTCAAGTATCCAGCCTTCTATTTCATATAATGATGTGGTCTTTTCTCTAGTTAAAGAAAAATTCGACTTTACTAATTTAAGTGCCTCCTCATATTTTCCTTCAGCCATTAATTTTTCAACTGAAGCCTTAAGCTCTTCAAATTCATCTTTTTCTTTAGGTGCTTCCTCTACTTTAACCTGACCTTCTTCTGGCTTAATTTCCTCCTCAACCGGTCCCTTTACTTCCTCTGCCCCCTTCTTTTCAGTTTCTTCTTCAGTAATCTTAGTTTCAGCAATCCTCTGCAAGGTTTCTTTTTCAGTTAAGTTGACTTTTTCCAAATATCCCCTTCTTTCCTCTTCTTCAAGATAAGGATTAGCTTCAATCTTTATTCTAAGGTTATGGGCACCTTCTTTTACTTTCTCTTCAATAGTTAATTCTTCTAATCGCTTAATTTCTTCTTCTATCTCTTTAACCAAAGCATTATGTTTCTCCTGACGCTGTCTGCGAATACTTTCAATATAGTTATGAACTTCATTCTTAAACTCTTTTTTCTCTTCCTCAGTTAAATAATCTGCCTCTTCAATTTGTCTAAGTAGTTCTGTCTCCAAACTATTAAGTTTCTCAAAAGAGACCTTGGGTGTTACTTCCTTAAGCCTTAAATTTAAAGCCTCTTTTAATTTATTTACCTCTTCTAAACGCTTCTTTTCTTCTAAAGCTTGTCGCTTATTCTCAGCTACTTTTCTTATCTCTTCATCAGGATGATTTAAATAATTACCCGTAAGTTGACTTAAATCAGTAAAACTATTTATCTTCTCTATCATTAATTCCTTAATCCGTTTTTTTGCCTTACTAAGAGCGGTTTCAACCTCTTTTCTTATAGAAATTATCTGTGGTTCATTCTGCAAACCAGCCTCTTTTACTTGTACATCTAACACTCCTAAACCATAATCTCCATGGAGTATTCTGTTCAGTTCATCCTCATTTTGGACTTCCTTCAATTCTTCTAATATCTTTCTATATCTTTCTATAAACTCATTAATCTTTTTCTCCTTATCTTCTCTAACTTTCTCTTCTCCTTCCTCAGATGGTCTCTTTATACTTTCTGCTTTTCTAATTTCATTATCTAATTCAATATACTCTAAAGTATCCTGTAAACTGCGAACCTGCTTATAGCCATATTTTTTGCTAAACCCAGTCAATATCTCATTCAACTTATTCTCTGCTTCTTCAGGAGTTATTTTTTCTTCTTTTAATTGCTGATAAATCTCAGCGATTTCCTCTAACTTAGCCTTTCTTTCCCTTTCTAATTTCTTTTCTCTATACCTATTATATGCAATCCAACCAACTATTCCTCCCGCTACCGCCACTGCTCCTATAATCCCGACAATATGCGAAATAACCAGACCAGTCTCTGTAGAAGGAACTCCTGTTGGATGAACCTCTGCAGAAGGTTGATAAGTTTCAGAAACAGCAGGTGCAGGAGGATATTGAATAAGTTCGGAAGATAGGATTTCTGCTTTTTGCTCTTCTGCAGAAGTAACCTCTGCGGAAGGCGGAGTAGTCTCAGCAGAAACAGATTGAGCACTTTCAGGTTGCGTAGCAACTGGAAGTTGTTTTCCAGTTAAAGTATAAATTGCCTGAGTTACTTTCTCTTCACTTACACCAAAATCCTCAGCAATTGTTTTTATAGGTATATCTATCTTTTGTCCTTTTAAGATCAGGTCAGGATTTTTAATCTTGGGATTATTAGGAAGAATATATTTATTAATAACTTCTTCTAAAGTAGACCATCCTTTAATCTTTACACTCAATGCCTTAAGCACATCTCTTACTATGCCACCCAAAGTATTCTCCGCAGGATTTATATAGGTCCATTTCTCAGGAACGCCGTATAACTTGGTTGCTTCTAAGACAAAATAATGCGCATAACCTAAACCAGGGATACCTAAAAGAGAACCTAAAACTACCAAAGTTATTCTTAAAGGATAAGGCAATTTCTGGAAGGAACCAAGGACGTTTTCTAAATAAGGATTATAGATTAATCTTAATAATAGGGAGGTAAATTTATCAGATACAAAACTAAATTTATTGGACAAAGCAGAAGAAGCGATATATTTATCATTCGGCGGAGCCAAGCCAGTAGCGGAATAAGGTTGAGCGATATTTTCTATAATACCGTTATTTATTGGACTACTTGCTCTTTCACTATTTATTATATTATTATCTACTTTTTTCTCTATTATTCCACTACTTGCCTTACTTATAGAATTATCATTACCACCTTTTCCGGTATCACCACCTGCATTTGCTCCATTTCCGGTTGCTCCCGAATTTCCACCTGCATTACTACCTGAACCGGTGCTACCAGTTGCTCCTGCTCCTTGTCCACCGGTTGAGCCACCTTGACCAGTTGCGCCGGTGCCAGAACCTTCACCTTCTATATCTTCTATCTCCTTAGAAATCTCATTTACTTCTTCTTTGGTTAACTTCTTTGCTCCCTTCTCAATAAGTTCTCCCCTATTTTCTTTATTGCCTAATACAATAACTTCTCCTTTATAATAAGCTAACTCTTCCCAAGGAATTAATCTATCTTTTGTATTAATTCTATTATTAAAATTACCTTCTACAAATACTATTATACCTTCTTCCGTTACTTCAAAAGCTCTAAAAGCATGATAAACATTTTTCTCATCAGTTTTCTTAAATAATATTAACTTGTTAAGTAATTCTTTAGGTAGATTAAACAATTCCTCTTTAGAAAAAGTATAAGCTTCTAAATTATTTTCTGAAATTTCAATCATCTTTCCAAAAGATAAACTTCGCCCTTGTTTTCTTAAATTAATTGTTTTCTCTGCAAAAGATTCTCCTTTTTCTTTACCCAAAACACCAATTGCAGGAGCAATGGGACAGTCTTTATCTCCACCGGTTGTCCGTAAATAGTCCTCAGCGAGCATCCTTGATTTCGCAGCTTCCCTCTTAGCAGTCCTAGCTTCCTGTTCAGCGGTCTGGGCTTTCTGCTCAGCGGTCTGGGCTTTCTGCTCAGCGGTCTGGGCTTTCTGCTCAGCGGTCTGGGCTTTCTGCTCAGCGGTCTGGGCGATCTGCCGAATCTCATTTTGTGCTCTCTTTATAGCTTCTATTTCGGTTTCGAGTCGCCCGACTTTGGTTTCGACCTGGCCAACTTTGGTTTCGACCTGGCCAATATCGGTCTTGACTTCATTTACTTTTTCTAATGCTTTCTCGGCTACTTCGCGGGCCTTGGTCGATTCTTCGCGGGCGATAGCAACCTCTTCTTGAATATCATCCAAAACTTTGAGTATCGTTCGCTGATTCTTTTCAACTTCTTCAATATTTCTACGATAATCAGATAATAGCTCTCTAAATTTTCTTTCTTCCTCTCGATGTATTAACTCACTATTATATTCTTTAGGAACAAAATCAAATATAAAGTAATATCTTAATTCTTGGCTTAAGCTTAAAACTTGCGCCAGAGCAATAATACTTTCATTTGCTAATCTCTCTACATCTTCTAAGGTCAGTTCTTTTAACTCTTTTTCTATCTCTTCTCTACTCTTAACCTTAGATATCCTCTGAAGCCATTCTTTGTTAATCTCATAATGTTTCACAGAATCCATATATCGTATATCAAAAATTATTGAGTTTATCTGTGGTGGTAATTTCTCAGTATATAATTGTCTCATCGCAGTAAACCAATCCGCCTTTGCCATTTCTTCATCACGAGGAAGACTGGCAGGAGTCTTATTACTTACCGCTAATCTCTCCAGATAAATTTTATAGGCTAAATAATGTAATATATTTTCTACTATATCCTTTAATATCGGCTTATACTTCTCTACATCTACAGTTATCGGCGAAGAGGAAGTAGATTTTGGTCCTGGAGGTAAATTATCCTGCTCAAACTTTTCTAACTCTTCAAAGAATAAATCAATTAGTTTTTCATATGTTTTTCCTTTGGCAGGAATACCCAATTCTTTGGCGATTTGGGCAATTGTCTCATTGATTCCATACCAACCTTGTTTTTCTTCTCTTAAAATTCTTCCTCTTTCCTTTATAGCCTGATAAGAAATATTCCATTTGGGATATTCTAATTCTATAATTTTTCTTATCGCTTCTTTTATTTTCTCAAGGTCTAAGCTTCTAACAGAACTAGAGGATATATTTCTGGTGACTTTTATGGCTTTTCCCTTGACAATTTGGGAAACTTGTGGTATTTTTTCCTTTGCTATGACGAAATACAAAACAAGACGTAAAGTATTAGGAGAAATGTTTATTGATGTGACTAAGTATCTACTTACTATCATCGCTATAGGTGCCTTGGTAGCTGAGAAGATTAATATAAAGATGGTATTAACGGGTATCGCAGGCTCAATTCTTTTTGGATTGTTAGGTTTTTGGACCCTTCCTGTAGATAAGGAGGAGGAATGAGTAACTTTGAAATCGCTATTATTGGAATGGTCGTAGGCGCAATATTTTTGTTCATTATCGCCAAGCTCTCCGAATACTTTTCTTCTCGTCATTCCCATAAACACGTCTAAGTTATTTCCTCCAAATACCATCCCAAACACGCCTAATTTCTTTCCGGTGACTGGTGAATTTACAGAAGAAGTAGAAACAAAACGACCCTCTACTTCCTTGGTGGGCTTAGATAGAATAGGAGAACCTGTAGGAAGATTATTATATAGGTAAGAAGACGGATTTTTCTTGCTTACAACTTGAGCATCTGCCCGAGACCTTGCTTTTTCTATATTGTCGCTATCTTCCTTATTTAGTCTCTGAGCACCTTTAGGCTCTGTATTTCCTAAACCTCTACCTTTTCCATCCGCAGTTCCATTCGCAACAGAACCTCCTTCTTTGCCTCTTCCCGCAATATCCGAGGCAAAACCTCTAGAACCTCCAAAAGTAATTTGCGCAATAGTAGAAACTATACCTCTGGCGATATTGCGCAATCCATTCGCCAGGGTAGAGGTAATAGGAGGAGCATGGGACAGGATAAGCGAACCAATTCCTTCAGAAATATGCTTAAAGAGTTCTATAGTTTCTTGTAATCTCTGCTGTATCAAGGGCGAAGAAGCTGTCTGACCTTTAGCAGGCAAAAGCAAAGGATTAGGTATCTGATTGCGGTCAAAACCAAATCCGGTCGGATTATTTTCTGATTTTAACGGAGAAGAATTGGATTGAGAACTCGGACTAACTGGTATAGCAGGCTGAGGTAACTTAGGAAGTTTTTGTGGGATATTATTATCTTCTTCAGAAGATTTAAATGGCATATTACTACCAAATTGCTTAACTATCCTCTTCCACTGTTCTTCTGTTAGCGATGAAGAGGAATACTTCTGTGCTAAAATTTCTCCTGCAATCAGGAAGACAGGGATAATTTCCGGATTAAGCGGTGAAGAAGAGAATATCTTATCAGTGTTTATCCGTATTGCTTCTATCCCGGGCAAAAGCGATTTTACCGTATTTACTATAAGTTTTGCCGATTTCATAAAGTTAGTTTCCTCTGAATTAGAAGACCTAATCAAGCCGAGTCGATTATCTATCCTTACTGCAATTAAATAATCGTATGCCTGTTTTAATTGCTGGCCTTCTTGTCGGCTTAGAATCTCTTTTTCAATTAAACTTTCTATAACTTCCGCAATATTTTTCTTATCTCTAATATCGTACTTTAACCTTACCGCCCATATATAACTTTGCACTATTCGCTGTAAATCTTTGGCTTTAACCAGAGGATTATGAATCAGGCGATAACAATCATCAACTAACTTATTTATTATTTCTTCTTTATGGGGATTTTCAAATAACAATTTATTTACAAACTCGGATACTTTTTTGTTTACCAATTCACTGCCCACAACAAATTCCATATCCAAGAACATATGGGGCTGATTGATCAGAAGTGGATTACTTTGTTTTATGCTCTCCAGTTCTTCTGCTGTGGCAAAATTAAGCACCTGCGAGAAAGACATCGCATTAAAGCCTTGATTGCGCAAATTGGTAATAATATAGGTATCTATGGCTCTGGCATAAGCCTTGGAATTATTGTCTACAGGAATGATAATAAAATCAATATCTGAGGCAGAATCATACAATAATTCCTTCCTTCCTCCACTACCTAATATAAATAAAGCGACCTCTCCTTTTCCTTTTATTTCTTCTTTGGCTCTATTAAAAGTTTCACTTAATAACGCCCGGTAAATTTGATTAATCTCCCTTTTGATATTATATATTTCACCCGATTTATCCGGCTGATTTGTTACATAGGTAATAAATTTATCTAGAGATAATCTTAACGCATCTCGGTAATCCCCAACAAATAATGGTGAACTTGCTTTTTCTTTTGTCCGGGCTAAATCTTTAAAATGCTGTTGGACTAAATCCCATCTTCTATTTAACTGTGGTTGATTAACTGCCCTTAAAAGTTTTCGTATGCCTCCTAAGACATAATTCTCTAAGAACTGAGAAGTTCCTTTCAATACCTGTTCCTCATCAAGTCCTAACTCCTTGGCTAAACCTTTTATCCTCTCCTCTATCTGGCTTATAGAAAGTTCAGGATAAATATAAGTAGCGGATTTATCAATCAAAGACAAAAGCCTAATTGCCTGCTGGGTCTGTCTGCGGACCGAAGAAGACTTTATACTCTTAAGGTAACCATCTATGGCTATATTATCCCGCTCGGTAATCGGAAAGTTTGTTCCACGAATAAGATGGATAATCCTCTCTTTGTCTACTCCGATTAAAGAAAGCATCTCTTTAATCTTTGCGTCTGAATTCAAGATGGCCAAAGTCTCTTCAACACGAGGAGCCTGATAAACTGGACGGGGTTGATAATCGTGTAGTAAACCCGCAACCAAAATATCCAAAACCAATTCTTTGCTAAAATTATTGCCTACCGCAGATATCAAAGCAAGATGAGCCACTTCTATGTTGTGGTTAAAAATATGATAACCTTCAAAGAGACCATCTTTTATATGGCTTTCTTTGATAAACTGATATAATTTATCTAAATTAATAATTACCCCTTCTGGATAGGCAAGTCTTTGCAGGTCATTCTTTATATTAGCCCAGATTTTATCCGCGGATTTAATTTTATTCTCTACCGTTAATGGTGAAGAGGATTTTTCTTTCGGCATTAATTCACTTAACCATTCATCTAAATCAATTTTACTTAATAACTCTGTTCCATAATTACTATCTTTATAAAAATAGGCTTTCAAGGATACAGGAAGAACCCTGTATTTATTATCTATTATTTCCTTAAGTTTAATATCCAGTGGTATCACAGGCTCAATCACTATCCCCAAAGGAACATCTACGATTTTATCTTTCATCTCAGAGATTAAGAAATCTTTGCCAATTCTATCCTGCCAAGAAGGTCCGGGTTTAGTGATTATCTTGGTCAAATCAAAAGGATGAAGATGTAGCACGCCTAAAAATTTGGTTTCATCTTGGCTGTATTGTTTAATTAGTTCTTTGATATGCTGGGGATCTGGCTCAAAACCGAAGTAGCTTTGCTTTGCATAATTTTGAATAGGAATTAATCTCTCAATTATGTATTCATCTTTGTTTTTCTTACCAAATAAAAGGAATCCTTTTTCTTTAAAGGTCCCATCTTCACTGGCAGGAATGATATTTTCTACTGCTTCTTTTAGTTGTAAGATATCTTCTGATGAAATTTCATTAGACAAACTTACCTTAAGCGCAGAAGAAGCTCTGGGTGTCTGTGGTTCAGAGGTCTTAACAGACACAGGAGATAATTTTACTTTGGCATTCTCGAACCCCTTGATGATTTCTTCGGGCCTTATGTCTTCGGGAAGTATATCAAGTCTTAATTTCCCCAAAGCATCCGTGATATCTAAGGAAGGATTTTCTTTTAACATCGCCAAAAATGCCGAAGCAAGCAGTTCAATTCTTTGCTGAGAGGTAAGCAGTGAAGAACCAACCTTTCCGACCTCATAGGTCTCCAGGGGTGAGTGCGAGACAAAATTCTTAGTTCTATCTTCTCTTTCTTTTTTCTCTTTTGTTTTCCCTTCAGTTAATATCTCCCACTTTGCCTGATGGTCTTTATAAATTCTTTCTAAAAGTTCTTCATCAGAAATCGATGCTCCTTTTTCAATAATTCTCTTTATCAGTTTCTCTGTATTAATTGACTTAACTCCAAACTTATCCAAAACTCTTTCGCTAAAGGAAGGCTTAATCCCTAAAACTCTACCTGCAAACCCAAAGAAAGGTCCTAATTCTGGTTTTTCTGAAAAGAGATTACCATCTAATTTAGCAAGCAGAGAATATCTCTTTAGTGCTTCAAATGTATCTTTTAAACTAAAAAGACGGTTAATCAATTCATTTGCTCCCATCTCTCTAATAGAATAATCAAGTTCTTCAGGTTTTTTGCCCGTAATTTCGGCTAATTTATTAAGAGATTTTTCATATCTTTTAGCAAAATTTTCATCCTTAATCTTATCCGGTTGAGCTCTTATATAAGCAATGGCAGGATGATAGAAATTCTCATGGGCAGCTAATCCTAAATTAAATTGACCTGCAAGATTAAAATGAATTTTTAGTTCTCCTCTATTATTCACCGTAAATATAAAGGCAGAAAGGGGATCAACTTTTACTATTCTTTCTTCTGTAATCTGAGCGGTAGTAGTGCCATTTGGACCAATAAGAGAACCGGGCTTGACTATCTCAATACCCTTGGGTAAGACTTCTGGCGGTAGTTCCTCTTTTTTCTTTTCCTTACCAAAAATTCTTTTTGCTTTTTCTTCTCCATAGTGGAAATATTGATTTACCTTAAACTTTAATATAGGTTCCATTGCTTGAAGCAAAGAATTAAAGGTTTTGGCATTATTAACATCGGTCCTTAATTTATTTACATCAATTCCCTGGCTTGAAAGCCATTTTTCTTTCTTTTCTATCCAAGCCAAAGCTTGTTCTTTGCTAAATTGTTTTTGGTCAGAAAGAACAGAGTAAATCTTTCCAAAAACAAAAACTAAATGCTTATTATCTTGAGAAAGAGTTTCGGCTAAATTTTTCTCCAGATATTTCATCTCCTCTTTTGCAATAGGTTTACCCCTTAGACCAAAAGAGAAAAGATTTAAATAATAAGAATTCCTTATATCGTTTATGGTTGCTCCTTTAAAATCATCTGGTTTTAATCGGGCAATTTCCTGCAGTTCTTCAGGAAAGTTATGTGGCATAGTAATCAAGGAATCAATAAGTTGTAAATGCGCAAGTTCATTGCTTAAATTATTTAAGATATCCTGATAATAAGTAATTGTTCTCTGAAGTTGCCTACTTTGTTTTTTATTTCCTAATTCATCAGCTAATTTTTTACTTACAGAAATAAATTCAATTTGGCGGGTAAAAGCGTCTCTTAATAAATCGGAAGGGGGTTTTCCTTGAAGCGAAGATTCTGTAGGTTTTTTACCAGTAAGCCCATCTGAAGCAAAAATGAAAGGTGGACCATTAGTAACTTGCGGATTAAGAAAAGATGGATAATAAGGCTTTGTCCCTTCGGGGATATTTATTTTACCTTTAGATTCAATTACTTTATAGCCCAAGAAATCATCAACATAATTATGCGCAGACATTGTCTGCAGTCTCTTTGTTGTTTCCTCTGATACCTTTAGTCTTCCCTGTGCAAGAAGTTCCTGCTGTCTTCTTGCGCGCATCTCCCCAAGTTCATGTAGACGGGTCTGATGGCTTCCATCATAAACTAAAACGGTGATGCTTTTGCCTTCTTCTTGCATCTTATAACCTAAACCTTTTCTTCCTAAAAATTCTTCTGCTTTTGGATCAACATATTCACGGATTTCATAACCATTACCCTGATGAACAGTTGGTTTTATTCCTTCTGCTTCTAATTGGGTAACCCGAGAATCAACCATATTCTGAACCTGACTAAGCTCTATATTTTTGACACCATCAGCAGCAAATACATAATAAGCTACTCCGGTGACCTCTCCAATGGAAGCCAAACGGGAAATAGCTATTCTTCCATCCAAAGTAGGTCTTCCTTGATAATCCAGCCAACCTCTATCTTTTAAGGCATCTATATAAGCTTCTATTTCTGCTTTGCTTACATCGCTCTCAAATTTCTTTGTGTAAGGATTATAAAATCCTCCTTGGTTAGCTGTCAGTTCTTGCATTAGTGTGGAATAAGGATTATTACCCGAAGCATTATTGAGCACTTTATCAAAGATTTCCTGCCATGTAGTTGCGGGTAAAACTCTACCTGCATAATTTAAGGAACGGATGCGATTGCCAGGGACTAATTCCTGCCACCACTCTTGGGTTTGGGTATGAATTTTATTAGCCAATTCCGGATTTACGCCTAACATCTTAAGAATAGGTCCTATCTGACCAAAAGGAGTAAGGGCAATAAATATCTGAGAAATTTGTTCTCCTGCTTCTTCAACTATACCTGTGATAAGATAATTGGTAAATCTTAATGGAAAGGCTTTAGCAGATTGAAGAGGAGAACTGGCTAAAGATTTACTTAATCCCAATTCAAAGGTTTCATCCATAGCAGTAGAAAGTGCTCGGGAGATATATCCTATATTATAAGATTTAATATTATGAAGGATAGGTGGTATTGAAGGAAATAAAACCGCAAGAGCTGCTGAGAAGATAAGATTAGTTTTATCTAAAGCATTAAATAATTCAACTGGACCGCGCAATGCTTTTTTAAGGTCTTGCCAGCTATCTATTTTAAGAAAACCTTTATTCTTATCTATATTATCTATATCCTCATCTATTATCCCAAATATGGGTGCAGACATACCCCGCAAAAACCAACTTAGCCAATTTCCTTCTATTTTATTACCATTTTTATCATAAAGATATTTTACCAGTCCTCTTTCCACCCATTCTCCATTTATATTTACTAAAGTAGAATCATAAAAACCACCGATAAAATAATGCATAAATTGTCTTGAGAATTCTAATCTGTAAGTAGGTTCTACATAATATTGCACAAAACGGGCAACCTGCTCCAAACCGATAGATAAAGGAGCAATCACTCTTACAATATTAAATAATGTTCCATTAAGTGCGAAATCCCAGACCAGACCTTTGGTGCCTGCATTTAAAACTGCTGCTGCCTTAGGAGCACCTAATAATTTTGCTAATCCCATAGTTGTTGCTCCTAAACCCGCCAGCCCTAACCCTGCATATCTTATTGCTTTTGTCCAACCCGAATCCTTAGGCAAAAGATAACTGCCAGCAAACATACCCGCTCCTACAGCCATCTCTATTTTTCCCAATCTCATAGGATCGTCAAGAGCATATTTATATACTTGGGATATACTGGGAATTTTAAAGGAGTTATTTTTAATCACAAAATCCCAACTTTTTCCTAATGCCTCTTCCATATTAAGCAAAGATTTATCACTCAGAAGGCTTCTCTTAGCAAGCATTCCCATCTTTATAGTAGAAGCCAAAAGAAGTCCTTCAAAAAGAAAAGCCCATCTATCACTTATATTTATCTTTTCTTCTCTTGTTTCTCCTGTTTCGGTGAAGCGTTTTAATGTTACATCCCTACTATACCAAAGATAAGGAAGAGATAAATTAAGGTAATTGTCAAATGAACCTAATTTTTTATTTAAAGCATCATAACCTGCTTGAATAAATGGAGTAATGATACGAGAAGAACCATAAAGAACTCCACCTGTACCCAAAGTGGCTAAGGAAATATTGGCAAATTTTCCTAACACATTATAAAAACTCTTTTGCCATCCGTAAGTAGTTCCCACTTTTTCTTTAAAGAATGAATTACTTCTTTTCCATAACCCTAAACTTCCTATACCAAAAGCAATTGTTCCTAAATTAGCAAGAATAGTTCCTGATAATTTATAATCATTCTGAATCAAATATTCACCCACATAAGAACCCACCAATCCGCCTACGGTTAACCCTCCATAATAAAGCGCTTTACTTGCACCTAAAAGATTACTTTCTACTACTTTATTTCCTATCCATCCAAAAACTTTTAACCCTGCCCCTATCATTAAGCAATTCTTGGCAATATTTTCCGGATTGGAAGCATAAGCAGAAATTATCTTAAGAAAGTTATTTGGGTCTAATCCGGATGTCTCTACTCCATAAATTGTTCCTTGAATAATAGGAAGAGCGATATTAAAGATAGTAGTCGGTACAACTGCTTTACCGCCTAATGTATGCATATCCGCCATAAAATTACGGACTTTACCTAACCACCCAGAAGCCTCTTCTACTCTCAATAACTGACCTGCAGTTTTAAAACCTCCACCAATACCTCTAAGCCCTCCGACAAAGTAAGCAGCCCTTACTAAATCTAAATCTGGTATAGTCCCCTTATTTATACCTTCTACAGTCTCTCTGGCAAAAGCAAAAGTAGATTGTATGGTCTCTAAAGGATGAGTTAAAACATAAACAGGTAATGCTCCGGAAATTGCCTCTAAGGTTGTAAGGAGTTGGCTATAACTTAATGCAAGAATTGCTCCGGGTATCTGACCCATTTTTTCAAAATACTGCATATTTTGATTATGAAGATAATAGGAATACGCCCCTAATCTTTCTGCTTCTTCATCACTAGCAAATACAGAATGCCACATCCTTCCCGGAGCCTGACAAAGTGTTTTAACCGCTGTCCATAGAGAACCTTCTTCCGGCAAAAGAGGAGACCAATTTTGATAATCATAATAATGCCAAGTAAAAGAAGCGACATTAGATCCTATAGATCCTATAATAAATTCTATAGGATATTTTTTGAATGCTTCTAATAATTTAACCGAAGGATAAGCAATCACCCTCAAAATAAAAGGTGAAAGTAAAATTGCCGCTGCATATTCTGGTTTGAAATCAACCTCATCGGATAAAGCAGATAAACCTGCATATGCTCCTGTTCCTGCTAAAGCCAAACGGAACCCCCATTTACCTACTTGAGCTCCTGTCCGAAGCCATAATCCTCCTATTCCTCCCCATCCTCCTAATGGAAGAGTTAATAAGGTCAACCCAACAAAACTACCTATCTCTGGTAAAGCCCTTACCAAATCTCCACCACTCAACAAAACCTCTATACTCTCATCTCCCGGCTTAGAAATTGTAATAATAGGATAATCATCCCATTTTTTTGCTAATGATTTAAGATCAATGAGCGGAGTTGTCTCTTCAAATAAACTATGATAATCTTCTACACCGTAATAGATATTGCTTTCGGGAATTTCTGAAACAGAGAAAGAATCTGTTAATTTATCTACAACCGGAGCAATAACGTCTTTGTAAATGGGTAAAAGTCCTTTTTCGTATATATAGGAAGTAAGACCTGAGAGATTAATGAGCGGAGGAGTCTCTTCTAATAAACTATGATGATCTTCTAAACCGTAATTAGGACTAATCGCTAACTGCTCAGGAGAAGGAATTTCATATTTATCGGAAGTGCTAAGGAATTCTCCTATTATTTGTCCAGGTAAAGATAAATCATCTCTAACATAACTAAATTTTTTAATTTCTCAAGTTTTTCACCCAAGCCCTCAGGATAATTACCCTTTCCTTCCACACGTTTTATTTCTTCTAAAAGCGAATTAAGGTGGGGAAGAATTTTTGCTTTTTCATATTCTTTTATCGCAGTAGATAAAGTGTCGGCTTTTACCTCAAAGCGCTGGCCATTATTATCAATTATAGTAAATTTATCATTCGGTCTTTCTTCGTAACGAATATTACTATTTTCTCCTTGGATAATTCCTTCTAAAACCTGATTCTTAAGTCCTTCGTTAGTAAACTCTAATTTTACCTTTGTGGGTTTTAAAGCAATATGCTCAAAATTGTTATATCTTATGGCATCGCCTTCATTCATATTAAGATAATGTACTGCACCCGGAGCAAAGAATATCGGCTGAAGTATCCAATTTCCTTCTTGAGTTTGACCTATATTAAATTCATTTAATCCATTAAGTAAAACTAAAGAAGAGGCTTTATCTTGAGGAAAAACAATAGTACCTTCTGATAAAGAACGGGTAGTGATGTCTTGCTTTTCAGATCCTTGTCCTGGTTGGGAATTGGGCAAAAACGCATAAGTTTGCCCCACCGTTCCTAAGGTAAGGCCTTGGTTTTCTTTAATCTCTAAATACTTAACCGAAGTTTGCTTTGGAATTGTAGACTCAATCTCTATTTGCTCTATTTGAGCCCTATCTGCAACCTCAAAATCACCTTTAAATTTAAATGCTTGAGAGAAAATTTTACCTTTTGCCACATATATATCCGGGATAAATTTTATAATCGGTTCTCCCTCTTTATAACCGATAAATTCAGTAAGTATCCAACTCTTAAAATTCCCTTTATCCTTTATAACTGTGTTACCTTCACTTAACTGAACTTGGGGTTTACCTTCTAATTTATAAAATAATTGAGTACCAGTATTCAATTTTAATTTACCTTCATCAAAACGCCAACTACCTTGATAAATTTTATATTCACCCACCTGCACAAAACCACCTGCTAAAGGATTAGCATTCTTCGCAAAGACTGTTATATTTTTATCTTCCATAGTAATCTCTTCTTCGGGCAATGGTTTTAAAGGTTGAGGTAAGCTCCAATCCGCATTATAGAGATGCCCGGAGATTAAATTAACGCCTTCTTTTGAAAATGGATCAAGCAAACCTTGCGCAAATAAGAATAATTTTCCTTTTGCTTCTACAAGATATTCTCTGCCTTTTTCTGATTTAATAATTTCAAGTGTGCTTCTGTCTGGAGATAATTTAATTGATTCTGACAGGGATTCTGGTTTCCCGGGTTTAGGAAGGTCAACATGGAAAGGATTTTTTTCATCTGCCTTTAATTGGATATGTAAAATCCCTGTTGAATCAATATATAGATTACTTACGCTATGGGCTAATCTTTTATCCCAAGATTCTCCGCTAAATTTAGTAAATCCTTTAGCACCTTCCGCCTGAGCAGTCAAGATAAGATTATCTCTTCCGTATTCTTGAATTATTTTAAGTAAATTTGCTTCAAACAATTGCTGAGCTATTTCTCCCTTATTTTCCACTCTTATATTCCCATATAAATTGGAAATTACACTACCAATATGAAAAATAGTGTCGCCCTTAAGAGTTATATCCCAGCCTCCTTTTTCCAACACTTTTTCAAAAGAATTATGACTATAAATACTGGTGGGGGTATCTTGCCTAAATGGTCCAGACTTCTCTAAAGTCAACTGAGTTCCTTGCGCTAATCTAATTCTACTTCCTTTAACTGTACCTAAAATGGGGATATTAGCAATAAGCGCATCAGGTAAAGGATATAAATGTAGCACCAAATCTCCCCAGACTTGATGGACAGGAAATTCTATCCCATTATCAAGTTTTAAATTCTGAGAGAGCCTTTCACCCACATAAGCATCCACTTTTTTACCTGTTAACTCTTGATTTGGATCATTTGCCTGATACTTTGTCTGATATTCATCTTGACTGCTTTTCTCACCTCCCACTGGATATGCAACTGGGGAACTAATAGGTTGGTCCTTATCCACATTAAAACCTACTTCAAACGTACGAAAATCAGAATCCCAATAAACTCTATCTGTATTAATTCTACTAACTACACCTTGAGGATTTCTAATTTCTGCTTCTAACTTTAATGTATCTTCTGGTAATTTGCCTCCAGCAAACTCTTTTCCATCTATCTCAGTAAGTTGAAATACTCCTGGGAGATTATCTATCTTATGCCACTGATGAATTCCATCCCGCAGAGAAAAAACCATTGTGCTACCAACCGTAGCTTTACCAGAGATATTATTATCCAAAGAGCTTCCTCCAATAGGTAACTCCTTACCCCGTCTATATTGAAAAGCGCTTTCCGGATTTTCTCCATAAAACTCTACAATAGGTTTACCTTCTTTATCCAAATCCCTAACTACCATCATATTTTTAAAATCCCATCCAGGAGCTAAAGTAGTAAATTCTTTGGCGTTGGCTTTAAAAATACCCTTTTCCGTAACTAAATCCAAATCGATAAGCAATAACCGTTGCTGTTGGGGGCCCATTTGGGGGACATTTATAGATTGATCTGGATAGGCGCTAAAAACTGTACCTTTATAACCTTCTGCAGGTCTTGCGGATGCTACTGTTCCTCTCCCAATAAATTGGTTGATTTTCTCTTCATCAAAACCCCATTTTCCCATTATCTGTTTTATCTGGGAAATTTGACCTCTATTCTCAATTAAATTGGGATCAGCCAAACTACTTATATCCATATTGCTTGCTATCTCTCTTATACCTTCATTTAAAGAAATGAATCTTCCATTATAAAGACCAGCATAGGATTGGACAATATCAGAAACATAAATTTTATTTCCATCTAAACTGGTCCAAAGTAGTCCTGAAGAAAGTTCTTGATAAGGTTTATTTTCATCCACATTAACATTCCTGAAAGCCAAACCACCATAAAAACCATCGGATTTCTCTTTATAAAGTCTTAACTCCTGTGCCTGTAATGTCTTTATACCAGCGCTATCTTCATCAATACGCACATCAAGGTTAAAAGGATTTCTCTTATCCCCCATAAGCAGAAGCATCTGGGAATAATCCTTGCTCTTATCTTTTTGGATAAATAGATAATCTGTATCATCTCGGTAAATATTGTAATAAGCAGATACTGTTTCAGAATAAACACTGCTTCTCGAAGCCCATTCTTTTTCTAATGCTTCGGCTAAAGGAAACTGAGGCAGATGCTCAGCGATGATATTTTCTGCTTGTGTGTAAGATAATGGTTTGTTTAACTTGTCAGAGAGGTCAGAAAAAATAGAATAAAAATTACTCCGTTTATCAATAATCTGAATGTTTATCCCTGGCTGAAGTTCTTTAGATTCAGGATTATAAAATAACCTTCCTCCTGCCTGCCGAATGCCTTCCTTATTTATAAACCAACTCTCATAATAAAAAGGTATTATTTTTTCCAGCTCTTTTATGGTTATTCCATTGTAATCATCATAAATAGCGTTCTGGGCTAATACCTGTTCTTTCCCTGCTCTAAAACCAAGATGAAATAAACCAAAAGGATCATCAAAAGCAAAATAAGTATCCAGCGGATTCTGAATATATTTTAATTGGGTAGGTAAATTATCACTACCCAATTTGAGTGTTGTCCAATATCTCTCATAAGCGCCTAACTTATTTCCTCCTAATTCATTTGCCCAAATATCCCTTAATAAACCCGTTAAATTATCTAAGGTCTCAGCATGAGCAGTAGAACGGCCATAATAAACCAAAGATTGCAAGAAATCAGGAAGAATCTGTTGTTTTCTCCACTCATCAGGGTCTTTTCCCTGTTTCTTTAAATCCTTTTGTATCTTTTTGGCAATATCCACATAATAGTTCAATCCATTAAATTCCCACATCTTCATATTAAATACAGCAAAGTTAAAAGTAGTATATTCTGCTCCTCCTAAAAATTTATCCGGCATAAAAGGAGAGGTTTTGCCAAAAGTAAGATAATCCAACGCACCTTCTGCCATCTTTACTTTTAATATATCCCAGAAATCCATCTTTTTTGAATCTAAGCCTAACATCTGGGCATAATTATTAAGGTCTTCAGGCAAAGAGGTCAAGGAATGGTAAAGAGAATATAAAACATAAGAGCCCATCATCGTCATATAAGGGAAAAGTGCATGCATTGTTTCGTTATCTCTTAAAGAGTTGGTTAATTTGGTAAGGGCAAGGGAAATTCCTGCCTTAAGTAAACCTTCGATCGCGGTATTCACAATCATATTCATAAAAGGAGAGCCGGTATTTAACCAAGACAGAGTTTCATTCGGTTTGTATTTATCTAAGGGATTGGAGAAAATAAAATCACCGATAAAGCCACCTACGCCTTCCCCTAACATCCGGCTATATTCTGGTTTAGCAAAACCCATCTTTTTGCCTAAGTATTCTGCGGCCACTCCTAAACCCTGCATAAGAAAATACTTGGGTAATTGATAATTATTGGCTGTGATAGTATCTATCAAAGCATTTGCAGGGTCCCCTTTTAATCCTCCCATTAAAGTATTAAAGAATAAAGGTGTGGCGGTAGCACTAATCAAATTAGCCAAACTATTCCAATTTTTGCCTAAAGCAGAAGAAAGGGCGATTTTTAAACCACCCTGGGCAGCTCCCATCAAGGTACCGGTGGCAAAACCAGTAAGAAAAGGAGAAGAAACTGCTAATCTCTGCAAAGATTCAGGTGCGTATTTAAATAAAGTAAGTTTACCTGGATTAAAAACCTCTTCAAATCCGGTCTGGACAAGGGAATTTACAGTAGCGCCTTGCGGAGTGATGCTATCAAAAATCACCAGATTTTCCGGATAAATCACTTGATTATCCGCAGTAATATAACCCACTCCCATATCATCAAAAACTGGAATAGCGCCTTTAGGAATTAACGTGGTAGTTACTCCGGTTAGACCAGCAGGAAGATTTACAGAATTAAGAAATTCTCCGGAAGGAGAAACATAACCACTTATATCACCAAAATCACCATAAACAGGAGTATAAACATTTTGTACTACCGAATAGTTAGGTATTTGAGAAAAACTCGGAGGATTACTCACTGCCGCCATCCCCATACTCAAACCACTTCCTATAGCCATCCCAAAAAGCGCAGAGACTTCTGGACTCAAACCCAATTCTCTCTGTGCCAAGGTAGTAAGCGCTCCGCTGATTTCACTGATAAAACAACTCTTTCCAAAATCAAATATTAAAGTACCAAAATCCTTTCCTCCTATCAAGGCACCTATGGCGATAGAACCGATCATCTTACCCAAAGCCATTAAAGAATCAGTAATGGAAGGTTCTTCAAAAAGAGGCGAAAAATCTGCATATTTTCCTTTGTAAGAACGCGCACCTAAGACCTTTTTGGCTTCAGTCTCTGATAAAACAACCGTTTCTTTTAAAAATCCATTTCTAATCAAAGCGTATCCGGAAAATTCTTCTAAGAATTTATCTTTGGGTAAAAATTCCTCTTTGTGTTCCTCAATATAGTAAACTTTTTCTTCGCTGATGTGGGTAACTAAAATATAATGTTCGGATTTTAGATGGGCAATAAATGGGGCTAAATCAGGACGTAATTCATCGTTACTTAATAGCTTTACAGGATAAAGTTTGATTCCAAAAAATTCTGAGGCTTTGGATAATGCGTATAAAGAGTTCTTGATAACTTTAGGACTGCCTTCGGGCTTCACTACATCATTTAAGATATCGATGGTTAAAGCAAGTACCGCAATATCCTGCTCTAACGATTCAGGAACCCTCTTGCTTAAAGACCATCCCTGATAAATCAAAAAATCATATAATGCTTTTGAACCGCAGGGTTTCCCTTTAAGCCAGTTATAAATCTCTTCAATTCTTTCTTTAGTAAGATTTAAAGGCTGGTCTAATTTTATCGTTATTTGCGGAGAAAGTTTTATCAGATTTACAGGTTTTTGAGAAATCTCTTCTAAGATTTTTTTGACCGCTAAAGGAATATCGAGATTGGTGATATCTTTTATAAAGGAAGGGCTGTAAATGGAAGGCTTCTGCCAAAGGATCCGCCAATCATACTCAACTGCCTGGGCAATCTGCTCCGGTAAAAAAACCAGAACCACTAAAAATGCTACTACCTTCATCCAAGTTTTAAAAGAGGATTTGAATTCTTTTTCTTGTTTCTTTAATTGTGGTTCTGGCTCTTTGTTTTCGTCCATCTTACCTTAAAATTATAAAAAAATAAAATCTTCCCCTTTCCCCAAAAAGATTTTATTTTTATTTTTTCTTTTGGCTTCATAAATTCTTTTTTAAATTTCTTAATAAGTTTCTAAATAAAAAACCGAGTTGTCAAAACCGTTAGGTTTTCGGCAACCCGGCTATCCTTTTTCTTCGGACCCGTGGCTTTGCGTCCTCCGATTTCTCGGAGTTTGCCTTTTCGTAACCTTATTCCTAATTATCAATTACGCTTTAATTATAACATATAAATATAAGATTGTCAAGGGTAGCAGGATAACTTTTTAGAAAACGCTTTCTCAAAACCGTTTCTCAGCTCCAACAAAGACCGTTTCTTCACCCTAATAAAGACCGTTTCTCCACTAAACTTAATATATTCTCCAATTTATCCTATTTTTTAATTTAGAAACTTTAGGTTTTTTTAGTAAAATTATTTTTTAAGATAAAACAAGTAGATTAATTCACATGATTTCTTTCAGCAAAACAATTCAGATTGGACATTTTTGAATATAAAATAAAGATTTTTTTAATTTTTATTTATTTTTATTTTGAAATTTGACTAAGTAAATAGCAATTTATAAAACTTAAAATATTCATTTAAATTGGATATTTATTTTAAAACTGGCAAGATTAAATTATTATTCCAGACTGGACATTTTTATATTTATCTAGGAAGGGTAAATAAATTTTCTTGCATAAATCTTAATAATATTGGTCCTCCAATAATAATCCCAATAACTGGTAGAATACAAAAAACCAAGGGAATAAGAATTTTTATAGGTGCTTTTAAGGCTTGCCTTTCTGCTTGCCTATAACGCAACATCCGGGTATCTTCCGAAAGAATAGTAAAAGCCTCGCTTACAGAAGTTCCCATCCGTTCTGCCTGAACTAAAGTCTGGACAAAAAAACTAACCTCATAGATATTTAATTTTTTCGCCATATCTTTTAGGGCTTGGGCACGAGATTTCCCCCATTTTATCTCCTCTAAAACAAAAGTCAATTCTTCCAACAAAGGATTAGGATAAAGATTCTTTTCAACTAACCAGTTAATCGCACCGGTAAAATCTAATCCCGCTTCTATGCACAAGCCTAAAAGGTCTACTGTTTCAGGCAAGATTTTAGCAATTTTATTTTTTCTTTCAATTATTCTTTTCTTAAGCCATATTTGGGGCAACATAAACCCTAAAACTGCTGCCACCATAAAAATAAGGGGATCCAACTTACTAAAAATAAAATATGTTGCTATACTAAATCCCACCATACAGATAACTCTTATAAGAAAAAATTCCTCTACCGTCATATTCACACGAGCGGTATGTAAATCATTAGCTATTTTCTCTCCAAAACCCCTACCCTTTAGTAATGGTGATAAAGCAGATAGAAGAAAACTGATTTTTTTTCTCTTTAACAATTTAATCTCATCAGGGCTAAGAGGAATATGAGGTCGGGGAGAAGTAGGGAATAACCCTATAAATATAAGGCCAAAAATCAATATAATTAAAAAATAAATTATCCAAATCATATTTTTAAAATACTAAATTTCTGAATAAGCACTATACCTATTATCTGCAAAATAATCGCTAATGCTAAAAGTAATCTTCCCTGCTGAGAGGCAAACATAATATCAAAGTGATGCTTATCAAAAGAAATAACAATCGCGATAAAAACAAAAGGCAAAACAGTCATAATCATCCCCTGCATTCTTCCCTGAAGCGTAAGATTACGGATGTTCTCTTTCAATTTGGTATTATCACGAATATTGGTAATCAATCTACTTAAAACCTTAGTAAGGTCTCCTCCGGTCTCCCGCGCAACCAGAATAGCGGTAATTGCCATACTTAAATCACTTATTCTCAATCTCTCATGCATCCTTCTCAAACTCTCCTCTAATGATAAACCCATCTTATTTTCTCTTAAAACCAAACCAAATTCCTGAGAAATCGGAGGAGGCATCTCTTCTACCAAAACTTCAATTGCCTGAATAAAAGAAAGTCCTCCCTTAAGACAAGAGGAAACAATCATAAGCGCATTAATCAATTGTGAGTTAATTTTTTCTTTACGGACCCTTTCCATATACTTAAGCACAACGGTAGGTAAACTCAAACCTAAAAGTCCTGCTATCACTGTAATTATTGTCTGTTTAAATAAAACAAAGGAAAGCACCATAAAAATTAAAGGGCTTAAGGTATGGTAAATAAAAAGTTTTCTCCTTTCCACCCGCATAAACATCTCATCTAATTTGCGTTCTGCTTCTGAGACTTTTTTGGAATGAAAATGATAAAATCTTTCTAAAAGAGAAGGGATAGATTGATAGGCAATCAAAAAAACACCTGCTATTGCAAAAATAAATATCAAAAACTCCAGAAATAAAATCATATTCTAATTAAGGCTGGTACTGTCTGCCAAAACCAAATACATCTGCTGATGATTTCATTCTACCACAAATTGCCTGTTTAAGATAGTGAAAACTTAACACCAGTACCGCTACTATCATTACTAATAAAAAAGCATATTCTAAAACACTAAAAGCCCTTTTTTTTCTATTTTTTTCTGCCATCTTATTAAGGTCCTATGTCCCCTTTTTTCAAGAAAACGTTCTTTATCTTTACCACACCTTTGTCTGCTAATCCTACATAACGCGCCTTAGAAACCCTGACAATTTCTCCTCCCAAAGGATTCCATATCCCTAACATCCCTCGATGCCCTATGGGTGCCTGTGGATCCCAGCGTTTAATCCTTACCTTAATTACCTGATCATAATTTTCCAACTCAATACATTCTTTACCACTAAACCAGTTACCATAACTTCTATGCACCAATTCAGGTAGATTAAAAGGTCTTATCCAAACTTCTACCGTATGACACCTGTCAGTACTATTACCGCAACGGGTATCATTCCACATATAAAAAACCGGATTGGTTCCGGTGATACCGCATTCAAAAGTAGGAATCTGCGCTTCTACTTCCGCCATCAGGTCTTTTATCTTATAATAAAAATCTTTACATGCTTGCCTAAATTCCTCTATTTTCCCAATGAAATTCTCAATTCTATTTTTAAATTCTTGAAATTCATCATCAAAATTGCCATCTATAGTACCAAAACCAAAACCCATACAATTGCCATCTCTACAAGGCGGATTGATTATACAAGAACAACCCATATTTTCCACACAGGGGATATAGGTGCCGGTCATAGGATCATAATATTCTCCACCATAGATACATTCGGGAAGTTTTAAACGTATTCTTTCTACTTCTGCCTGCCAGCCTCTTAATCCCAATCTTGGCGGATAACTACTATTATCTCCATTAATGGTGCGCTCAAAAGCATGATAATAATCATTCAAGACTCCACCTGTAGGAGATGAAGCTGGCTGTATCTCATCAGGGTCATCAGGATCAGGTTGTGCATCTTCGGCTATCTCCGTCTGATCATCGGAGGATAGCCCAATATTTGCTTTATCTTCCTGATAAAACCAACCCACCCATAACCGCCAACCATATATCAATTCCCGCATTTTTGCCTGGCGCAGACGCTTCATAAAAAAATTAAAATCTTTCAATTCATCAATTAAATAATCTAATTCATCATATCCGGAAGGAGGATTTGAAGGTTGACAATTCATTCCACAACGCAATCCATACCAATTTTTTTTCCAAGCATTTAATACATCCTTGCTTGGTCCGGGTTCCCAGAAACGCACATCATAACCAAATCCCTCCAAAGTACGCAGAAACGCGGTTCCCGTACCATCAAAACCTTCTACTTCTTGACGGCCAAAATATGGATGGGCAGGTTTTTTTTGCTTTTTTATTAATTTTACAAACTGACGGGTCTCTTTTAGAAATTTTTTTACTGGAGAAACACTAGGACCATAACCCCTACCCAGAAATTTTTTTATCTCCTCTCTTGCTGCTGATAAATCGGGTTTTTCAAAATTAATAAACCATTTTACCCGCTTATCCCAGCAGACCTGAAAATTCGGAACTAATTCCGTAGTATCGCCGTCACCATCAGAATCAGTTTCATCAGGAACTTTATTAGGGTCATCTACAATATTCGTCAATGCTTGGAAAAATGTTGACTCCCGCATACGACGTTGGGGTTTTAGTTTACTCATCGCCTTAACAATAGCATCCATTGCCTCTTTAGTCATCTGGTCTTTTACCATAGACGAATAGAGCCGAGAAGCAATATTAAGAGTAACGGAGATAGCTGCTCCCAATGCTCCAGCAGTAGGAGTAGTAAGTATAACCGGCCCTAAGCCAAAATGTGCTCCCGGCAGTAGTACAACCCCTACATCCTCTACCGCAGTTACTGGATTACCACTCAAACCTAATAAATTTCCCAACCCTGCTCCCCCGTAAAGCGAACCTCCTATACTAGAACCTATAGCAGCACCAATCATCATCCCTTGGATTGCTCCCTGTAAAACCCCTGTTCCGGCAATCGCTCCTCCGATTGCTCCGCCCATCATTCCTGCGGTTGCGCCTACTATAGTAGTCACCGCCATTCCTGCGTAAGGTCCTGAGATACCCAAAAGTCCGACAATACCTCCTATCGCTCCAGGAATAACTACTACCGCAACTACTGCAACTAACGCAAATACAATTGCCAAAACCGAACTGGCTAAGCCGGTTTTTACACAACAGGCTTTAGAATCTCCACAGGATTCCTCCAAGGATTTAGAAAGTTGGTAGGACTGGGTGGCAAGTTGGGAAGCCAAGTATAAACTGGCAGCATCAGCAGCATTATCAATCACAGTGGTCTGGACAGAAAGATTACCAATATTCGCCACTATCAAAGCAAAAACAAGGATGATAGTAATTATCACAATAAGTAACGTGGCGGTCTGAGAAAGAATGCTTTTATTATTTTTAAGATTATTCAAAGAACTTAAGTTTCTGATATCTCTCAGTATCATTTTCTTCTACCTCCATACCTAAGGTTCGAGGAGTACCTGCCTGTTTACGGGTAGCCTCATAGTCCTCCTGCCTTACTACCATCCTGCCTATTGCCCAAGTGGCTAACTTTGCAGATGCAACTAAAAAAAGAACAATACAGACAAAAATAAAAGCGATTTCCAAAGCAACCTGTCCGTTATTTTTCCTATTGCCAGTTAATCTCTGCCAAATTGCGTTTCCCATTTTTAGAAATCAAAGTAAATAAAATTACTCTTCCTGAACGTACATCTGCTGCTACTATAGTTTTATTCTTATCCGGTTGACGCTCATGGATACGCCAGTTAAAGAAATTTTCTATTCTTCCTCCCGAAGCTCTAAAGGCATAGGCAAAATTATACAAGAAAGCATTCCGATAGTCACTGCGTTCCTTTTCTGAAAGGATGGAAGAATAGGTTTTCCCTACATCTACCCCCACCGCTTTAAGATTTTCCCAGTCGATGTATCTTTCTACATTCTTTTCCCCTTTACATAGACCATTAAAAATCTTACGGGCAACCTGCACATCATCGCCGGTAATTTCTCCACCACTACAACCCATAAATCCTAAAACTAAAATTAATCCCACAAAAAATAATACTTTCCTCATAAACCACTCCTTTTTAACGACAAACCCCATCCGAACAATCCCAAGTAGAATATTCCGTCACTACATTCTCATCAGGGATAAACTCTAAATTATCAACGGTTGCAGGTAATGCCTCTCCGGTTGCCTGGTCTAAATGCCTTAAAATCACAAAATGCCGGCGCGTAATATCTGTCCAGTTAATTATATCAGCAGTAGAAATCGCTGAGCCATGTTGTCTGCGTGTAAACTCATTATCCATAATCAACTGTTTCTGATAATCCGAACTTAACCCTAAAGATTTTGCTCCCCTAGATACAAAACCAAAAATGCTATCCAACCTGGGGAAAATATAACTGTAACTATATTTACTGCCTTCAGGATTCGCTATCTGCACATAATCCTGACAGTACCAAGGAATATTTATCTGCTTGCTACAAACACTCGGACATTTGGTATCATCACCTTCAATTTTATCCTGTCGGCATTCATTTATACAGAACTGCTCATCCACGATCAGCCGGCACTGTCTATAACAGCCATTATAATTGATAATCTCTCCTTCGCAGGAATCAATAATAGTAATATTTACCGGATTATTATTTTCTTCCTCCTCTTCTTCAGGATCACTATCTCCATCTACCTCATCTTCATCATCGGTTCCTTCAGTATATTCATCTAAAATCTTATCAGGCTTATCGTCTTCTCCCTCCTCGCATTTCTTACCTCCCGCGATGTTGGTCTGTCCATAAATCTCATAATATTTTTTTAGACTTGAGCAGGTAGTACTTTCTCTACGGAAACCTGCGGTTTTAAAGGTATATGTACGAGAACCTAAACTTCCTTTTATCTCAAAGGTAATTTGCGGTAGTTCTTCAGGATGACCAAAATCTGCGGTCTCATGGAGTCTACGCCCCCGCACAACGTTAGCAGAAGAGATAAAAGAAGAAACTGTTCCTAAGCCCCAAGGATTGGCAGGATTAGGAATATGTCGGTCTTCAAGAAATATATAATTACCATAGCCTCCCAACTCTCTATTCTTTGTTTTCTCTAATGCCTTACGAAAAGAATGCATATGAGCCCTCTGCTGAAAACTATACCTTAAACCATAACTTAAGATCACCCCTAAAAGCATCAAGATTATTGAACCAAAGATAGCCAGTTCTACCAGCGCTTGGGCTTTTTTTTTCATTTTTTTACCAACCGTAAACATGCTCATATCCAGACTGAGTTTGCGTTTCATTGGAATAACTTATAGAAGTAGTACGCGTTGTTCCATTTGTTTCTTCGGTAGTAGTATTAATAATAGTATTAGTTTGCATTCTCATATTAATCATAGAGTCAGTATTTTCAAATGAATATTGCTCTCCAATATTGTCTGCTACCGCTCTCATCCTTCCTTGCAATGCTCTTTTAAAATACCCTTGCATTGCCAAAAGCGCAGCTATAATTACGAAAATCACAATTGCTACTTCTATACTTATCTGAGCTTTCTCTTTGCTCATCATTACGGCTCTCCTGGCGGTTCGGTCCCAAAATCCATATCTTCAGAGATAGTGATTGCGTTATTTGTTGTGGTAATATTAAATTCTTTTCTATATCCTCGACCTGTTTTCCGTTGCACAATCCTCTGTTCACTCTCCGAGGTTGATTCATAAACTGACCTTGCTTCTTTTGTAGAACGCGTATTATGCTCTTGAGGGCCTAATACATAATCAGTTGTTCTTTTTACTGTCGCCTGGATACCTCTTTTCATATACACCTGCATCATCAAAAAGGCTAAACTCACTATTCCTAATATAACCCCATACTCTAAGATACTCTGCCCCCAATTATTTTTTTTAATTTTATTTTGCATCAGAATAATACTCCGCTTTTCAAAATAACCTATTTAATAAAGGGTACCCTTTACTGAGGATAATACTCTTCATCAAGGGAACCTACTCTTTCCTCACCGTATTTTCTCTGATATTGCCCCTGTCCCTGTAACTCACTCTTGGTAACCCCTTTTCCTTCTATACCCGTGGTTTCACGCGTCTCAGAATAACTTTCCGTAGTATAATCCCATTCTGTAGTCTGAGGAGAAAATTGGTCCCCAATTTGCTCTGATGCCTGTCTTCCTTTACCCTGCACCGCCCTTTTGAAAAAATTACTAAGTGCTAAAAGTGCAGCAATCACTACAAAAATAACAATCGCGTATTCCAAGGTACTTTGTGCTCTCCTTTTCTTTATATAACCCATCTATCCACACCTCCTTAAGTTATTGATATTAAATTAATCTGCCTCCTCAGTCCCTTTAATTTTTTGATAACCTCCTGCACTACGTCTAGTCTCTTCCTCACCTTCACCTATTGTACGTGTAACTTCTCCACCTCTACTATAACTTTCTCTCTGTTTACTCTTAGAAGTAATATCGTATTGCGACTCAAGATAATAAGGTTCATATTGTGTAACTTCCCCTAATTCCGGAGTAGAGGTGGCTAACTGGTCTGTGGCTCCTTTTAACCTTGCCTGAAGTCCTCTGGCTACATATGTACGCATCGCAATTAAAGCAGCTACTACTAAAGCCAACAAAATCGCATACTCTGCCATTGTTTGTGCCTTCTTGTTTTTAAATACCATCTTTTTCCCTCCTTTCTTTTGAAAAAGGTTAAGGTGCAGATGTTCCACCTCCCCCTGAACCTGCTCCTGGTAAGCGAGTGGTTGAACTCTCAATAGAATCTCCTGCTCTCCTCATCGCGTTTTCTACAGCTCTGTTAATCACGTTTCTTCCAATCAAAATTACCGCCACTATAATTGCAGTAAGTACAATTACGTATTCCAAAACACTCTGTCCTTTTTTCCCCATTCCTTCTCACCTCCTTTTATCTGGTTGGTTCTGCATTTACCCTTTCCTCAATCATCTTAAGATTTGACTGAACCGCCCGTTGTACATAAACATTCATCGCCATTAACGCTGCGACTATAACGGAAATAATTAAAGCATACTCTAATACACTCTGCGCTTTTTTCATTTTATTTGTTGGTATCCCTAACTGTCCCCCAGTCAAAACCTTTTTTAAAGTGTGCATGACCTTGAATTCTTGTAGTTGCCTCATAAGATAAACCCCTGGCTATCTGATCGCGCATCCGAGGCAAAAATTGTAAACCGGTGATTGCGATTAAGGTTAATAAAGCAAAAAGAATAAAATATTCAAAACTTACCTGCGCAGATTTAAAATTAATTTTTAAATTCTTTTTTAAATTCATTATTTTATCCATAAATAAAAAAGCCGTTTTACCTCTCGGCAGGCGGTAACCCGGCTACTTTTACTCGCTTCTGACCCTTAAGCGAACTACCAAATTTTTTCGGCGAGCTAAAAGTTTCCGTGGCTTTCTGCATTCCTTGTTTTCCTCCTTAAACAGGAATGCTTTTCGCTTGCCGATTGCAATTCAAATATAACATAAAAAATATATCACGTCAAGGATAAAACCCCTAAATTCTGAAAACGCTTTCTCTTATATTAAAAACCACAGTCTTTTATTATCAGAAAATCCAAAGGCAATTTCGTTAATCCGTTGGCAGGCGAGTTTTAACTCCTTTAAGAAGGGATAATCCGGCTCAGGTTTAAAGGTAAGATAAAAAAACTCCTTTTCTTTTTTCAATCTTGCTTTTAATTCATAAAACCTTTGCTTAGTTATCGCAAAATCTAACTTCCGATATTCTAACGGTAAAAAATACCAGCGGAAATATATATCTAAAAGGTAAAGATATTCCTGAAGTAATTGGGCTAAAGTAGGATTTTTTTGAAAACAAAGAATAAAATTATCTTTTGGCATAAGTTTATGAGTTTCAATATGATAAGTAAATAATTCTATTCTCTTACTAAAATCTTCAAACCCTTCTTTTAAATTAGGCCATTTTTCAAGATAAAGTCTGCTAATTTCTTCAGGAGAAGCTTTCTCTTGGGGAAGATTAGTTCCAATAATCAGAAAAAAGTTAGACTCCTGGGATAATTTCAAAATTATTCCTCTAAATGTAACTATTTTATTTGTAGTAGGTTGTGTTAAAATAATCTTAGATTCTGTAATTAAAAAATCCTTTTTTAAAGCTTTAAAATAAAAAGGCTTAAATTCAGTTAATATATTTATTTTTCTTAAACTTGGATATTGCCATGGCCAAAGGCCAAAAATAACAAAGGGGTTAAAAGGTCTCTCTAAAGGGAAAACTTCTTTTTCTCTTAAATCTCCTCCCAAAAAACTAATTTTTACAATCTTATTATGTAAATAAGGAAGTCTTAATAGAAAATCAAACCATTCTTTAGGGATGGTTTCATATCCCGGAGAAGTAAAAAAGATAAACGGAGAATCTTCTTTAATTATTTTTTCTATATAATCCTTTGTTTTACAATAACTTAGGCAAAAATCTAAAGGTATATTATTAACACTTGACCAGAGGCAATGAAATTGAGCATCTATATAAAATATCTTTTCATCAAAAAAAGTTAATTTTACCGCTAAGATTTCCTGTAAAATTTGTAAAAATCTTTCTTTTTGCTGGGTATCTTTTATAGTAATATTTTGTAAATCATTAAGATAGGATAAAAATTTCTTTTCATTAAATCCTTCCTTTATTATCCTTTGCCAACGAAAGTCTTTTATTCTTAAAGGATTAAATAAATATAAATAAATATATGCTTCTAAAACCGGCAAAGGAAGATTCGTAACTTCATTAATATATTTTAAACCCGAGAATAAAGAATCAACCATTTTTAAAAAAAATATTCCTAAACCTTCTAATTCAATTACTCTTTTTGGCTTAGGGGTTCTTCCTCTTTTACTACTTAAACCTGCAGATTTTATAATAGAATTTATATGAGATTTGGAAAGAGTAATTTTAAATTTTTTTTCGATTAAAGAAACAAACTTACGACAGCTTAACGAAGGATTTAATTCCTTTTGTTTTAAAATAAATTCTTTTATTTCTGGTTTTAATTTATATATTAATCCCATCTTTATTCAGATTGGACATTTTTAAATTCAAATAAATTTTAGCATATCCCTTTCCTCTTGTCAACTTAAAAATAAGACCGTTTCTCTGACCTAATAAAGACCGTTTCTCAGCTCCAATAAAGACCGTTTCTTATCTATCTCTTTTTTAGAAAAATAAATTAAAATGATTTTCTTAGAATGGACATTTTTAAATATAATTTATAACTTATTTCTCGGAAAATAATCAAGATTTTCTTTTTTGTTTTTAAAGAAACGGTCTTTATTCAGGTGAAGAAACGGTCCTAAAAATTTGTGAGATTTTTAATTTTTTTTCGTCTATTTTATAAGGGAGGTGATGAATTATGGGAAAGGTAAAAAGAATACTATTAGATAATTCTATTTACCATATTACGGTAAGAGGCAACCAAAAACAAACTACTTTTATAAATGCAGATGATTTTACTAAGTATGAAGAAATATTAAAGTATTATAAAAAGAAGTACAAATTCAATTTATATGGGTATTGCTTAATGCCGAATCATGTGCATCTTATTTTAGAAATAACAGAAGCTAGAAGGTTAGCAAAAATTATGCAAGGATTAAATCTCACTTATACACTCTATTTTAACAAAAAATACCAAAAAGTAGGTCATCTCTGGCAAGGAAGATATAAAAGTAAAATAATTCAAAAGGATAAATATTTAATAAACTGTATAGAATATATAGAATTAAATCCTTTAAGAAATAATCTTGTTAGTACCCCTTTTGAATATCCCTGGAGTAGCTGGAAGGAAAGATTGGGTTATAAGAAAAAGATATTATTGGATGAACTTCCTATTATATGAAGTATATTGAGTTATATTTAAGTAGAGAAACGGTCTCTGTTTAGGAAAAGAAACGATCTCTATTCAGATAGAGAAACGGTCCTAAGAAAATCGTTGGGTTGGGTAAGAGTGGCTTGGATAGTACCGCAGGGTAATTCAATAGCTAGATTTGCTTTGAAATAAACAGGGGTAAAACGAAAAGGCTTAAGACAGATTATAGTTTTGATGACCCGATTATTCTTATCCAAAAAAACTACATCTATAGGAAATTTCATAAAAAAAGTATGGATAGAATTGCAGGGCTTTAAGATAAGTGCTTCCCCTTTCAAAAATTTTTTTCTTCCGAGAAGCCCTTTTATTCTCATCAAAAAAGTCTCTACCAAAACTGCTTTTTCTGCTACCAAAGTATTCTTAGTTTCATTGATAATTTTTATGGGCATTTGTGGTCTTAAGAACTTCTTTTTGGTAGGTCTTAAATTTTCCTTAAGTTACTGCAGGTTTAAAAATGTCCTCAGAAAGATAAATTCCCCGTGTTTTTATGTCTTGGAAGAAAGTAGGAATATAGCCCGTAGCGGTAAAATAACCTAAAACATTGCCTTGACTGTCTACACCTGTCTGTTTAAAAACAAAAATATCCTTAAGATTAATATGGATTTCATCAAGCATCCCTGCTACTTCCGTAATCTGAACTACTTTTCTTGAACCATCAGAAAGTCTTGCAGTATGCACAATTATATCAATAGCAGAAGAGATCATCTCTCTGATTGCCCTTATGGGAAGTTCTATACCTGACATCAAAATTAAAGAATCCAACCTTACCAAAACATCGTGGGTAGAGTTGGCATGCAATGTAGTCATCGAACCATCGTGACCAGTATTCATTGCTTGAAGCATATCCAAAGTTTCTTGGCCACGGCATTCACCAATAATAATACGGTCAGGTCGCATCCTTAAACTATTGCGGAAAAGGTCTCTTATAGTAATTGCGCCTTTACCTTCGATATTGGGAGGTCGAGATTCCAATCTTATCCAGTGGGTCTGATGAAGTCTAAGTTCAGCAGCGTCTTCAATAGTAATAATCCTTTCATTATCAGGGATAAACTCAGAAAGTACATTTAATACCGTAGTTTTACCTGAACCTGTCCCCCCGGAAACAATCATATTTTTTCTGGATAGAACGCAGGCTTTAAGAAAATCCGCCATCGGCTTATTTAAAGTATTAATACTGATGAGTTCTTCAATTTTAAATTTATCTCTGCGGAATTTACGGATAGTTAATGTCGGTCCAGTTAAAGACAAAGGGGGGATAATGGCGTTAACCCGCGAACCATCTGGAAGACGCGCATCTACCATGGGAACTGACTCATCGATATGTCTGCCAATAGGCGCAATAATGCGCTCAATAACTGTTCTTACCTGCTCATTAGAAGTGAATTTCTTATTGGTAAGTTCAATTTTCCCTTTACGTTCAATGTATATCTCATCTTTATTGTTTACCATAATATCTGTAATCTCTGGATCTGCCAAAAATTCCTCCAAAGGACCCAATCCTAATGCCTCATCCACGATTTCTTTAATTAATCTTTTACGGGCCTCTTCCGAAGTGATAAATCCTCCCATCTCCTCAACCAGCAAATTCCCAATCATCTGAGAAGCCTTTTCCTTTAAATCTTTGGTTTTTTGAGGATCACTAAACACCTGGAGATCTAATCTTTTTAAATTAAGTTCCTCAATAAGGCGATTGTGTATCTTACGCTTTACAGTAATAATAAGATCATCGCTTTTATCGGCAGTTGATTCTACTTTTGACTCTCCTTCAACCATCTGACGAGTCAACCAAAACTCAGCGGGTTTTTCTAAAATCATTTCATTTTTTATCTTTAATTTCTCAATTTCAAATTGAGAAATAAATAAGTCTTCACGAGAAACTAATTTATCTGCGATGTCCTGTATCTTCATAGATAACCGACAACGTGGATTCTCTAAAACCAAAGGGATCCCTTGGTTCACAGAAAAATTTACAGCACGTCCTTCCGAAGGCAAAAGGGCGATAATCTCTATTGGCAAACTAACCATCACCTCCTGACGGCTAATCGAAGAAGGGCTTTCTGACCGGTTAAGGACTATCTTAAACATCTTTAAAGGGAAAGACATCTCTTGCAACGTCTCTATAACCCAACGCGTCTGGTATATTGAAAGTATATCTGGGGTAACTATTAATAAAATGAGATTAGAATAATTAAAGATAGTCATCAATATCTCATTAAAATTAGCTCCTCCATCTACCAGCACAAAATCAAAACTCTGCAGTAAATTAATAAAAATTTCTTTTATTATACTATGCTCTAGCCGAGCGATTTGTTGGGGTTTTAAAACTGCAGAAATAAACTTTATACCTCCCGGTCCATCGATTAAAAAATCATCTATTTTTGTATTGGGGTTCTCTTTAAACTGTGCAACTAAATCAACCAAAGAAACCTTTGGTTTTAAACCTAAAATATGCGCCATATCTCCAATAGCATTTATATCTAAATCAACTACACATACCCGTCTATTCTGATACCAAGAAATAGCCACCCCTAAGTTGGCAGTAATAAAGGTTTTACCTACTCCACCTTTGGTACTAAAAAGGGTAATTACTCTTTTTTCGTTGGGCATATCAGTTATTTTACAATTATTTAACCCTGATGATATGCAACGGGAACCTCAATACGCAATTCTTTTACTTTAAGTTCCTTAGGAAAAGGGGGAAAGGGACTTGCTTTTTTTATAGCTGATTTTGCTGATTCATCTAAAAGATTATATCCTGAAGATTGGATTACATCTATATTTTTAACTTTTCCATCTTGAGCGATAATTACCTCTAATTTAACTGTCCCATACCAATCTGTTCCTTTTGCTTCCGGAGGATAACCTATATATTTAGAGATTTTATTCTGGATTGCCTGAATATAATTTTTAAGTTCTGCAGGCAAAAGTAATGCATTATCTAAAGGTTTAATCTCTACTGCAGGTTTTTTTTCTTCTTTTTTTTCTTCTAAAGAAAGTTCTTTTCCTTTAATAATCGTAGGGGTAATAGTAATAAAGAGTTCTGTATCCTGACTAGGTGTACTCTCAGGAACCTCTTTATGCCTGAAGAAAATACCTAAAACCGGAACATCTGCCAACCAAGGAAACTTTTTTAAGGTAACATCGGATTTTTGTTTAATCAATCCGCCAATAGCAACAGTCTGACCATCATCTAAATAAAGCTCAGTTGAAGCATTACGTTTAGTTAAAGGATAAGCACGCGCATAAGCAGTAGACTCCACCTCTCCTATTTCACTGACTTCCGTATTTAAAGAAAGTTGAATTTTATCATCCTCTGTAACTACAGGCCTAATCTTTAGCTTAATACCGTATTCTTTATATTCAACTTCACCCGTAACTGTGCCCTCTGATACAGTAGAAGTAAAGATCGGAACCTCTCCCCCTACTAAAAGCTCTGCTTCTTTACCGCTTAAACAGACCAGACGCGGACGAGATAAAACATTTAACTTACGTTGCTTTTCTAATAAATCTATTGTCCAGGCAAAGTTTGTACGACTAAAATATTCTACCCGAAATAGATTTGACCATTTGGAAGGAGAAGCGGTTGTGGGATATCTTTCTTCGGTAATCGTTAAATTTACAGGCCAACTAAAACCTAACTTCTCAGAAGCCTCTTTGGTTAGCTCTAAAACCTGCACATCTATCTCCACAAGTTTTTCTTCTTTTACCTTAATTAAGTCAATTATTTTATCCTTAAGCGGTCCTAAAGCAGAAATCAGGCGGTCTTTGTCTTCAAATGTTCTTACCTCACCCAGAAGCATAATCTTCCCTTCTGTTTCCACAGGTTTGGCATAAACTTTTTTAAGATTGAGTTCTTTAATGAAACCTTCTATTCTTTCTTGATAGGGGGCTAAATTCTCTGCAAAAACATGCACACGAAAAGCATGTTCTCCCCACTTATCCCAAAAGATAAGATTGGTAGTCCCTGCTGTTTTTGCCATAAGTTCAATTTCCTTCTCGCTTACTGAGCCTACATCTACTATCTCTGGTTTACCTATAGCAATACGATTTGGAGCATCCACAGGGATATGCTTAATTTCACCTGCATATATAGTTATCTCTTCTTCTATTATTGGCTCTTCTGCATAAGTAAAATTAAAAATAATAATTACCGTAATACAAAAAATAATAAATAATGAGGTTATTCTTTTCATATCTTTTCTATTGGGATAAAGTAATCGCTTCTTTTTTCAACCCACGATATATCTCTATTTTCCTTCCAGTTTCTTTTTTCTCTGACACCACCTCTTTACCTTCTCCCGATGCCTGTTGAGGATATAATTTAGGAACTAAATACTGAAAAAGTGTCTCCCAATTCGCAGGAACAATCTGTTCAGTACGAGAATCTGCCGGTGAACGCAAAATTAGACGGATCTTCCCCTGTTCCTGAACAAAAGCCAAAAAATTTGCCTCCTGAGGAGAAAGTGCTAAAGTAATCAGAGGGGATAACTTTGCCGCCTCTTTTTTTGCCTCCTCCGATTCTTCATAACGTTCTGCTCTGCCTTGACCTAATTGTTGACCTACTGCTAAAACCAAAACATTTTGAAAAAGAGGAATTACTGCGACTGAAGCAGGCTGTTTTTTATCCGCGGAAGGAATAGGTATAAGACTAATCACATCCACATAATCACCTGGTCTTACCATCCCAGCTAAAGAAGAGATGTTATCTACAGAAATAGTTATCGCCCTTTTACCTACGGGAGTAACCATCGCTAAAGAAGAACCCATTGCGCTCTTTTCTCCCATATCTGATTTCTGATAAGGAGACAACAATTTGGTTAAAGTAATCTGTTCTCCTTTAACAATAGGAACAGCGGTAATCATACCTATTACTCTCTCAAGAGATCCTACTGCACGCGGCTGAAGATAATCACGCGGAATAACCTTAGTCTCCAGATGACTTTCTTGAAGCGTCGTACCTTTAGGAATATCTACTTTAGCAATCACTACCTCTGCTTGCCTTTTCTGCTGAGCAATTAACTCCGCTTTTGCCTTTTCTTGTGCAATCCGGGTTTGTTGATCAAGATATGCCTTAATTAGAAAAAGAGTAACTATTACTAATCCTATGGCTAAAATAAGAGCTACCTTTTTAGTCATATTTTATTATTTTATCTCCGCTTCGTATATTTCAATTCTTGCATTACGAGAAAGATTACTTACCAACTCTTCAATCTTCTGCTGTTGTTTCAGAAAAGTTAAAACCCTTTTTATGTCATCCCACATCTCCGAAAGTGAACGTTGCTTACCTCCACGTTTTGCTTCTAATTTTATAATATAGTAACCATCGGGGCCTTTGAAAATATTACTTACCTTACCCACATCCAAGGCATCAGAAAAAGCCACCTCATCAAATTGAGCAAATTTTTTTCCTTTGGTAATAAATCCTAAATCTCCTCCCTCTTTGGCAGAAGGGGAACGTGAATATTGTCTGGCTAAAGTAGCAAAATCCTGCCCCTGTAAAAGTTGAATTAATATATCCCTTGCTTCTGCTTCAGTAGGAACTACTATCTCCCGGATATTACGCTCTTCGGGTTCTTTAAGTTGCTCTTTGTAGAGATTATAATAATTTTCAATCTCCTGAGAACTAACTTCAATCTTTTCTGTCTCTTCTTTTATCAACTGCATTACCAAAAGATCCTGCTTAGTTTTCTCCAATGCCCTCAACACATCCCTATGGCTATCCAAACCTCTATCCAAAGCCTCCTGATATAAAAGTAATTTGCGGATAAGTTCGTTCTTTAAATAATCAATTTTTTTGTCCCGGGTATCAATCTTTAGTTCGGGCCGAGTTTCCGAAACAAGGGTGTTATATCTCTCAATCTCCTGATTTAAATCTTCTAAAGTAATTACTAAATTGTTTACCTTGGCTATCACCGTGCCTTCCACAGGCAGTTGTAATTTTGTCTCTTTTTTAGGAGTACTCTTTTTTGTTTGGGAGGGGATAAATTTTTCACATCCCATAATTGAAGATAAAAAAACACTTATAAAAATTATTTTAATCAAAAGCATAAATTAATCCTCCTTTTTTTTCATCTCTATCACAAAATCCGTGACAATTGCTACAGTATAAAAAAATATAAAAGAAAGAATGTAGGCTAAAATTATAACTATTCCTATCCAACGAGGATATTCAACAATAACTGCACCTACAAGGACTGAAATTCCCGCAATTATACCTATAAATAAAAAAATCCAAGCAGCTATTTTTAAAATTACGCTTGATACTTTTAAAAATTTTAATTTTTTATTCATTTTATCTTTTTATATTTTTAACACAAAAATAAAAAAAAGCAAGAATTTTTTTATAAATTTATAAATTGATATGTAAAATATCTTTCGCGCTTTTATATTGCCAAATGAACAAAAAAAGGCGTATCCTCTTAGGTGGTTAAGCAACCTAATAAATATTCCTTTCAGTGTAACCGCAATAATAATTTCAATTGCTTTATTTTGTTTTTTAATATAAAATATTTAAAAATGATTGTTGGGATTGGGATAAGTAAACAAATCGATATATCATCTGCTTTACAGGAAGCGTTCTGGCAGGCAAAAATACAATTAAAAGATAAAGAACCAACTCTATGTTTTCTTTTTAGTTCTCCGGAATTTGCCGGATTATCTATCCTTAAAAATATCCACATATATTTACCCCACATTCCTATTGTGGGGGTAAGCACTTTTGGTATTATTTTTGATTCGCATATATATCGCCATAGTCTGGCGGTATGTCTTATACATTCAGAAAATTTAAAAATATCTGTAGCAAAAGTAAATGATATAAGAAAAAAAGATGCCTTTATGGCAGGTCGTGAATTAGGGATAAATCTCCTTAAAGATTTTAAAGGAGAAAAAAGAAATTTTGCGATGGTATTCTCTGATGGACTTTTAGAAGAAGGCACAAAATTACTCCTGGGATTACAGGAAATTTTAGGAGCAAGTTTTCCTCTGTTAGGTGGTTCTGCTTCTGATAATCTTAAATTCAAACAGACTTATCTATACTTCAATGAGGAGTTACTTACGGATGCAGTAGTAGGGATACTTTTTGGAGGCAAAATTGTTTTTAATCTTTCCTCACGTCATGGTTGGAAACCCTTAGGTAAATCCCGCACGGTTACAAAAAGTAAAGGTAATATTGCCCAAGAAATCGATGGTCAGCCTGCGGTTAATCTTTATAAGGATTACTTTGGTAAAGATACTTTGCTTTTAAAAAAAGACCTTAAATATATATCCACACTTTATCCTCTGGGGATTTATTTAGAAGGAGAGGAAGAATACCTTTTGAGAAATATCCTCTCTATAGAGGATGACGGATCTCTTATCTGCCAAGGAGATATCCCCGAAGGAAGTGCAGTGAGGCTGATGATTGGAACCAAAGATTCCTGCATTTCTGCTACTCAGCAGGCAGCAGAAGAATTAACAACAGAAAGTATTATTTCTCCTGCAATAACAAAAAAAATAAATATCGTCTTTATATTTAATTCTGTATCGCGTTATGTTCTTTTAAGAAGGTTAGCTGAAAATGAATTAATGGCTGTACAAACAACTATAAAAAATAATCTCCTTGATAAATCTCCGTACAAAAATCTTAATATTCCAATAATAGGTTTTTATACTTATGGAGAATATGCTCCCTTAAAGGCACTTCATTATCAAGGAAGAACGCATTTTCATAATCAGAGCGTTGTTTTAACCGCAATAGGAGAATAGAGTGAATTTTATTATACTTCTATACAATTTATTATCTTTGCTCCTTTTATTGTTATTTATTATAATTGTGTTTATGCTATTTTCAAAAATGGAAAAGATAAAAGAATTGAATTCTTATGTAGCCCATCTAAAAAAATCCTTGGATGAAATAGATGAGCAGGCTAAACTTATCCTGCGCACCGATATTGAATTAAATAAAACTCAGGAGGAATTAGACAAAAAGATCACTGCCCTCTATGCACTTCAACGCATCTCCCGAGAAATAAGCAAAACTTTAGATGAAACAAAGATATTCGCCCAGATACAAGAATCCCATTTAGAAGATATTGGTTTTGAAAAAGCTTTAGGTTTTCTCTGGAGTGAAAAAAATAAAAGATTTAATCCTGTGCTAAATATAGGCTACAGCGAAAAAGAAACAGAATTTATCGCTTCCCAACTTGAAAATAATCTCTATTTAAAACTAATGGCAAATATTGAAACTATCTCATCTTTTTCCTTAACTGATAAACAGTTAAATGAAAAAATAAAAAATTTATTTAAGGTAAACTCATTTATAATCGCCCCTATCCTGCCCAAAGATGGTAGCCAAGGGTTCCTATTTGTAGGCACAGAAATGACCGATACATTATTAAGTGCAGGCAACGAAGAACTTATTAATATTTTGGCAAATCAGATAAGTCAGGCATTAGAGAATGCAAGACTTTTTGAAAAAATATGGCAGGCGCAACAGGAACTGGAAAGAAAAGTAGAAGAAAGAACTATACAGCTCTCTTCTGCCTTAGAGGAAATAAAGTTAATAAGCAAAAGGAAGTCTGACTTTGTATCCGCAGTCTCTCATGAGCTAAGGACTCCACTTACCTCCATAAAAGGTTATGCCTCTATTTTATTATCCGAAAAATTAGGTCAACTTCCCTCTGCGGTAAAAGAAAGACTGGAGAAAATAAATCGCCATAGTGATGAATTATCCCGATTAGTAAATGACCTATTAGATATCTCGCGCATAGAATCAGGCAAGGTAACCATGAAACAGGAGATAATTAATTTAAAGGAAATCTTAGAAGAGATAAAAGATTTAATGAATGTGCAGTTAAAAGAAAAAAATATTGAATTTAGCTACGAATTATCAGCTGAGGCAGAGTATGTATTCGCTGACCGCCAGCAATTAAACCGCGTATTTATCAATTTAGTAGGTAACGCCATAAAATTTACACCGCCTGAAGGTAAAATCTTTATAAAAACTCATTCTTTGGAAAATAAAATGTGTCAGATCGATGTTTCCGATACTGGTATTGGTATCCCCCAGGAATCAATTAAAGCTATATTTGATGAGTTCTACCGGGTAGATAATCCCATAAATCAAAGAGTAAAAGGAACTGGCTTGGGGCTTTCCTTGGTAAAACGCATCGTGGAGGCGCACGGAGGAAATATATGGGTAAAAAGTAAACTTAACGAGGGTTCTACTTTTAGTTTTACATTACCTAAACCTTAAAAATAAAATGGCAGAAAAAATATTAATTGTAGATGATGATCCAGATATAAGGGATATATTAAAAATCACCCTTTCCGAAGAAAATTACGAAATCATAGAAACAGATAACGGTGAAGATGCCTTAAAACTTATCCGCACAAAAAACCCAGACTTAGTGCTTTTAGACTATAAAATCCCCAAAATTGATGGAAGGCAGGTCTGCAATTTAGTAAAAGAAGATATACTCTTACAGCATCTGCCTATAATTATGGTTACAGGAAAAGGTGATATTGATGATAAAGTGGAAGGGATCTATGCGGGCGCAGATGACTATATTGTTAAACCTTTTGAACCAAAAGAACTGTTGGCACGGGTTCGTATGGTTTTAAGACGAACACAAAGGGATTTAGAAGCAAATCCTTTAACCCGTTTACCCGGAAATGTTTCTATTCTAAAAGAGCTAAATAAGCTTATAGAGAAAAATGAACTTTTTGCGGTATGCTATATAGACTTAGATAAGTTTAAGGCTTACAACGATAAATACGGATTTGAAAGGGGAGACGAGGTCATCCGTGCTACTGCAAGAATTCTCATTAAAGCAGTAAGAAATTTTGGGAAAAAAACTGACTTTATCGGACATATCGGAGGGGATGATTTTGTGGTCATTACTGATCCGAAAACGGTAGACATCCTCTGCCAAAATATAATTGATGAATTTGATAAAATCTCGCCTACTTTCTATAACGAAGAAGACAGACAAAGGGGTTATATTATTGCCAAGGATCGCAAAGGAAACGAAGAAAAAGTGCCTTTACTTTCTATCTCTATAGGGGTAGTCACAAATGAAAATAGAAAAATTGAACATGTAGCCCAGATTGGAGAAATCGGTGCAGAATTAAAAAACTTTGCTAAACGTTTAGAAGGCTCAAATTATGTAAAAGATAAAAGAAAGGATTTTTAAATTATCCTTTTATTTTAAGGGGCGGTTTATTATTTAATTGAAATTTAATTGAAAAACTGCCCCTTAATTTTTTATGCGCGGGAAGGGACTTGAACCCTTACGCTCAAAATTGAGCCAGGCTCCTCAGGCCTGTGTGTATACCAATTCCACCACCCGCGCTTTATTATTAAATTATTTTACCTCAAAAACCTATTCATAACCATATCTTTTTATAAACCACATTTTGACTTTTTGCGCCAGCAGAAGATACAAAATAATAATAAATAAAAGCATCAGAAAGTAAGAAGCAGGAGGTAAAACAAAATTAAAATATCTACCTAAAGGGGTAAAAGGAATGACTATCCCTAAGGTAACGATATAAAGCGAAGTAAAGATCAAAAGTTGGCTAGGTTTGCTTTCCAAAAATGGAATTTTTCCAGTACGAATTACATGAATTACCAAGGTCTGGGTACAGAGGGATTCTAAAAACCAACCTGTACGAAATACAGAAGGGTCTGCCTTAAAAATGAATAAAAGCACTGCAAAGGTCAAAAAATCAAAAAGAGAACTCACCGGTCCTAAAACTAGCATAAATTTTTTTATATAATCTACATTCCAAGGCCGAGATTTTAAAAGGTATTCTTTATCCACCTCATCAGAAGGAATCGCCACCTGAGAAAGGTCATATAAAAAATTATTCAAAAGTATCTGTATGGGGAGCATGGGCAAAAAGGGTAAAAATATACTTGCTCCGGTTACACTAATCATATTGCCCAGATTGGAACTGGAGCCCATTTTGATAT